>ERZ773194.3892-NODE-3892-length-12376-cov-20.637205_pt1 | contig 12376 bp, 14 predicted proteins | sample MGYA00511240_ERZ773194 | MGnify/ENA primary metagenome ERZ773194 (study PRJEB29015, sample SAMEA2737774) | human gut metagenome | biome: human gut; feature: human-associated habitat; material: faeces | place: China | collected 2012 ... | reverse complement strand
CCCAGATCCGCAACATCGGCACCATCGGCGGCAACACCTGCAACGGCGTGACCTCCGCCGACTCCTCCTCCACCCTCCACGCATGGGATGCCATCGTGGAGCTGACCGGTAAAAACGGCGTCCGCCGCCTGCCCATCCATGAGTTCTATATCAAGGCCGGCAAGGTGGACATCCGCGCAGAGGACGGCGAAATTCAGACCGCCATCCTTATCCCCAAGGAGAGCTATGACCGCTGCTATGGCCACTACATCAAGTACGCCATGCGGAACGCCATGGACATCGCCACCCTGGGGTGCAGCGTCAACGTCCGGCTCAGCGAGGACAAGAAGACCATTGAGCGTGCCCGCATCGCCTACGGCGTAGCCGGCCCCGTGCCCCTGCGGTGTGCCAGCGCTGAAGCGGCAGCCCAGGGCAAGCCCCTGACCGAGGAGACGGTGGAGACTTTTGCCCACGCCATCCTGGACGATATCAACCCCCGTGACAGCTGGCGCGCCAGCAAGGCCTTCCGGCAGCACATCGCCGTGGAGATCGCCAAGCGCTGTCTCGTAAAATCCATTGAGCTGGCAGGAGGTGAGCTGGCATGAGCAAGCAGTATAAGCTGATCCGCTGCAATATCAACGGCAAGGACGTAGAGAAGATGGTGGACGTTCGCGCCAGCCTGACCGATATGCTCCGCAATGACTATCACCTGACCTCCGTGAAAAAGGGCTGCGAGGTAGGCGAGTGCGGTGCCTGCACCGTCCTCATCGACGGCGAGACGTTCAACTCCTGCATCTATCTGGCCGTGTGGGCCGACGGCAAGCACATCCGCACACTGGAGGGCTTGCTCAGCCCCGACGGTGAGCCCAGCGACATCCAGCAGGCCTTTATGGAGGAGTCCGCCATCCAGTGCGGTTTCTGCACCCCCGGCTTTCTGATGACTGCCGTGGAGATCCTGGACAGCGGCAAGCTCTACTCCGATGCGGAGCTCCGCAAGCTGCTCTCCGGTCACCTGTGCCGCTGCACCGGATATGAGAACATTCTCAAGGCGGTGAAAAAGACCATGTACCGCCGCCTGGGTATGGAGATGCCCACCATTTGATGCCCGCAAAAAGGCCGCCCGGATGGGCGGCCTTTTTTATTTCTCTGTGCAGAAGTCGAACAATTCCCGAAACAGCTCCTGTCCGTAGGCATCCAGCTTTCGGCAGTACGCGTCATAGGCCTCCATGATCTGTCGGGCCTCGTCGGTAAGCTGCGCGCCGCCGCCGCCGGAGCCGCCGATGGTGGACCGGAGCAGTTTGCAGCCGAAGCCCTGCTCCGCCGCCCGGACGATGCTCCACGCCTTGGAATACGCCATGTTCATGGAGGCCGCGGCCGCGCGCAGGGAATGGTTCTGCGCCACCGCGCCCAACAGCCGGTGAACCCCGGGACCGTAGCACTTTTCCTCCGCGAACAGGCGGGCGGTGATATGGACGATGATGTTGTCGTTCACTGAAGCACCTTCTTTCCTTTTGTGGGTCCATTTTACCAGACCTGCGTCCCCCCGTCAACGGGGCCTTGTTGACAACCCTCTCTCGTTGTGTTATTGTACGGATAACGAAAGGATGGTTAGCTATGCTTGTTTTGATACGCGGCGCAGGTGACATTGCCACCGGCATCGCTTTGCGGCTGTACCGCGCCGGGATACAGGTGGTCATGACCGACTTGCCCCGCCCCACCGCCATACGGCGGACGGTGTGCTTCTCCCCCGCCATCACCGATGGCGAAACGGTGGTAGAGGATGTGCGGGCCGTCCGCGCCAACAGTCCGGCGCAGGCGCTGTCCCTGCTGGCGCAGGGTGCGGTACCCGTCCTCCCCGACCCGGAGTGCCTGTGCCGTGAGCAGCTGCACCCGGATGCCCTGGTGGACGCCATACTGGCCAAGCGCAATCTGGGCACCCGCATCACCGACGCCCCCGTGGTGGTAGGCATCGGGCCCGGCTTCACCGCCGGAGAGGACTGCCACGCGGTAGTGGAGACCATGCGCGGCCACACCCTGGGGCGCGCCATCTATCAGGGCAGCGCCCTGCCCAACACCAACATCCCCGGCCTCATCGGCGGCTACGCCGGCGAGCGCGTGCTCCGCGCCCCGGCGGACGGCATCTTCACCCGGATACTGGACATCGGTGACGAGGTCCAGCCCGGTGACATCGCCGGGACCGTAAACGGCCAGCCCATGAAATGCACCATCGGCGGCGTGGTACGGGGTATTCTGCCCAGCGGCACATCGGTACACCGGGGGATGAAATCCGGCGACGTGGACCCACGGTGCCAACCGGAATACTGCACCACCGCCTCGGACAAGGCGCTGGCCGTTGGCGGCGGCGCGCTGGAGGCCATACTGCACCTGACCGGTGCACTGCGATAGGAGACAAATCATGGAAGAACAGAACATCAAGCTGACTAAGCTGACCAAGTGCGCCGGCTGCGGCGCCAAGGTGGGCGCGGGCGTACTGGCCCAACTGCTGGAGGGCATCCGCGTGCACCACGACCCCAACCTGCTGGTGGGCTTCGACAAGAGCGACGACGCATCGGTATATAAGATCAGCGACGAGTTGGCGCTGGTGCAGACGGTAGACTTTTTCCCACCCATTGCCGACGACCCCTATCTCTTCGGGCAGATCGCCGCCACCAACGCCCTCAGCGACGTGTACGCCATGGGCGGCGAACCGAAGCTGTGTCTGAACATCATGGCCGTGCCGGAGGATATGCCGAAGGAGGCCGTGCATGACATCCTTCGGGGCGGCTATGACAAGGTCTACGAGGCCGGGGCCCTGATCACCGGCGGTCACAGCATCCTGGACGATGAGCCGAAATACGGCCTGGCCGTGACCGGCTTTGTTCACCCGGACAAAATGCTCACCAATTCCGCCGCACGGCCCGGCGACGTGCTGGTACTGACCAAGCCCATCGGCATCGGCGTGCTGACCAGCGCCGGGAAGGCCGACCTGCTGACGAAAGAGACGGTGGACTTCATGAACCGGATGATGACCACCCTGAACAAGGCCGCCCGGGACGTGATGGTCCGCTATCGGGTCCACGCCTGCACCGACGTGACCGGCTTCGGTCTGATGGGCCACGGCTTCGAGATGGCCCAGGGCAGCGACGTGGCACTGCATATCGACGTGTCCGCCATCGACCTGATCCCGGAGGCGTTGGAATTCGCCCGGATGGGCGTGCTGCCCGCCGGTATGTACCGCAACCGCAGCTTCGCCGAAGCCGGCGTGGACGTGGGCACCACCGAGCTGGCCGTACAGGACCTGCTGTTCGACCCCCAGACCTCCGGCGGCCTGCTGATGGCCGTAGACCCTGCGGACGCGGACGCGCTGCTGGCAGCGCTGACACCGGTGGTCCCCAGCGCCCAGCGCATCGGCACCGTGGGCGAATATCACGGCGGCAAACGTATTCTTCTGCGATAACCAAAAACCGGGCGGCACTGCCGCCCGGTTTAATTCATGCCAAGGCCCGTATGGCCGCCAGTGCCGCGTCCACGTCCGCTTCCGCGCTGGCCCAGCCCAGCGAAAACCGCACAGTGCCCTGGGGAAACGTCCCCAGTGTTTTGTGAGCCGAGGGCGCACAGTGCAGGCCGCAGCGGGTCAGGATGCCGTACTGCGCTTCCAGCGCATAGGCCATCTCGGCGTTGTCGCGGCGCAGGAAGTCCACGGAGATGACGCCCACCCGACGGTCCATATCCCGGGGGCCCACCAGCCGGACCCCGGAAATATCCGCAAGACCGTCCAGAAACCGGGCGCACAGCGCCCTCTCGTGCTGCCGCAGAACGTCCACGCCCGTCTCCTCAATAAAGCGCAGGGCCGCCTCCCAGCCGTAGCAGCCGGGGAGATTGGCCGTACCGGACTCAAACCGGTCCGGCAGATAGGGCGGCAGGTACTCGCTGTCCGAGGCACTGCCGGTGCCGCCGGCGATCAGGGGCGTCAGCTTTTGGGCGAAATCGTCCCGCAGCAGCAGCGCACCCACGCCGCCGGGGCCCAGCAGCCCCTTGTGGCCCGGTACCGCCATAGCGCTGAGGCCGAAAGCCTGAAAATCCACAGGGAGGTGTCCCGCCGTCTGGGCGGCGTCCAGCGCAAAGGGCACGCCCTTTTCCGTGCAGATGCGGCCGATAGCCGCCGCGTCCTGTACCGCGCCGCAGACATTGGAGCCGTGGGCCATGATGACCAGTCTCGTATTCTCCCGGAACAGCCCCGGCAGGGCGTCCAGATCTGCAAAGCCCTCGGCGTCACAGGGAATGCGGCTGACCGCCACCCCCGGCAGGCGCAGCAGCGGCCGCATGACCGCGTTGTGCTCCATGCTGCTGACAATGCAGTGGTCGCCGGGACGCAGAAGGCCGGAAATGATCATATTCAGCCCCGCCGTAGCACCCGGCGTCAGGATAACGTGGGTAGGCGGCTCCGGGAAACCGAACAGCCGGGCCAGCCGCTGCCGCAGTGTCAGCGTCACCAGCCCCGCCTCCTGGGCGGCGGTATACACGGACCGGTTCACGTTGGCTCCCACGCAGTCCAGATAGTATTTCATTCGATCGCTGACCCCTGCCGGCTTAGGGAACGACGTGGCCGCGTTATCGAGATAAATGGCGTCCATACAGGCACCTCCTCACAGCTTGTGACCCATCATACCACAGAAAGTGAAGTTTGTCACGGTCTTGACTTTTCCGGTACAGTGTCGTATAATGGTATCGCTATTCTTTAAAAGAAATAACGCAAAGGAGAGACATATCACATGAAAAAAGTAAGTTGGATCGTGGTCATCGCCGGCGCGGTGGTCGGTCTGGCCGCCGTGGTGCTGACCCATCTGGGCAACCCGGCCAACATGGGCTTCTGCATCGCCTGCTTCCTGCGGGACATCGCCGGCGCGGTGGGTATGCACGGCGCAGCCAAAGTACAGTATGTCCGGCCGGAGATCATCGGTCTGGTGTTGGGCGCGTTCATCATGTCCGTGGCCACCAAGGAGTTCCGGGCCAAGGCCGGCTCCTCCCCCGCCACACGCTTCGTGCTGGGCGCCTTCGTCATGATCGGCGCACTGGCCTTCCTGGGCTGCCCCCTGCGGATGGTCCTGCGTATCGGCGGCGGCGACCTGAACGCCGTGGTAGGCCTGGTGGGCTTCACCCTGGGCATCTTCATCGGCATCCAGTTCCTCAAGCGCGGCTTCTCCCTGAAGCGTGCCTATCCCGTTGGGAAGGGCGAGGGCGGCGTGCTGCCCATCGTGATGACCGGCCTGCTGATCCTGGTCATCGCCGTGCCCAGCCTGTTCAAGTTCAGTGAGGAGGGCCCCGGCTCCAAGCACGCGCCCATGCTGGCTGCACTGCTGATCGCCGTGGTGGTGGGCGCTCTGGCCCAGCGCGCCCGCCTGTGCATGGTGGGCGGCATCCGCGACGCCATGCTGTTCAAGGATTTCAAGCTGCTGTACGGCTTCGTGGCCATCTTCGTGGTCGTCCTGGCGGGCAACCTCATCACCGGCAGCTTCAAGCTGGGCTTTGAACTGCAGCCCATCGCCCACAGCAGCCAGCTGTGGAACCTGCTGGGCATGGTCCTGGTGGGCTGGGGCAGCGTGCTGCTGGGCGGCTGCCCGCTGCGTCAGCTGATCCTGGCCGGCGAGGGCAACGGTGACAGCGCCGTGACCGTGTTCGGCATGATCGTGGGCGCGGCCTTTGCCCACAACTTCGGTCTGGCCGGCAACGCCGACGCCATGAACGAGGCCAAGGAGATCGTGGTGGGCGGTCTGTCCAACAACGGCAAAGCAGCCGTGTGCCTGGGTATCCTCATCATGCTGGGTGTGTCCCTGTGGAATATGCCCAAGGCTGTCAGCGCGCCTGTTGAGGCCGCCAAGTAAAGGAGGAGCATCACAATGACTGTTGACGCAAGAGGTTATTCCTGCCCCATGCCCGTGGTGATGGTGCAGAAGGCCGTAAAGGCCGATGCCCCCGCCGCTCTGGAGGTGCTGGTGGACAACCAGTGCTCTGTGGAGAATGTCACCCGCTTCGCCGAGAGCAGCGGCTACAAGGTCGCCGTGGCGCCGGAGGGTCAGGACTTCCGTCTGTCCCTGTCCAAATGAGCCGCTACATCGCCACGTTCCACACCCATCTGTCCGCCCTGCTGACCTGCCAGCGCCTGACGGCGGCGGGGGTCCGGGCCCGGATGATGCCGGTGCCCCGCAAGCTCAGCGCCTCCTGCGGCACCTGCGTGGACTACGAGGCAGCGGAGCCGCTGCTGGAGCAGATGGACACCGATGTGGAGCGCGTGTTCGCCGTGGAGGGCGAGATATACACTCTGCTGCTGGAAAACGAATGAAAAGAAGTGACCGCTTCCGCGGTCACTTCTTTTCATTCCCGGCCCTCGGTCCGTAGCGCCTATTTCTTGTTTTTACGGGCCAGACGGGCGATGTCGCCCACACCGTCCAGAATGACGTTGGGCTGATAGGCATACGTCTCCACCGTTTGACGGGTGGACACACCGGAGAGCACCAGCACCGTGGACATACCGCTTTCCAGACCGGAGATAACGTCGGTGTCCATGCGGTCGCCCACCATCACCGCGTCGGCGGAGTGGCAGCGCAGCAGCCGCAGGCCGGTCCGCATCATCAGGGGGTTGGGCTTGCCGCAGAAATAGGCCTGCTTGCCGGTGGCCATTTCAATGGGGGCCACCAGAGCGCGGCAGGCCGGAGCAATGCCGCTTTCGATGGGGCCGGACACGTCTGAGTTGGCGCCGATGAGCTTGGCGCCGGCCATGACCAGGTTCACCGCCTTGGTCAGCGTATCCAGAGAGTAGGTGCGGCCCTCGCCCACCACCACGTAGTCCGGGTTCACGTCGTTCATGGTGAGGCCCGCGTCGTACAGGGCGTTCAGCAGCCCCGCCTCGCCGATGGCGAACACGGAGCAGCCGGGAGCCTGGTCCTTCAGGAATGCCGCCGTGGCCAGGGCACTGGTATAGAAATGCTCCTCCGGCACATCCAGTCCCATCCGGGCCAGCTTCTGCTGCAGTTCACGGGGCGTGTAGCCGCTGTTGTTGGTCAGGAACAGATACTCCTTGTTCTCCTCATGCAGCCACTGGATGAAGTCCGCCACGCCGGGCAGGATCCGGTTCCCGTGGTAGATGACGCCGTCCATGTCGCAGATAAAGCCTGTTTTCTGGTTGAAGTCGATAAAGTCTTTCGGCATAATGGCCCCTCCCGTCTGTTGCTGCTCCCAGTATACCACAGCGCGGCGGCGCTTTCCATAAGGAGAACGTAAAATTTTACCGCTTTCCGGCATAAAAAGGCCCGCTTTGCAGCGGGCCTTTTCGATGTACTTACTTGCTCAGGTACTCGTCGATGGACTTTGCGCCCAGCTTGCCGGCACCCATGGCCAGAATGACGGTGGCCGCGCCGGTCACAGCGTCGCCGCCGGCATACACCGCCTGGCGGGAGGTCAGGCCCTCCTCATTGACGATGATGCCGCCCTTCTTGTTGACCTCAAGTCCCTTGGTGGTGGACTTGATCAGCGGGTTGGGGCTGGTGCCCAGGGACATGATGACCGCGTCCACGCTCAGGTCGAACTCGCTGCCCTTCTTCTCCACGGGACGGCGGCGGCCGGAGGCGTCCGGCTCACCCAGCTCCATCTCGATGCAGGTCATGGACTTGACGCAGTCCTGCTCGTCGCCGTTGATCTGGACGGGGTTGTTCAGCGTCTTGAAGATGACGCCCTCCTCGATGGCGTGCTCCACCTCCTCGTGACGGGCGGGCAGCTCCTCCATGCCACGGCGGTACACCACGTACACATCAGCACCCAGACGCTTGGAGCAGCGGGCGGCGTCCATAGCCACGTTGCCGCCGCCTACCACGGCCACCTTCTTGCCCTTCAGATCCATGATGGGGGTATCGGAGTCCTCACGATAGGCCTTCATCAGGTTGATACGGGTCAGGAATTCGTTGGCGGAATACACACCCTTCAGGTTCTCACCGGGAATGTGCATGAACATGGGCAGACCGGCGCCGGAGCCAACGAACACGGCCTCGAAGCCGTTCTCCTCCATCAGCTCATCGATGGTGATGGTGCGGCCTACCACGATGTTGGTCTCCACCTTCACACCCATGGCCTTCAGGCCGTCCACTTCCTTCTGCACGATGCTCTTGGGCAGACGGAACTCAGGGATGCCGTACACCAGCACGCCGCCGGCCAGATGCAGAGCCTCATACACGGTGACCTCATAGCCTTTCTTGGCCAGATCGCCGGCGCAGGTCAGGCCCGCAGGGCCGGAGCCAACCACGGCCACCTTGTGACCGTTGGACTGGGGCTTTTCAGGAGCCTCGGTGCTGTGGGCGTTGTGCCAGTCGGCCACAAAGCGCTCCAGACGGCCGATACCCACGGGATCGCCCTTCTTGCCACGGACGCAGTGCATCTCGCACTGGCTCTCCTGCGGACAGACACGGCCGCAGACGGCGGGAAGGGAGCTGGTCTGATGGATCACCTGATAGGCGCCCTCATAGTCCCGCTCCACGATCTTGGCGATGAACTCCGGGATGCGGACGTTGACGGGGCATCCGTTGACGCAGGGATGGTTCTTGCAGTTCAGGCAGCGGGCCGCCTCGTCCAGCGCCTGCTCCTCGGTGTAGCCCAGGGCCACCTCCAGGAAGTTTTTGTTGCGGACATTGGGGTCCTGAGAGGGCATTTCGTTCTTGTCCAAACGCATATTGATCTTAGCAGCCATCTTACTTTACCTCCTGCTTGAACAGATTGCAGACTTCCTCGTGCTTGCGCAGCTCGAAGTCGCGGTACATCTGGTTGCGCTTCACCGCCAGATCCCAGTCCACCTTCTGGCCGTCGAAGTCGGGGCCGTCCACGCAGGCGAACTTCGTCTCGCCGCCCACAGTCAGACGGCAGCCGCCGCACATACCGGTACCGTCGATCATGATGGGGCTCATAGAGACGGTGGTGGGCATATTGTAGGGCGCGGTGGTCTTACAGACGAACTTCATCATCACCATGGGGCCGATGGCGAAGATCTCATCGTACACATTGCCCTCGTCCAGCAGCTCCTTCAGCGCCTCGGTGACCAGACCCTTGCGGCCGTAGGAGCCATCGTCGGTGCAGACCTTCAGCACGGAGGAGACCGCCTTGAACTTATCCTCCAGAATGACCACGTCCTTGCTCTTGAAGCCGACCACCGCGTGGACCTCGGCGCCGCAGTCGTGAAATTTCTTCAGCACAGGATACGCGATGGCGCAGCCCACGCCGCCGCCGACCACGCAGACCTTCTTCTTGCCCTCGGTCTCGGTGGGCTTGCCCAGGGGACCCACAAAGTCGTGCAGACACTCGCCCTGCTGCTTGTGGCTCAGCTTCTCGGTGGTGGCGCCCACGGTCTGGACGATGATGGTCACCGTACCCTTCTCGCGGTCATAATCATGGATAGTGATGGGGATACGCTCGCCGTTCTCATCCACACGCAGAATGATGAACTGGCCCGGCTCTGCCTTTTTGGCCACCATGGGTGCCTCGATCTCATAGAGGATCACAGTGGGCTTGAGCGCTTCTTTCTTGACGATACGGTACATACATCACGGCTCCTTCACTTTGTATTTTGCGGCGGAACAGCCGCCGTCGGTTTCCGTTCTTTCTATTGTATCATTCCACAGAGAAACCGTCAATTATCAGATATTCTAAATCCCGGGAACAAATGGAAAAAACCGCCGCCATACACGGGTATGGCGGCGGTTTTTATGGCTTGTCAGCTGGTCACGCGGACGGTGCAGGAGATCTCGGTGCTGCCGATCTTGATGGTCAGCGTGGTGGTCCCCCTGCCGATGGGCTTGATGGTGCCGTCAGAGGTGACGGTGGCGATGGAGCTGCTGCCGCCGGACCAGGTGGCGGTCATGGTCGTACCCTCCACAGTGAACTGGCTGGCCGGCTCCTTGAGGCGCATGGAGATATCGAACGCGCCGTCGACCGGGTCGATATAGGTGTCATACACGCTCTTCAGCTTCAGCTTGCTGACATCCACGTTGCCGGTGCTGGGTTTGTTGCTGTTATTGGGCTTGGTGGTCGTGCTGTTGTTGTCGGGCGTATCGGTGCCGTTATCCGGCGCGTCGCTCTCATCCTTGACGGTAACAGTGCAGGTGACGGACTCGCCGTTCACCTCGGCGGTAATGACCGCGTTGCCCTTGGTCAGCGCCGTCACCTCACCGGCGGAGTTGACGCTGGCCACGGTGGGTGCGCTGCTGCTCCACTCTACGGTGTCCTCCGTGCCATTGACCTTCAGCTCGTCCTTATCGCCCACGTTCAGCACCAGTACGGTGCGGTTCAGGGAGATAGTCGGCGTGACGGGCGTGTCGTCAGGCTTGTCGATGGTGTCGTCGGGCTTGTCCACATCGGTAATAGGGGGCTTCTCGCCAGTGATGGCCTCCTTGATCTGGTCGCCGAAGATCAGCCACACCACCAGCGCCGCCAGCAGGATCAGGACAACAATGGCCACCGGCCCCAGTACGCTGGGCGTTTTGCGGCGGCGGCTCTCGGCGGCGCGGCGGCCACGGCTCTTCCGCAGCTTACCGCTGTAATAGGCCTCGTCCTCCTCGCAGAAGGGGCAGGTCTTATAGCTATCGGAGAACATCTCTCCGCACTTGGGGCATTTGATCAGACTCATTATAGAAAACCTCCATACCGGGCATTGGATTTACATAATACATATCATACTCATTTTTGTGCCGCCCGTCAACTGCATTTCGAGGAAATTCATCCTTTTTTTACAACACTTCACGCCGGCACTTGCTTTTCCCGGCCGCGCTTCTTATAATAGAGCCAGAGAAATGCGGGGAGGCGCAACTATGAACACCATTTTCATCGGCATCGCCGGCGGCACCGGCAGCGGCAAGACCACGCTCACCGAGCACCTGGCTGCACGCTTCGGCAGCGACATCAGCGTGGTACACCACGACAACTACTACAAGCGGCAGGACAGGCCCTTCGCCGAGCGCTGCCTGCAAAACTACGACCATCCCGACGCCTTCGACACCGACCTGATGATCGAGGACCTGAAGGCGCTGAAGCGGGGTGAGACCATCCACTGCCCCGTGTACGACTACGCCATCCACAACCGTACCGATGAGACGGTGGAGATCAGGCCCACCAAGGTGGTCATCGTGGAGGGCATCCTGATCTTCCAGAACAAGGCGCTGCGTGACCTGTTGGACATCAAGATCTTTGTGGAGACAGACGCCGACGTGCGTATCCTGCGCCGCGCCCTGCGGGACGTGGAGGAACGCGGACGGTCGCTGGAGTCCGTGGTAAATCAGTACCTGACCACCGTGAAGCCCATGCACGAGCAGTTTGTGTAACCCACCCGGAAGTTTGCGGACATCATCGTGCTGGAGGGCGGACACAACCTGGTGGCGCTGGATATGATCATGCAGCGCATCGCCGGACATATCAAGGAGAACTGACATGGCAAAGGTCCTACGGCATATATTGGCTGTCCTCTGCCTGCTGGCGGCGGTGTTCTTCCTGCTGCCGCTGGGCATAGGTATCCTGCACTTCGGCATGGTCTGGCCGGCGGCGCTGCTGTCGCTGTGCGCCGCGTGGCTCACATGGCCGGACTTCTTCCGCCGCTTGCTGCGGCCAAAATGGCTTCGCGCGCTGGCGGGCTGTGTGATCGCCGTGTGTATGACGGCCATTCTGGTAACGCTGGGTAAAATGGCCATGGCCGCCGCGGACCGGCCCGCCGACGGACAGGACTGCACCGTGGTGGTGCTGGGCTGCCAGGTGTTTCCGGACGGACACCCCAGCCTGATGCTGCGGGGCCGCATCAACGCGGCCTATGACTATCTGACCGCACACCCGGACGCCCTGTGCGTCGCCTCCGGCGGGCAGAACGGCAGCGAACCCATCAGCGAGGCCCAATGTATCCGCGACACGCTGGTGTCCATGGGCATCGCGCCGGAGCGTATCCTGCTGGAAGACCAGTCCGCCTCCACCGAAGAGAACCTGGCCTTCTCCGCCGCGCTGCTGCGGGAGAAGGGCCTGTCCACGGATGTGGCCATCGCCTCGGACAACTTCCACCAGCTGCGTGCCGCCGTCTGGGCGCAGCGCAGCGGACTGACACCGTATTCCGACGGCTGCGCCAGCCCCTGGTTCCTGACCGCCGGCTACTGGGCGCGGGAGACGGCGGCACTGCTGTACATGGTGGTCACCGGTGGATGAACGGGCGTTTCCCGGGATTTCGCGAGTTAGTGTATGCTAACTAAAAACCTTGAATTTCCACGGAAAATGGGGTTGATTTTTTCATTTTTCATGGTACAATGTGTTTACAATCTTAATGGAGGTACTTACTATGGCTTATCAGATCGGTTCTGCTTGCGTGAGCTGCGGCGCTTGCGCTGAT
>ERZ773194.3886-NODE-3886-length-12396-cov-3.279475_pt1 | contig 12396 bp, 8 predicted proteins | sample MGYA00511240_ERZ773194 | MGnify/ENA primary metagenome ERZ773194 (study PRJEB29015, sample SAMEA2737774) | human gut metagenome | biome: human gut; feature: human-associated habitat; material: faeces | place: China | collected 2012 ... | reverse complement strand
TCCGAACATGGCAGCACCTCAGCAGTAGACCAGTTCAGAGAAGACAATCTCCTCCGTGCGGCTGCGGATGGAGTTCATCTGTCTGACCCATTCCATCTGATCGGCGGCCTTCAGCTGCTCTGTAACGCCTTCGGCCTTTTTCATCTGCTCGACCAGCCGGTCGAACATGGCCTGCGCCGACTCACCGATTTCCGCAAGATGCGGCTCCAGAGTCCCCGTCAGCAGCATCCCTGTGTAGATCCCGTCCATGTGTGTGCGCAGATATCGCCTCCGCGCCGCTGCAAATCTGTTTTCCATACTGCGCCTCCTTCATATACGCATCGTTTTGGTTTCCCTTCGCGTACATGATAGCCCCGCGCCGCGCCAGAGTCCAATGTGCAAAACCCAGATTTGCAGACTTGACAAAAGCAGAAAAACATTCTTTCAGATTTAAGCCGAAAGTGATAGGGATAATATACAAAAGAAGAATGGTGTATTAGTGCCTGTAGTAATCCTCTAACGTATCCATCATATCTCCGTGTGCATCATCTTTAGCATCAAAGCTTAAATCAGTAAACTCCAAATTGTCTTCATCAACCGTCAACATTACGCCATGTGGCGCCACGAACTTAACGTTTTCCAATGAAGGTCGTTGGCTATCATCAAATCTTATTTGGATTTCAGCCACCACTTGACCGGTTGCAGCTTTAAAATCCATAACGCTAAGCGATGTAAAGATATAACATTTGTCTTCGTGATCCCAGACAGAATTATCATAGTCGATAATTGTTGTTGATCCGTCAACTTCAAGGTCTAAGCGAACTTGTAGCGTTAATACGTTTTCAGATAGCAGTAACGGAACGGTCTCATTATTATCGATGCCGACTAGCTTTACTGAATTGACTTCTATTTCTTCTTGGTAATCATAATCATATAGCTCAAACCAAATGTCTAACGCGGCCTTGTCACAAATATATGCGGAAACATCAGAAATAACCGACGAGAGGTATTCTTCAATTTTGCGCTCTGATTTGTTAAGTAATTGCAACGCCGAATCAATGGAATCTACCAATTGAACATTTGGTTTATCAGATAGTGCTGAAATCCAATCACCATCATTTGATACAACCATTACGCAGGTGCTCAGATTATCCTCAAGGTATTTTTCTAATGCGACAAGCACAAAGGCGTCAGGGAACTCAGCTTTTTTGTCACCCTTATCTGAAAATGGCGGTTCGCTTTCGAAATACTTTCTGAATACCTCCGAGGGCTCGGCGTACGGCAATACTACAGCATCTTTATAGTAGCTTACGTATGCTTCAATTTCCTTGGTGCAAAGATCGAGTTCTTTTAGCTTTTGAATGGCAGCATCAATGGGGATATCAATTAACTCAAGATACATCCTGTTTCGAACAAGAGACGAAACAGCGTTTTCAGGCTTGGTTTTTAACTCTCCTGTCTTAATATGGCGAAATACTTCTCCCTGCAAAACAGGATGGGATAATAATTGGATATTTTGTGCTCGGATTGTTGCAAAAAAAGACGGCAGAATTGCGTTAAAACAACCGCAGAAATCATTCCCTTTTGCATCAAATGCATTAGTATCTATAATTATACCACCATATAAAATTGAATCTGCAATCATGAAATCTACATCCTCTTTTTTATTCGCAGCTTTCTGCCGTGATCTGCTCAATCAAACTGTTAACGGCAACTTCGGCATCCCCATGTCTTATTTCACATTCCCAGATGATAAATACACGCCAGCCCATATTTTTTAGCTTTTTGTAGTTCCGTTGATCGCGTTCGATATTGTACTGAAACTTCGCATCCCAGAATTCCGTATTAGTTTTTGGCTTTACAAACCATTTGCACCCCTGGTGCCCGTGCCAAAAGCAGCCGTTAACAAATACTGCCGCCCTGTATTTTGGAAGGACAATATCCGGTTTTCCTGGGAGTTGAGCGACATTTTTCCTGTACCGAAAGCCCTTGCTGAAAAGATATTTGCGAACAGTTTCTTCCGGTTTTGTGTTCTTGCTGGGGATATGAGACATATTTTTACTTCTTGCTTCTTTTGACCGGTTGTCCATAGGAAAGCCCTCACTCTATGCCGTTCTCTTTTAACTTTGCGATGGCTCCGGTAATTGCTTTAATCTGTTTTTTGGTAAGTTGAGTATATTGCATCTGGCAGTATTTTATCGCATCCGTTAATGCAAATACATCAGCATTGTTCAGTACATACTGAGCTTTTCCCTGTTCTATCATAGAGGCCCAATAATCAGCGCCTTTATTGAAAATAGCAATCTCGTTGAATAACCCATTGTCGAATTTCTGCTCTTTTTTGGCCGTCGCAGCCTCAAGTGCCTTTTCTTTGGGGGAAATAAGCACTTCAGCCAGTTCGTCAGAAATCTGATACGGGACCTTAGAGATTATATCCCAGCATTCTTGTTTTTTGCAGTATGTTTCTACATTGGCAGTAGAGCGATTGGGATCGTTAATTCTGTCAAATACTATTCTGCCAATTCGTGCAATGTCGCTTTCAAATTCATGGGGAACACTTTGCAAATCCCATATTTGCCTGTAATTGATTTCTTTATGCATTTCTTTTGCTGCCAAGACAAGCTTTGAAAAAGTATACGCAACTATCTGAGGTCGATAAGCCCTGTTTTCCTGATACCACTGCTGGGCTGAAATGGTGTTTTCAATCATCCCAAACAGAATCTTTTTCCCAATGAGCTCTTTGTAGAAAAGCTCGTTATATACTGCGTCATTCTTGTTCCACTGCTTCTCCATATCATTGTGGAAATGCGCTGCGTTTACCTCGCCGCCCCACGAAACATAATGAGGCAGCATGTTTGCGGCGTTCATGTATTTGGCCAAATCCGTCAGAGTAAACTTCATACTCTTTGGACGAGTCAGCTTATAATTGTTTGCCTGCGCTTTGGTCATTTGCATGAGCGGTTGCTCATACTGGCCGCGAGCGCGCTCAAAGAACCAAAGCTGCTGAACCAGGCTGCCACTTGCAAGGGGAGCATAGACCTTTCTTGAAAAATCTTCCATGCGGACATAAAACGGGTGGCTCGAATTCAGATCTGCAGTCTTAACCTTGTTCTGACTGTTAGCATACTTTGCTATATTTCTAATCAGATCCGGATCGGAGTCTCTTAACACAGTCAGCTTCATCTGTACGTAAATACCACTCAGATCGGCATTGTTCTTTATACTTGCTGCAGCAAGGGTTGCCGTCGTTTGGCCGCCATTTATAATCTGCAAGTCATTGAATTCTGTAATCCTACTGCCGTAAACGGGGTCAGAAACTACGGTTACAGATTTTGCCGTCGTTGAAATGCCGTTGTTATATGTAAAGAATCTAGACTTTTCGTTCAGTACTGTCCCTCGAATACCTTTGTTAACTGCGCCGTTAAACTTCAAAAAAGATCGGACATTTGATTCAAGAAGCGCAGCACTGTACTTTTTGTAGATGTCAGCCAGAAACGGCCCTGGCACGATTGCCAAATAGGAATCGTACTGGTCAGTTTCAATATCGGCTTTTAAACACGGAATACCCTCCACACCGAAATCCGCACATTTTATTGTGATCTGCTCTTTTTCAAAACCGGCGAGCTTTGAACGGAATATACCATCTATATCCAAAACATCTAGCGTTACCTTGAAAACATGGCCTTGAAAAGTGTAGTCCGGGAAGTCCAGATTTTTTACGGCTTTGCTCAGGCGGTTTGTGCTGACAATAAACAGGTGAATAGTATGGATGTCACTATAGGTGAGACGTATATCTTTTGCAAGCTGTACCGCAGGATCTGCTTGCTCCGCGTTTGCAAAGAAACCTTTCAGTGAATTCTCAAAGTAGTTTAACAGTAATTGCGCTTTGCTTCGTATCGTCTCATTTGTGATATTTGCAACTTCGCCCTCGTTATAATCAGCGTAAAGAAGATCGAGTGCATTTGATGCGAGATCTAAATATGCAGCATCAATGTGCATGTTCTTATAAGCCCGGTTTCCTTTTGAAAACGAGAAGAAACACTGACTCATATCTGTAATCAAAGAGTAGTCGTTCTTGAGGATGTCCGCAGCGTTGTCGATAAAGACTTCTACCGGATAGCGGGAGGTATTTACTGCTTCTGCATTAATATCCTCGTTTATATAGCTCTCTCGGAATTCCAGAATATCCATGATTTACTCCTCTGCAAATCGGTTTATGGCTGCCGCGCTAATAGTATAATTTACACCTGTGATTTCGGGATATGGTACATTGTTTTCTGTGATCCTGGGGAACCCTTCTGAAACCTTGTATGTTTTAATCGATTTAATATCAAACCTGTCTGTGATTTCTTTCCCGAAGACATCTATTCCAAGGCCTTGAATTTTCCTGATAAAAAGGTTCTCAACGCTTTCGTCGGATACGGTCAATAGAATCTCCTTAATTATATCAATCACAGCAGAGCATTGGCCGCCAAACTCTGGGGACACGGATTCGGCGCGAACAATGATCAGATGGCCGTCAATGCTTGAAGATAATTGCGCCAAAGATGAAATGTGAAGACTGTCAGCATTTGCACCGATAGTTTTAACCTCGTACCACGTATCGCTCAGAGTGAAATCTTTGCTCTGCATATCAGGGCCGCCCCACGCTTGGATTGCAGTTTTTACTCCGTACCTTGGCCCGACTATTTCTTTCAGAACCATTAACTCACCAAGAATACCCATGAGCTTTTCTTTTGAGACATCGTTCCCAGATGCCTTTTGAAAAAGCTTTTTCCAAGTAATGAACCTTCTTTTCAGGAGGTTTAAGCCTTCTGATTCATCTCGGACCCCAATAACCGATTCAATCAGATTCTCGCAGAAACTGAAGTAGGCGTCTTTAAGATCTGCATTGAGAAGGTCAAATGAAGTCCAGTATGTATTCTTGTTTTCACGTCCCTGCACGACATGCAGAATCGTTGTAGATTCAATAGCAGGAGGGGCTTTCTTTGACATGAATGATAGGCGGAGGTTTCCTTCAAAACTGAAACCGAAGAACACCTCCAAACAGGAATCTATAGGTATCTTCCTTTGGTTCCCGGACATTTGATCAGATAAGTCCTTATATATCTCTCTGAAATCAATCATCTGTATCTTCAACCCCTTCGTCTTCGTCGTTAAGATCTATGCCGGCAGTCAGCTGATCAATCATCACAGCATTGGCGCGATACCTAACCATGACTTTAGAATCGGTTCCGGGAAACCCATATGCAAAAGCAAGCAAGACGTTGCCGCCCAAACCGTTTTTCGCTTCCGTTTTCCAGACACGGTCAAATGCATTAGCTTCATTTTCTTCGTCTTCGCATTTCAGATCAATGGGGAAAACAACTAAAATCGGCACAGTTCTATGATTGCAGTATTCTTTTGCCGAAAGAGCTTCACCGTCTCGGTACCAAAGACCGGCATTCAGCAATCCAGGATCGAGCACACGGTTATTGGCGCCGCCAATACGAATCAGATCGTTTTCGCTTCTCATATGAAAACTACGCTCAACCGGATGTACTTCCATGAAAAGATTGGAATCTTTTGAATTACCGTTTGCAATTACCACGTCCCAATAAGGAAATTTGTCGCTGTCCTCGATATATTCCGCCAATCCGTTTGTATTGAATTTTTTATTCTCGATAGGAATTGACAAATCGCGGAATAACTGTGCGATATAATGTTGAGAGACATTTTGAGCCATATAATACCGGTGAGTAGTAGGATCTCCGTCTTTCGTTTTCCAACGAAATGTCACATTATTGCAGAATCGGCTAAACGCATCCAAATTTTGCCTGTTTGCGGCCGGGTTCTTAGACATTTTAGACGTGTCAGCATAAACACCGCTATAGTTTAGTCTTCGTTCAAATACCTGAGTACCGCGCATTTTGTTTCTGCTGGTAATTAGGAGCGTTGTTTCAAGCGTATCCGGACATTCCTTGATCATTAGGCCAAAATCAATTGGCTTTTTGTCCCTAAGTTTCATCTCGCTGAACTGCTCTTTTAGATCTTCTGTAGCAGACAAAACGGCATCAAACTGGTCTATGCTGACCTGAGTCAAATAAATCCTGCACAAATCCATATACTTGGGCCTATATCCGAACCAGCGGCACATCTGAAGAAGCGTATCGTAGGCGCCGGCATTTCTGCTGTAATAGCTCGTCATGAGACCTTCCAAGGTTAGCCCGCGCGAGAGAACCATGCCGCCAATAGCTATGACGCGCGCACCTTCATCCTTTTTGTCATCGTAATCGAAACGCTTCTTCCTTCCAGACGGATCAATGTTGTTCATCTGCCCGTTTCGGGAGTTAATAACAACTACGATAAATTTCTTGATTTCTTCATAAAGCCCTTGTTGGATTAATTTCCATGTTACCGGAGTGGTTCCGCTATCAGGATTTCCCTCGCGGATTTCTTTGAAGAAGTCATCATTTTGGTACAGTTCATATAGAGCATTGCAGTAACGGTTTTTACAGAACTCAACTATAGGCATGTCGCTAAGTTGTTCTATTGCATTTCTTAGCGTATCCAGGTATTCCGTGACACGTTCCCAGACAAGCGCCTGAGGGTCGTTATAGCGGGTGATATTGATCATCATGCTGCGGTGCTTTAACCCGTGGCCGCGTAGAGTACGGATAACATTGCAGATAACAAACGAATTAATAGCTTCCTTTAAGCTTTCTGCCATTGCGGGATACGAAACATATTTGTCATGTACAACTGGCAAAAAGTTGGGTTCATTTTCAGAGATTAACCTAACATATTTTGAACGTGTGTCGTTTTTCGGGAAAACTAAACGGCCTCCGAAATATGTACTTGGAGCATGGAGCTGTGCAATGAAATCTGTAGGAAACAGATCCAAATAGCTTTCATCATCGTACGGGTTAATGAAGATATTTGCAAAAGGAGTAGCTGTATATCCTACATACGACGCGATTGGAAACTTATTGAAGATGTCGCGTATGCACCGGTTGATCGTAGTAGGTTTTTCAGGATCCTTGGACGTGGTTATCGAGGCGTTGTCTGCCTCATCGTCAATGATTAGTATGCTCCTGCAGTCCAAGCCCTTTTCGCTCAATTCTGACTGAAGCCTCTCAGCAACACTTTCAAGGACACTTTTAACTTTCTTAACGACTAGAACAACAGGCTTGTTAATATCTGCTATTGCAACGTTAAGGTTCTTTTGAACAAACTTTTTGAAATCGTTGACTTGATTTGTAAAAGGAACTGCAAAGTGTTCGTTGGTATTAAGGCCTACACCGAGAAATTCAATTGTGTTTCCGATAGAGTCGCTTTTGGCTCCAATAACACCGCTGTCAGTTCTCTTTTGCGTTTGCTCTCGCAACGAGTTTGTTGTTCCTGCAAGCAGCACTACGATTCTGTAGCCATAATCATATGCCATGTTAATGAGGCCGAGGTAATTTGCAGTCTTGCCAGATTGGACATCACCGACAACAAGACCTTTTTTCTTTTCTGTAAGGGCAGTCGTCTTCGGGTTAGCGCATCTGGCAAGAATCTGTTCGCAGGATAATTCAATATTTTTGATAACCTTTGGCTCAAATCCGTCATTCGAAAGATACAGCTTGTACCGATCAAAGAACGGATGGGATATACGGTCTTTTTCTTTATACAGCCAATACTTCGCTTCGCGATCAAGATCAATAAACTCCGGATCAAACGTCTGAATACCGACCTCACTTACATAACGGTCGACGACTTCTTTTACGATGGCGTTATGATCGGGCGAGGCAATCATATCGGGAAGTATTATGGGGAATAACTGTTTAACCTTTTGTACAACGTCATTATAAGGAACCTTTTTCCCTTGCAGCGTGTGATATAAAACGTTGAATAGTGTGTTAATCGACGATCCGTGATTCTCATAATTGCTTTCCATCGCCAAGTATTCTCCTTTTTATCTCTTCTTTGCGACTGATCAGCTTTTGGTAATTCTCTGCGGCAAAAATATTGTCAAGTACATCTTCCTTAATATCATCATCGCAGAGCGATATAATTGTTTCGATCTCTTTTATCAAGCTTTCTTCTTCGGCATCGTCACCGGAATTAACGATAGTTAGCGCATCCATGTTATCGTTCGATATTGAATACTTCGGTAAATAGCATTCAATCTGAGATAAAACCATTTCGAACAGTTCTTTTTCCCGATCTCCCAATACTCTATCGAGGGCAACTATTGCCGGTGCATCTCTATTGATCTGATAACGGATTTTTCCCTCATGTTCATTTATCCGATCCCAAACCCTAACTTCAGGAGTTTGCTCTTTTACTCCGGGGAAACGGGTGGTTCGTTTGCTCCTTACTATTGAGTCCTCAACAGAGGCCTTTATTTGGCTCTTAATTATATCGGGAATCTTTGCGGATGATTTTTTAACATCCAGCGTCCACACTTCATCCAACGATGAAGGAATATCAACCTGAATTCGAGCAAGCTTATTCAATTCACTGCGGATACCCATCCGCATCCAGTTCCCCCACGAGATCAAGCGCTTGTTCCGGTACAAATAAAAACCCTGTTCATCAAATATACTTTTCGGATTGCCCAACAGCGCCTTCTCCTCTGATGTCAAGGAATTAGCAAACGGCAATGTATAAGGTGTCACCGTGATAACGGAGCTACCGATAGGAATCCTAGTTGTTCGCCCAGTTTGTTGCCGGCCAAAAGATCCTAACAAAAATGGGTCTCTGCGCTCAATGCGCTTGTTGTTAAAATATATAGCTATGTCATCATAAAACCTGTGAAAAACGAACTCAACATGCTTTTTTGCATCTGCAACAACACTGCGAAAGCTGTCTTCAAAGCTCTTTGCTGTGGATTCAATTTTATCAAATTTATTCCACACAACTAGGGTCCCGGTTTCATAAGAACGTAGCAAGTTTATGTATGGAAGATTATCAATCTCTACTTTGTCCAAAACCTTTAGCATTAGGCGGCAGTCTTCAATTACATCCAGGTCGAATGCCATTGCGTTAACTTTGCCGTACTTTTTGCTGGCTACAACAAACTCTCGGCACTGTGAAAGCGAAGCAGATTTTAGTCCAAGACCAAAGCGCCCCAGTTCAAGATCACTGTCTTCTTTATCGCTCCTGTCAGATCCAGGCATCATTGCATTGTTAAGCTCTGCAAAGTTCATGCCGCACCCGTCATCAAGAATACAGAAAAACGGAACAGCTGCAATTGGATCAAAATAAACATTAACGGTGTCGGCTCCTGCAGATACGCTGTTATCGATGATATCTGCAACTGCAGTAGAAAAGCTGTATCCAATAGCTCGAAGACCCGTTAACAGCGTTTTCACCGGAAATTGTTTTTCTACCAACTCACTCATTTCGTCACTTCCTATCTTTCAAATCAGATGAACTCTCCGGCGACAACAATCAGTCTTTTTTGTATTCTTCCCCAAACATTGCCCCAAAAATAGCTACCAAAACATTTACAACAATTGAATTCCCAATCAGTTTATTAAGCTTTCTATAGCTAAAATTGAGGGAAGCGGCTTTTTCATATTCCTCTGAGGTAAAGCCCATAAGGAGAAACGCCTCTCTCAGTGTAAGCCTTCGATATGTTTTTCCCTTTGGCCCTGAATATTTGAACAATGCTGCTGTGTGCGTTCTGTCCATATTGCAGGTTATTGTTCGGATAATGGTATCGTCATTGATTTCTTTCCCGTTTATTTCCCACATGACGTCACGGGAAGGAGTTTTATTTAATTGTGCAATATTGGCTTCCAACTTAAATGTGGGGTTATTGTAATCATCCATAATAAAATCATGGATGTTGTATTTCCGCGGCATCTTTTTGCCGTCGATCTTCTGCTTAACATCTAATGGACTTCCCAGATGGCTAATTATGAATGCTCTTTCACGATCTTGCGGTACCCCAAAGTCTAAAGCATTATATATCAAGCATTCGCTGTTGAAGTATCCTATTGAGCTTAGGAATTCCAGCCACTGATCCAGGTCCTCTTTGAATTTATCTGCTTTAATAGTCTTAACATTTTCAAGCAACAAGTATTCAGGTAATCTGTTGAGGGAAGCAAGTTCATTAAGGATGCGTTCAATTTCCCAAAGTAAGCCCGAACGTGTACCTGATCCTTTTTTCATTCCTTTTCCAAGACCGCCGGTTGAAAGATCTTGGCACGGGAAGCTGTATACAAGCAAATCGGTGTCTGGCATATCAGCACCTTTTAGCTCTGTAATTGAACCGTAGTTATTTGCCTTTACATTTGCACGATAAAGGTCACGTTTTTGATCTTCTGTCAGTTGCTTGAGTTTAGTGGGTTTTACAGATGTTGCGCTAAATGTATACCGAGACAAGTATTCCTCAACTGTTTTAATATCTTGCGGGACATCTACTTCGATGCTTTCACAGTGGATAGCTGCATAACATTCTATTGCGTCAATAAACCAATCACTTATGCCCACAATCTCATAGTTGACATTAAGCCGCTCTAATGCTGACGCCTGCGCTCCTATTCCGGCAAAAGCCTCAAAAACCCGCAGTTTCTTTTTCTTCCCCATATTTGTCACTCTTTCTGTGCAAAGAGATACTCTCATCCCTGCAATTCTATAATTTCATGTGTCCTAAAAAACGGACTAATTAATGAGTTGGACATATCAAGCACATTTTATTGCACTTGTATTGCGCTGCTTCTGGAATTCATCCTCTCTACGGGATCACTTCGCCAAGTACTTTTTTTCCGCGCCGCGGCCGATCATTTGCACAAGTCCCATTTCACGCATCTTCTTTATGAGCTCAAATGCGCGGGTCTTTTTGATTCCCAGCAAGGACAGGACTTCTTCATCCGTGATTTGGCCGTGCTCAGAGATATAGTCGAGCACCTTCTGCATTTGCGCGGTCACCGGCGAAGCCTGCTTCGGTGCGGCGGTGGCCACGGCGTTCATATTGGGCAAAACAATTTTGAATGTATTGGGTGTCACTTCGATTTGCGGCTGCTCGGGGCAATCGGCATACAGGTTGAATATTCTGCGAATGCCGGTGCCGTAACTTTCAATCAGACGCAGACGATGGAACACCTCGGCAAGATTCTTGTTTCTGGGCTGAGAGATGCCGGAACGAATATCGTCTGGGGAAAGGCCGGGAAGAAGACCGCCGAGAGAAATAAACTCCATTTTATTGTCGGTGACATTGATTATGATACTGCCACTAAAGCTGTAATCGCGGTGGACAATCGCATTAAGCAGAGCCTCACGGATAGCTTCTTCAGGGTAATCCTGCTTATCCGTCCGTATCACACCTTTGATTACTGAGCTCGTTTTATTGCATAGTGCCAAATAGTTTACGGCATCTTCGAATTGCTTAAATATCGAACCCGTGAACTCCTTGCTATCCCGAAACACGGTACGGGCATCATCGCTGAACACAGCAATTTTTGTTGTGTGTGCGCACTGATCGGAGAGGAGCAAGGCAAGATTGGTATAAATGCCGTCTTTCTTTTGTGTAATACCAAGAGACCGATATTTTTCTGTACCCCATTCCACACCGTAAAGACTGAACGCTCTTTGGGCCGCTTCAAAAGTCAGCTCCTGCTCCATGGAGCGCATTTCCTCAAACGTATCGCCGTCGCTTTCCTTGATCATCTGACGAATCTGCTCGGGGGACGCCGGCACGCTGGAGGTGCTCTGGCGCATGTAAACGCCGCTGGGCTTCAGGCCTTTTCCTTTAAGGTAGTAAGGCTTGTTGGTGCCTTCGCTTACCGTTATGCGCACCACCTTGTTTTCCTGGATCGTGAAGCGCACGAACATTGTGACATCCGGCATAATGGCGTCACGGATGCCGTTGGTGATACGGGTATATTCCTGATCTACATCCGTCAGTCCGACGGCGTTGCCGTTGTTGTCGATGCCAACGTACACAATGCCTCCATCCGTATTGGCGAAGGCAATTACTTCTTTATAGATATCCTCGGTAAACTGAGATTTGAATTCGATGTTCTCGGTCTCAATATTCATCAGAGCGCCTCCTCATAAGAAGTCTAACTATATTATACTCACAAAATTCGCTTTGTCAACCGGAATGGGCGAATTTTCGGTGAATATTCACTTATTCAGCGTGAACAATCAGCGTGTTCGTCCCCAAGAAGGAATACAGCTCTTTTCTGGAAGCAAAAAAGGGCCTCCTCTGCGAAAGCAAAGGAGGCCCCGATGGATTGAATATCCACTTTTCAATGGATTTTGATGCTCAGAATACACACTTTTCAATAGAAAAACGGTGCTGAAAAACACACTTTTCAAATTATGCTGCAGATCTTACCCCTCCAAGAAGCTCTCAAACGGCGCGTCATCGCTCAAGAAGGTGTCCATCATAAACCTTGCGCCGAGGCGGAAACCGGCGATGAAGGTATCCAGCTCGGATTC
>ERZ773194.3883-NODE-3883-length-12401-cov-3.035558_pt1 | contig 12401 bp, 10 predicted proteins | sample MGYA00511240_ERZ773194 | MGnify/ENA primary metagenome ERZ773194 (study PRJEB29015, sample SAMEA2737774) | human gut metagenome | biome: human gut; feature: human-associated habitat; material: faeces | place: China | collected 2012 ... | reverse complement strand
CGGCAGCGTTCTTATCCTTGGCGAATACGGTGTACTCATTATCGCAGTAAACCGTAGAATCTGTCGTGATAGAGGAGATCCACACATCGTTAGGAAGGTATCCTGTACTGGTAAAGAATCTGTCGATAGGCTCCATCTGCGTGGGTTCGCCATTCTTGGAACGAACCAGCGAATGCGTGGTCTCCGCGACACCGTTCTTCTGAACCGTTACTGCGATGTCGTAAACATTCCAGTCCACGCCGGATATTGTCTCATTGTTCAGACGCTTGATATCAACCGTGTATGCACCAATGGCAGAGTCTTCCTTCGTTCCGCCGAAAGCGGCAAAGTCGTTGCCGTTTGTGGTTATAGTCTGACCCGCTTTCATTGTGCTGATCTTCTTCATTATCGTAGTGCTTGCATTTTTGCTGTCAGATATATATGCAGTAAAAATATCAGCCACTGACGTAGAAGTAACATACGCCTGCTCCTGATCAAACGTTGCATACTGCACCTGTCTGGACGATAGCACAGACATGTACATCGCAGTCACAAGAACGGTAAGCGCAGCCATGGTGCTTACTACCATGAACAATGCGCTTCCGCACGGTGACAGATACTTTCTCAATGCGTGTTTCATTTTTGATTACCTCCAATGCATCTCACGCAGTGCCTTCCTGCGACGCCGGTATTCCCATGCTGAGCGGCGCAGGAGAACGATTCATTATAGTCCCTTGCTCCAAAAAGTGTTACTTCCTAAGGGCGATTACTGATTGTTCTGTGAAGAGAGCTGCTCGGTAGGATCCTGCATGCGCTCAATGCTGTACATTGTCAGAGTAACGTCGACCTGGCATACGTTCTCCTCAAACGTGGTGGTCTTGTCTTCGTTCTTGTTATTGGTGTTCGCGGTCTCCCCGTCGCCGTCGTCAGCAGCGTTGTTATTGTTGGCGTTCTGATCCTGCTTGCCTACTGTCTTGCCGGTGTCCTTTTCAAGGCGGCTCTTACCGTCCTTCTCTGCCTTTGCAGTCAGGTCGTCAACATAGTCTGCGTACTTCTTCTCAACGTCGGTGTCGGTAATGGACAGACCATTTGAAAGGCGGATCGCCTTTCTCATCATGCCGCCGTCCTCCTGCTTGTAGTAGTCATTGATGATATCAATGAACTTCAGCATATCATCGGAATTGAGAGTGGTAACTGTGAAGCTTACGTCAATGGAGCCCACAGCCTGTGTGCTTGCAAGCGCAGCCTGCATGATCGCCTCTCTGTTCAGAGCCTCGAGTTCCTCTGCGGAAGGCTCCTGACCCTGTGTAGCATATGTCTTGAGGTCATACTCTACAACCGGCTCGGTGGAGAAGCTTACGCCCAGAGTTGAAACGGTAGGCGCGCCGATGGACAGAGAATCAACAGCGATGTTCACGCCGTTGTCCTTGCAGTACTGAATGAACTCTCTGATCTCATTGTCTGCCTCGTAAGGCTTCATTTCTTCAAAGAACATATCCGCGATATTGCGGCCGTCGTTGTATGCGTTGATTACGTCCTCGCCGAGCTTTTCCTTTGTTGCGGCGCGGTCGATGTCAGTCTGAAGCTCTACCTGCTTATTGAGGAGCGAAACAGACGATGTGCCGATTGCCTCAAACTTAGGAACGATGAAAAGGAATATGCCAAGTCCGAGTAAAATAACTACAGCGATCACTAAAACCGCAATTCTTTCCTGCTTACTGAGTTTCATTATTCAGTTACCTCCACATTTTCTTCAGGCTGAGGATTAAGGTCGATAGAAGTTGCATGATCCTCATCGGAGCCGGGTCTGACATTCATGTTCACAGTGAACGTGAATACAGTATCATACTTGGACTCACCGGTAGAAAGGTCAAGGTATGTATTCTCGATGGAAGAATTGGACTTTGAGAAGCCGGAATAGTTGACATTCTGGAAATACGGATCGCCGTACTTGGTCTTTACTTCATTGGTGAGCTTGTCAACGTACTGTGAAGGGATCGGCGTAGGATCGCCGTTGCTGCGTCCCATGAACGTTACGGTAACGCTGTAGTCGCTGATGTTGATGTTGAGGATATCAAGCTCAACGTCGTTGTTCACGATAGACTCGATCGGCTCGGAAACCTTATTGATGATGTAGGTCTGCACCTTCGGCATGTAGTTGAAGAGCTGGGAAGTTGAGCCTACATTGTCGTTATAGCTCTGGAAGCCTGCGAGCATGTTCTCACGGTTGGTAACTATGGAAAGATCGTTTTGCAGGGTAGGATTATCTATCTGAGTCTGAATCTCGGAGATCTGTCCCTGAATTGAGCTGTCAATAGCGCTCAGACCGATAACGATAGCGCCGACCAGGGCAACCGTGCCAACACACGCTCCGGCAAGAGCCATCAGGTAGCCGTTCATGCCCTTGGATTCCTTCGCGGAGGTAGCTTCCAGCAGGTTTATGTGCTCGAGATCCTTGTTTCTGCGGTAGATAGCGCCGATCGCGTTAGCATACTTTGTGAAGTCGATCTCAGCCATGGAGATGACTGTGGAAGGCGCCGCCAGAACGTGAACCGGAACGTTGAACGAGGAGATAGCGTTGGAAAGCTCGATGAAGTTTCCGGTATCGCCGTAGAACATGATCTCCTTCAGGGGCTTTGCGCCCTTGCGGCTCTTGATGAACTGGATCATTCTGAACAGGTTATCAGAAAGCGCACGGATAACATAGTCAGGCGCGTTGTCGTAATCTGAAGGATCGATGTTGAAGTAACGGGAGAATACGATCTGGTTATCCTCGTAAAGGTTCATGTTAAGGAATCCCTTATCTATCTGGATAAGCAGCATAGGCATTCTGTCTGCCATCTTAGGAGTGTTGATGATAAGACGCGTTACGGAGTTGTTCGCGATGTTTACGCCCTTGAGAGACAGACCTATGTGTGAGAACAGTCTTACGTAGCCGTCAACCAGGCGCTGCGGGCAGGCAGTCGCAATGATCTTGATGAGCTTGTTCTTCTCTTCGTCCTCGGTCTCGCCGGCGATGGTGAAGGAGATGTTGAACTCCTTGGAAACGCCCATGTTCGCCTGTATCATCGCCTCAATAGCAGCGGTGTTCTTAAGGCTCTTGGGCTTGGGGAGCAGCATTTCCTTGTAAACGATGGAGCTGGAAGTAATGGACACGATAGCGTCCTTCTCCGTGATGCCCTTTGTCTTGATGATATCGTTAAGCTCGGCTGCTACCATCGGGACATCGGTGATGTAACCGTTGGAGACCATACCGAGGGTCAGCTCACGCATGTCAGCGTCCTGAACTCTGATCTTGTTACCGCTGTGTACGCCTCTGACCAGCTTTATTTGTCTGTCAGTAATATCAATTGAAAGCATATTTTCACCTCAAAATAATCTGTAGTTGTTGATTATGACGCACTGGTCATACCGCCGTAGAGCATCGGGAATATAGCCGCCAGAACCAGACCGATAGCCACGCCCATGATAATGATCATGACAGGCTCGAGCATTCCGACCAGCTTGGTGACTGCGGTGTCGCCCTCTTCCTCGTAGTAGTCAGCCGCTTTTGAAAGGATGGTATCCAGCGTACCGGACTCCTCGCCGACGTAGATTATCGAGGTGAACATGCCCTCGAATATCTCAGTCTTTTCGACTGCCTTCGACATGCTTTCACCGAGCTTGATGTTGTCGACAACTTCCTCGAAGCGTTTTGTTACATAGGTATTACCAAGTACGGACACGGACTTCTCAATACAGTCTACCATTTGCAGACCCGCTGCATAAAGGTTGGACATGTTCCGCGCGAAACGTCCGGTATAGATAGTGGAAATAAGCTTTCCGACCTTAGGTATCCTGAGGACAAGTTCGTCCATTCTGAGCTTTATTGCGGGAGTTCTTCTGCATATCCAGAACAGAACCACGATAGCCGCGATGACGATAAGATAAACGTACCAGTAGTTGATAAGCGAATCAGAGAACGCGATCATGCCCTTTGAAAGCGGAGTCATATCCTCCGGATCCATCATGCTGGTGAAGGTCGGCAGGATCATCGTGAACATCAGTACGATGACCGCCAGAGCCAGGACAAGCAGAATGATAGGATAAACCATCGCGCTCTTGATCTTGTTGTTCGTCTTGTTTGCGTTCGCGAAGTGGTCAGATACTCTTACGAGGATCTGGTCGAGCGTACCGGAGGATTCACCGGCTGCGACCATGCTGACGAACAGATCCGGGAAAACGCCCGGCTTGGATTCCAGAACTTCCGAGAAGGATTTACCTTTCTGTACCTCCTCATAGATATCCAGAAGCACTCGCTTCGCCTTCTTGTTTGTCTGCTGCTCCTGAAGTATGTAGAGCGCCCTGACAAGCGAAAGACCTGCGGAAGTCATCGACGCCAGCTGACGGCTGATGAACGATACTTCCTTGGTTTTGAACTTGTACTTCACGTCCACTGCGTCGTTTGCGCCGAGATCGCGGTAGCGCGTGATATACAGATTCCGTTCCTTCAGCTTTTGCTGAAGATCCTGATAATCCTCCGCCATCTCCTGTCCACGGATAATTTTTCCGTTGATGTCGGTGGCCTGATATGAGAATTTTTTCACCGGATTACCTCCATTCCCCCTGCGGCTTTACTGTGTGCCGCATATGATCATGGAAACAGGGCATACTCCACCCCATACTCCACTATAGTATATTAGATTATACCATATTTTTGCGCTATTTTCAAGCATTCACAGGCCGTTTTGGGCTGATTTCGCGCCAAAAACGAGGATTCCCAATGTAGAAAATGAATTCCGCATTATGTGCATTTTGACCAATTCTAATTCACTTCGTACCATTTTTTCACCAAATTCACAACGCTATGTGAAATCCAAGTGAAAAAATACCGCCTGTCAACAGTCATGGGCTGTCAGCCGCGGGAGCAGCGACGTAGTCATTTATATAGTATGCAGCTATGTCCCGGATATTGAGGTTGAAATTTCCATGAAATTATGCTATAATCAGAATGTCCATAATATCCGCGCATGCGGCTGAAAAAGGAGACACCTATGATCGACAAGGATTTACTGAAAAAGGATTTTGACGAATACCTCGCTGAGCTGACAGACGGCGAAAAGCCCACCGCGCCGCAGCTCCATGACGCGCTCGCGCGCTCCATAATGAAGCAGGCGGCTCCGGTGATGGCGAAGTCAGCCCCGAAGGGACGCTCCGCAAGCTACTTCTCCGCTGAGTTCCTCGTTGGACGCGCGGTCTACAACAACCTGATGTGCCTAGGGCTTCTCGACGATGCAGAGGCGCTGCTGAACTCCGCCGGAGCGTCCCTGTGCAGCCTCGAGGAGATCGAGGACGCAGCGCTCGGCAACGGCGGTCTCGGAAGGCTCGCAGCGTGCTTCCTGGACAGCGCGGCTTCCATGAAGCTCCCGCTGACCGGCTACGGAATACGCTACAAGTACGGACTGTTCAAGCAGTCCATCGTCGACGGCTTCCAGAAGGAGGACGCGGACGACTGGACAAAGTTCGGCGACCCGTGGAGCAAACGAGTTGAGAAAGACGCCGTAAAGGTGCACTTCTCCACCGGAGACGTCATGGCAGTCCCCTACGACATGCCGATATTCGGCTACAAGAACGGCTTTGCTGGCACACTGCGCCTGTGGCAGGCTGAGCCGGTCAAAGAGTTCGACTTCGACGCTTTCAACCGCCAGGATTATATGGAAGCATGCCGCGCCCAGATAGAAGCAGAGAACATCTCCCGCACCCTCTACCCGAACGACGACGCACGTCCCGGCAAGCTGCTGCGACTGAAACAGCAGTACTTCTTCTGCGCCGCCTCCCTCCACGACCTGCTCAAGAAGCACCTCAAGGCAGGCAGAAAAATTGAGGATTTCGCGGAGTACAACTCGATTCAGCTCAACGACACTCACCCGACTATCTCCATACCGGAGCTTATCCGCCTGCTTATGACAGAATACGGCGTAAGTTTCGAGAAATCCCTTGAGATCGCGCAGAAGACTTTCAACTACACCAACCACACCATCATGCCGGAGGCTCTTGAAAAGTGGGGCACAGACCTCATGGAGGAACTGCTGCCGCAGGTTTATTCCGTGATACTCCGGATAAACGAGGCGTTCATCGCGGATATGTACCGCCGTAATATGCCCCGCGAACAGATCGACCAGATGAAGATGGTTTCCGGCGGAGTTGTACACATGGCTAAAATGGCCATCTACTGCTCAAGCTGCACCAACGGAGTTGCGCGTATCCACACCGAGATACTCAAGCACAATGCGCTTCCCGAGTGGTATGAGCTGTATCCGGAACGCTTCCAGAACAAGACGAACGGTATCACGCCGCGCCGCTGGATAGCGCTCTGCAACCCGGAGCTTTCCGCGCAGATCACCGACCTCCTCGGCGACGAAGGCTGGATAACCGACCTCTCCCGCCTGAAAGAACTTGAGAAATACGCCGGCGACCCCGCTCAGCTTGACCGGTTCAGCCGCATAAAGTCCGCGAAGAAAGCCACACTCGCCGAGTACATCGCAGAGCACGATCGCACAGCTGTCGACGCCGACAGCATTTTCGATATCCAGATAAAGCGCCTGCACGAATACAAGCGCCAGCTTCTGAACGCGTTCTCTATAATGTACATCTACTTCGGGATAAAGGACGGCAGCATCAAGGATTTCTACCCGACAACGTTCATCTTCGGCGCGAAGTCCGCACCCGGATACGCCCGCGCCAAGGCCATCATCAAGTACATCAATGAAATTGCCGCGCTCGTAAATTCCGACCCGGCCGTGAAGGGTCTTATCAACGTTGTATTCGTTCAGAACTACAACGTTTCCTACGCTGAAAAGCTGGTTACAGCCGCAGATATTTCCGAACAGATTTCCACCGCGGGCACCGAGGCGTCCGGCACCGGAAACATGAAGTTCATGCTCAACGGCACCGTAACGCTCGGAACCTACGACGGCGCAAACGTTGAAATAGCCGAGGAAGCCGGAATAGAAAACAACTACATCTTCGGCGCAAGGGTAGAGGAGCTTGAAAAGATCATGCCTTCCTACGACCCGCGCAAAATTTACGCTTCCGACCCGCAGATCGCCCGGGTACTGGACACCCTCATCGACGGCACGTTCTCCGACGGCGGAAGCGGAGCCTTCCGTGAGCTGTACTATGCGCTTCTGGACGGCGCAAGCTGGCATGTTCCGGATCATTACTACCTGCTCGGCGACCTGCACAGCTACGTTGAAGCGAAGCTGAAGGCAAACGCCGATTACCGCGACAACCGCGCGGGATTCCTCCGTAAGTGCTGGATAAACATGTCCAATGCAGGGAAGTTCAGCTCCGACCGCACTATCGCCGACTACGCTAAGGAGATCTGGAGGATAACTCCCGATAAGTAAGGCGTTTTCCTGAAAAATTCAGAAAAAGTTCCCCTATGGCACTTGACAAGGGGGAACTTTTCTGATATAATAGTGTAGTTAAGACTGAAAAGTCTTACCCCTTTCTCGTGCAATTCCGCACGGGATATATATCCATAAGGAGGTGCTATATAAATGGCAAAGTTATCTGAGAAGTATGAGGCTATCATCGTTTTCTCCCTGAAGAAGACTGAGGACGAGATCAAGGCGCTCACCGCAAAGTTCGCTGACCTCATCAAGGCAAACGGTACCCTTACCAACATCGACGAGTGGGGCAAGAGAAAGCTCGCTTACGAGATCAACTACGAGGGCGAAGGCTACTATGTACTCTACAACTTCGAGTCCAAGCCTGACTTCCCCATGGAGCTTGAGCGTGTCATCAACATCACTGACGGCGTTCTCCGTTCCATCGTTGTACTCGCACAGGGTCAGCAGCAGTAATTTCCGCAGGTAAAGCCGCGATTATTTTCAGGAGGTGTCGTTATGTACAATAAGGTAATTCTTATGGGCAGAATAACCCATGACTTAGAGTTGAAGACCACTCCCTCAGGTGCAAATGTCTGCTCGTTCAGCATTGCTGTAGACAGAAGGTTTCAGCAGAAAGGCGAAGAAAAGAAATCTGATTTCTTTAATATCGTCGCATGGCGTCAGCAGGCTGATTTCGTTACCCGTTATTTCGGAAAAGGCAGAATGATACTCGTCGAAGGCGAGCTTCAGACTCGTTCCTATACCGATAAGAATGGAATGAACGTCAGAGTCACCGAAGTAATCGCAGACAGGCTTTGCTTCACCGGTGAAAAGGCTCAGAACGGCTCCTACGGCGATTATGCCGCTTCCGTTCCGAACGCTGCACCCGCAGCGCCGGCAAACGCTCCGCAGCAGTCCGCGCCCGCACAGGCGCCAGCGGCTGATTTCAGCGGTGCCTCCGGCGATCCCTATCCGTTCTAAAAATCCGTTTACTTGAACAATAAAGGAGGTTCAGTATCATGGCTGAAAAGTTTGATAGACCGGCTCACGCAGTTAAGCGCCCCAGAAAAAAGGTTTGCCAGTTCTGCGTTGATCGTTCTGAATTCATTGATTACAAGGACGTTGCTAAGCTCAGAAAGTACATGACCGAGCGTGCTAAGATCCTTCCCAGACGCGTAACAGGCTGCTGCGCTTATCACCAGAGAGAGCTCACAACAGCTATCAAGAGAGCTAGACAGATCGCTCTCATTCCCTACACCGCTGAGTAATTTCGCGGTTAAGCCGGTATCCGGCTGACAAGATTTCAACTTTTTTCAGTAACACAATTTTCCCCCCGGAGCTTTCCGAGGGGACTTTTGTTTAATTCGGAATTCTGAATGCGGAATTCGGAATTATGGTGCGCGCTGCGCGCGGGATTTTGATTTGCTGAAAGCGGATAGGGCGCTAAATTATAGTTTCCAAATCAGACCTTCAGGCAAACAAAAGCGGAGCTTTTCAGCTCCGCTTTGTATTATGCATAAGTGCTGAACATCGCACCGATGTTGTAGGTATAGCTCGGTGTGACAACGTTCGAATATGAGAACAGCCCGCCGGAGCTTCCCTGCAAACGCTTGATCTGCTCCGCTTTCTGAGTTACCTTAGAAGCAAATCCGCCGCGTCCGAACGTAGACTTGAACTCGTAAGCCTTGATGTCGGTCAGCTTATCCTTGTCGAAACTGAGCTTGTTGTCGCTGCCTACCGTGACGCCCGCGCGCTTGAGCGCACTGCTGTACACCTTAGCGGTGTTCACCATGATAACACCCTTCTGGAGCACCGACTGATTCTCGGACTCGCTGAGCGCGCCGATCATGTCGTTGTAGTCGTCAACAAAGCTCTGGATCTTCTTGGAAGCTGCCTCGGTATCGACCTTGTCGTCAAAACCTAAACCGTTGGCGTAGTCCGCGAGTGCGTCAGCCGAAGCCGCCGCGCTGTTCGCCGCAGACTTTACGGTAACGGTCTTGTCAGCCTTTTCCGTATCCTCGCTGTCGGGGAATATGGAATTGTACAGCTTCTTATACTGTGCCTTAAAGTAGTCGTTCTTGCCTTTCAGGATATTTTCCATCGCGTCGCTGGACGACACCGTGGACTTTCCTGATGAGAAAGTGCTCTTTGAAAACAGACTGCCTGTGCTTACGCCTGTTTTCGCGGAAGCCTGTGCCATCTTAAGCTGAACCATTGCCATACTGCCTACTGTTGCCATAAAAACACCCCCTAAAGAATTTGATTATTAAAGTGTAGTAACCTTATCAGGAAACTTTTCTCACGATCGCGATAGGCGTCTGCTGAGAGCACTGGTCAAGGGGATTATCCTTGAACGCCTGTATCGGGAACTCATCGGGCATGTCCTTGCGGGGTTTGCCGAGTACGTTCGCGCCGATATCGTTCGCGTCGATGATAACAACGTCCACCCCGAGGTACTTTGTGAGCCTTTCGGCAACCTCGTCGGGCTTATCCGGAGCCATCTTCGCATAGTGGTTGTAAGGCGGCAGCGTATATTCGCACGGACCGTCGATAGCGCGCGCCTTCATTCCGCAGATGTTGTAGAATACGCCGTGCTTGCCGAACAGCTTGCCGATAGCAGCGCAGAACGCCGCCCACAGCACCTTGACTCTGCCGACCTCGCGGATACACAGCTCCATCGTCTCGGGCATTCCAAGACCAATGCCGTAGTTCGTCTTAACAACGAAGTGCGACAGGATCTTTGCCAGCCTGGAGACCTTGATCTCCTCGATCGGGAACGCACGTCCCTGGGAGATCGCAACGATCTTCTCCGACATGATTATTGTATCGCCGGGCTGGATATACTCCCTGACATACTTGTCGAGGACGTCCTCCAGCACATCGTCCTTTGTGATAACGTGGGTTTTTACGGGATATCTTGCATCCCTGCCGTAATCCGTATCTATCTCAAGATTCTTGCCCTCGTTGGGCTGAAAAGGCATTTCCATTTCGTTTTCCCCTATTTCCCCGGATATTACAGGCAGTTATCAGCCCACTCCGTATACCTTTCTGTATTCTTTCATCTTCTCGACGTACTCCTTGCCCGGGATAACGTCGTTCTCCAGAGCGTCGATGATATCGTTGATGGTGACGATGGAGTAAACCTTAACGCCGAACTCGTCGTAAACTTCCTGCACAGCGGACTTGTCAGAGGTAAGACCCTTCTCCATGCGGTCAACGGTGATGATCATACCCTCAATATCGATCTTTGCGGCGCTCTGGAGCTTCGGCAGAACCTCGCGCAGAGCCTTGCCGGAGGTCATAACGTCCTCGATGATAACGACCTTCTCGCCGTCCTCAAGGGTCTTGCCTACGAACATTCCGCCCTCGCCGTGATCCTTGACTTCCTTGCGGTCAAAGCAGTAGTTCACGTCAACGCCGTGCTTGTTGTAGAGCGCTGTGCACGCGGAAACGGAAAGCGGGATTCCCTTGTAAGCCGGACCGAAAAGGGTCTGCGGCTTCAGACCGTTCTCCATAATGCACTCAGCGTAGAACTCGCCGAGCTTTGCGAGCTGTGCACCGGTCTTGTAGTTGCCGGCGTTGATGAAGTAGGGGGCAAGTCTGCCGCTCTTGAGAGTGAACTCGCCGAATTTCAGCACGCCGCTGTCTACCATGAACTTGATAAAGCTCTCTTTATATGTCATCTGTTTTTCCTCCAATGCCCGCGGGCATAATATTTCATTGTTTATATTATATCACAGTAATAGTATAATTGCAAGGGTCTGAGCAATTTTTTTCCTGCACAGCACGGGTTATCGTCACGCGTAGAAAAAACTCCAAAAAAACTGCGGGTTTATTGTGCAATTACGACATACGGCATACATAAAAGCGCCGTTTTATCCCTGCAAAGCGACATCGTGTAACAGGTTTTACGTTTTCAACATGTGCATTTTGGTAAAAATCAAGTGGTTTTTCCCTTGACATTTTCGTTATTTTGTAGTAAAATAACTATGGGCTTTTCTGCACGGGGCTACCCGGCAGGAGCAGCTTACGTTTTTTAATATCTATTGTATAGATGTATGATAGACGTAGTGGCGGTCTAATATATAATAAAAGGAACCCGTTACCTATGCGGCTTCCGCGGCTCCGGGGGGAACTGTGGCGGTCAGTCTGCCATGATTTTTCAGTGCCAGCACTGTTTCAAAAGATTAACGCAGCATAGCACTGCGATGAAAAAACCGTTCCGTATGGGCGGCAGATTCATTCCAACAATTGTATATTATTCCCGCCGATCATTAAGAAGGAGGGAAACGAAAAAGATGGATCCAATAATAGCGGTAATAATCGCAGTTGCGGCATTCATCGTCGGCGCAGCCGCAGCAGGATTTATCTGCTTCAAAATGGGCGTGAAGCACCGCATTAAGACTGCGGAAGCTCAGTTTGAATCCGCAGAGAAGGAATCGGCGCGCATTATCGAAGAAGCAAACGTAAAGGCCGAAGACCGCAAGAAAGCAGCTCTCGTTGAAGCAAAGGACGAGATCTACAAGATGCGCTCAGACGCCGAAAAGGAGATCAGCCGCTTAAAGGGCGAAACCGACCGCGAGCTGAAGGAACGCCGCGGGGAGCTTTCCCGTTCAGAGCGCCGTCTCCAGCAGAAAGAGGAAAACCTCGACAAGAAAACCGACAAAATGGAGCGCTATGAAGAACAGCTCCACCAGAAGCACAAGAAAGCGGACGAGAAGATCGCAGAAGCCGAGCAGCTCAAGACCGAGCAGGTCGAAACCCTCGAGCGCATTTCCGGCTTTACCACTGATCAGGCAAAGGAACACCTGCTGTCACTGTTAGACAGCGAGCTGACTCACGAAAAGGCTGTAAAGATCACCGCCTATGAGCAGAAGCTCAAGGACGAGGAGGACGAGATCGCGAGAAAGCACATCTCCCTTGCCATCTCCAGACTTGCAGCAGACACCGTGTCTGAATCCGCAGTATCCGTCGTTGCTATTCCAAACGACGAAATGAAGGGCCGTATCATCGGCCGCGAGGGCCGCAACATCCGTACCATCGAGACTC
>ERZ773194.3877-NODE-3877-length-12409-cov-2.482435_pt1 | contig 12409 bp, 9 predicted proteins | sample MGYA00511240_ERZ773194 | MGnify/ENA primary metagenome ERZ773194 (study PRJEB29015, sample SAMEA2737774) | human gut metagenome | biome: human gut; feature: human-associated habitat; material: faeces | place: China | collected 2012 ... | reverse complement strand
GTCTTTCACGTCCACACGTCCCACATCGTCCCGGCCCAGTCCACCTTTCTTCGACAAAAAGCCCACGATGTCAATCTTGTTGATTTTGTCTTTCTTGCCCTTCCCTATATATAAGGTAACAAACTCCGGCAAGGCTGGCTGCGGCGTCGGCTCCGGCAGTTCAAACTCTTCCAGCGGACGGGGCACATAGTCGGGGATACGCTCCTCATCGTGCAGAATCAGAAAGGCATTTCCCTCGGCCTCCCAGCGCGCCGTACGTCCGTTGCGGTGAATGAACCCGTCCTCGGCCACCGGCAAGTGATAATGCACCACGTGACGGATGTCCGGAATATCCAGTCCGCGGGCTGCCAGGTCGGTCGAGATAAAGATGTGGCAGCTTCCGTTACGGAACTTATACAGCGCCCGTTCACGGTCGTCCTGCTCCATTCCGCCGTGGAACGTCTCGCAATACACCTTCATGGAGTGCAGGTACTTCCCTACCCGGTCCACACTCTCGCGATGATTGCAGAACACCAGCGTCGATTCGTTGCCCAGCGTACACAGCAGCTTGTAGAGCGTTTCCAGCTTGTCCTTCACCGGCGAAGTGACCCGATACACCGACAAGCGTTGTGACACCGTTTCCTCCGGATTCAGGAAATCCAGTTTCAGCGTGCGGTTCATGCCCGTAAAGCGCGGAATCTCCTCCGCATCGGTAGCCGACAGCAGGAAGCGGCGACGCAATGCCGGCAACTTTCCGATGACCTCGGCCATCTCCTCCTGAAAGCCGAACTCCAGACACTTGTCGAACTCATCGATGACCAACATACGCACGGTGCCTGCCTCGAAATTCTGCTTGTTCAGGTGGTCGTTCATACGTCCCGGCGTACCGATAATTACCGCCGGCGAAATGCCCTTCATGGTGCGGTGTTCCTCCATGGCCGGACGTCCGCCGTAACAGCTCATCACCGGAAAACCGGTCGCCATGGCCTTGAACACCTGCTCAATCTGCAAAGCCAGCTCGCGCGAAGGTACCAGTACCACAGCCTGCACGCCTTCCACTCCCTTTTTCAGCGAGCTCACCAGCGGCAGCAGATAGGCCAGCGTCTTTCCGGAACCCGTGGGCGAGAGCAGTATCAAATCGCTGCCTTCTTTCCAGGCATCGATGGAAGCCTCCTGCATAGCGTTCAACTGGTCAATCTTCAGGTTTGATAGTATTGTTTGTATGTCCATAATTCTTGGTTTTTTGTGGGTTAGTTAGCAAAGGTAAAAAAATTGTGTTATACCGGCATTCTTATCATAGTACATTTAGTCATTATTCTTATACTAAAATCTTATCCATCTTCTCCAGCGGAAGATTCTAAAGAAACGAGGAAACCAGTTTATCACTGGTCGAGGGCAATCCCAGTTCCGGCTTTGTACGTCTGCCACATGGCTCGCCACGATGGCCGGATTCTCCCCGTTGCGCACAGCCTCACGAAGCACACGGGCCACCTCTTTTTTATCCGTATACTCCGCCTCACCGAATCCTTTGATAGTTTTCAATACCCGCATGATATTGCCGGCATAGCCCACAAACGTACCAAACTGCGAATAGCTAACGTCTTTCAGCGTACAATCCCCGTCAAACAACACAATGTTGTAAATGGGAAGTTGAGCAAACTGGGCCGACTGTTCTTTCAATGCTTTTATGTGACCGGCATTCTGCATAATCGGGTTGTAGAACCGGTATTTCTCCTTGCCATAATTCAAAATCTGTGTCCAATAGCGTTGCCTTTCACTTCCAAACAACCAGCCGCTATAGTCCTTTACTTCTATCACCACCAATCCCTGTGGAGTAGCCACCACAAGGTCTATTTGAGAGTAACTCCCGCTTTTTCTTTTCAAATATAAGTCATGAAAAATTGCTTTCGGATGTACTCCTTTCTTTAACATCTTGATAATGAGCTTTCGTTCCGACCTTGTTCCTCTTGTAGGAGAAGACACAGAGCAGAGCAGTTTCATATCTCTTCGGTGACTGAGATACGAAACGATGGCAACAGCTATGATTAAGGAAAGTAATAGATATTCCATAAACGACTTATACAGAAACAACAGCTCCATTAATAACCATTGGCTACAGCTTCGCACTTTCTGCGTAACTCTACCAATTCGGATAATTTTACTGGATTCTTATCCAGATTCAGCAAAGGCACATATTTGACAATCAGAGATTCTTCTATCTTTTCTAAATTCTCAGAATAAACAATAAAGTTTATTTCCAAATTATCCTCTATCCAACGAATTATTCCAGCAGAATCCTGTGCGGAAAACTTATAATTTCTTTTATTCCTATTCCCCAACAAAGATCCAGTTTCCGGCAAATAACCCAATATAGCACCTAATGAACGGAAAAAAGTGCCATGACCCTTTGCATGCAATTCATTTCCCCACAGCCTTCTCCTTAACGAGTTCGTAGAAATCCCAATATACAAAATCTTATGCTTCCTCTCTTTCAACACCTTACTAAAGGTAAGCGGAAGTTTATCAATATCCTTAACAACATACACACCTAAAGAATCAGGTATATCTGAATCATTCAACTGTTTTACACTGAGGAAATTAGACGAATTCATTAACTGTTCTTCTGATATTTGAGATGTAGCAACTCCAACGGGCTTTTGTATAGATTTTTCATACTTTCCATCAGAATGTGGTATAAACCATCTTCCATTACTAAGTTGGTAAGCATGTGTAATATATCCAGCCCTTAGAATATCTCGTAAAGGTTTTCCAGGTCTGCTCAATGAATCTTTGAGAACTCCAGCTTTATCTAACAATTCTGCTGCTTCAACGGCTGTTAGTACATCTTTTTTATAATCGTATTCAAGGTATTTATCTATAATAGATATGATTAATTCTAACTTCTGAGTATTCATAAACATGTACCTTAATATAAATTCCTGATTATTGATTGATAAATCTATAAGTAACTTTATACAATTCTATCATTCGTATATTCCACCTCAGATTCAGCAGCCATCGGTATATCCTCATCTTCCGATGTCGTATAAGTCTTGATTTTACGGTCTTCCAGAAAAATATGGTTCAATGTAAAAGCCAATGATTCAAGGGTCTGCACACGGATTTTAGGTTTTAACTGACACTCCCAGATGGTTATACAATGCCACCCCATTGCAGCAAGCTGACGCTGTTCCTCCACATCCCGCTTCTTGTTTCGTTCCACTTTCTTCCGCCAGAAATCCACATTCGTTTTAGGAAGATGATAATATTTGCAATTATCATGTCCATGCCAGAAGCAGCCGTTAACAAAAATGACCGTACGATACTTACGAAGCACAATATCCGGATGTCCAGGCAGACGCGGATGGTTCAGCCGATAACGGAATCCCCGTCCAAACAAGAACTTACGTACCACTATCTCTGGTTTTGTGTTCTTGCCACGTATTGCCGACATACAACGGTGTCGTTGTTCCTTCGTCAGTCTGTCCATATGACCTTACTTGTTTTTATCAATCCTCAATCCATCAAGCTCATCAAACGTAGTATCAATAAAAGTATGAAGAATCATTTTATGAGTATTAATCATCTGATAATCATCAAAAAGCCTGCGATTGAAACGTAATTCAAAAGCCAAACGCAAATCATTAACAAGTGAATCATCATATTCCGTACGCTTAGCTTCCTGCGCCGTGATTGTCCGTATCCGGATTATCTCATACACATCTCTGATACCCTTTCCCTTAATGTAAGGTATGAAAAAATGAAGATCCTGTAATGCGATGGTCGTCGGAAATTGTCTTCCGGTATAATACAACGTAGCGGTTCCATTTTCAAAATGATCCGAATAACCGGCACGACCTTCAACCACATACCCAATAAGTACACGATTACCAACTTCAACGAAAGTTCCTTTCTGAGGAATTACACGCGCTATGACTTCCTGCGATTTGTTTTTTATGAGTCCTTCTATAAAATGCTCCAATAACATCCTGTTCTCCTCATCTCTTGGACGCAAAGGGAAAGCACCGATATTCACTTTGTCAATACTTTTATAAAATCTGGACATCTCCACATCTACAGAAGCTCCATCTCCCGGGAAAAGTATATAACCGCCAATCACTTCTTTCTTCAATGCATCTGATGAATAATCCTTATAATAAATGGCATCCCGATACCGATGCATTTGGTTTATCGCATCATCAGGCGGCACATCAACCCCATTCACTTTTCCGTCAATCCGATATTTCGCATCAAAAAGATATGTAAACTTCATCCCTTCCTGTAAGTCATTTTTAGTCAGTCTCAAAACGATGTCAGGCTTCTGAGGAACGGTAGGTACCACCAATTCTTTTATACCCACTGAACTGCTATCCTTTTCCGTACTCTTCGGATTATATACCAGTTCTGCCAGTTCCACATCATCTTTCTTGAACAAGATACGTGAATGCTCTCCCTTTCCCAATTCCCAAGTGAAAAGCCCGTTCATCTCCATTCGGTTACGATGCTCCAAATCCTCATCGGCAAGATGCAGCTGTTCTTTCACAATATGGCTCACTTCAATAAAGCACCAGATCTCATACAATGTAGCGATGTCTTTTGTCTGAAGCCGATACATACCGTCATTCAGTGAATACGCACGACGCAATATATTCCATGTGCGATAAACCTGACTATATCCTGAGGCTTTCTGCAAAACAAGACTTTCCTGTGTGAATCCCTTAAACCGTCCGACTGTCCGGAAAAACGGATGGCTGTTCAACCGTTTAAATGACATTGCAACCGTCTGCATATCCAATCGCATTACCTCCGAAACACCCTTTAACTTTTCAATCTGCTTCTTCAACTGTTCATACTTTGCAGATATCTGCAAAAGAGCAAATTTAAGAAAACGATTTTCCTGTGTATCGTTCGTTGTTACCTGTTCTTCAACGCAATACAGATGAGCAGGATTCAGTCGATGTTCAGCCACTTCATTCTCAATAGATGTAGGGATAAAAGTCAACTGGTCTGCCCTCAAATAAGTCTTTCTTCCGTGCAGTCTATGACGAGGACGTTCAATAATATTCTTGCACGCTTTTATAAATTTCTGTTGTTCATCGGCAAAAATACTCCACCAGATTATTTCCGGTGTCTCGCCATTCTTATCAGGAGCAAACCCGTGAAAAGTTCTCCGCATATAATCAAGCGACAACATTCGATACTCTTTCTCAATATCTTCTACAATCGCTTTCCAATGCTTATGATAATCCAGCTTATAACTAAGAACCTCAAAAGAGAAACTGAAACGGCGTATCTCATTACCTACTTTATACACCAACTTTATTTCACTTCGGCCTATTTCATTACCATAGTTCAAGTAACCAGCCAAAATATGCCTATGGAAAGTAAAGCGTTCATTATCATTTTCCAAAGTCGAACCAAATCGGGCCTCTTTTACATAATCTTTAAAGTCCACCCATATAGGATAATCCGTATTTTCAAAAAAGACGGATTGAGCTGGAACATTTTTTTCAATCAGATAATCTTCACCTGCCCCTCCTGACATCATCACAGACTGCACGCCGTCAGACCAAGAATAAGTGGACATAAGAGCCTCCTCACCCACGTTATTCCTAGCTTTCTCCCAAACCGTTTCAAACTTCGCACATTCAATGCTCAATTCGAAATCTTCGTGCTGTATCGTCAAAAGTTCCATCAATAACTCCAAAAACTTGTAAAGCCAGAATCCAGCTTCTTCTTCATTTCCTTCAGTTTTGCCAATGAGACCGATTTTTCTTCTACAAATTCTTCAGACAAATCTTTCAGCCTCTCACGGATGGTCTTGATCAGGTCATCCAGCAAAGAGTCCTTAACTTTCGTATCATCGCCTTCAATCCTGGAAAGAATCTTCATGCTTGTCACTTCATCCAAAGCCCTTGCAATAACATATTCTTCCGTCAATTCATTTCCTGCCTCATCCTTCCTGTAAGACAAGTTATTGACCACATAAAGCAAAAATTCGTTTCGTGTACGATAAGCAATTTTGAATGAAGTTCCTTCCAACACTGCATTGACCGCCTTCAAATAAGTTAATACCTTATCGCACACCTCCTTATTGGCAGCATACACATCTACTCCTTCTACGGCGGTACCAATAAGTTCATCGCATCCTAATTTTCCAATATGCTCATAACGTTCTGTCAGACCAGCGTCCAAATCCACCTCATTCATTTCTATTGTCATGGCCCGATCAAGCACTTTGCGTGAAAAAGAGAAAGTGGTTTCATCCATATTCACTGTTCCCACAATTATCAGGTTGGCAGGCAAAGACAAACGCTTTCCGCTACTTTCTGTCAAATAATCCCTGCGTGCCGCCTCATCATTCACAAACAACTGATCTATCAGACTCTTGTACGCAGTAGTGACTTCAAAATTTACAATCGGGTCAGTCACTATCTCACCCTGCTCATTCTTCTTCCGCGACTCCATTACACTCAGATACTCAGCAAAATACTGCTCTACTGGAGCAAGATTCATTTCATCAAGGCAAAAGAAATAGGGCATATCAGGATGCTGTATAGCTTTCACTAAAAATCTTAAAAACGGGCCAACTACAAATTTCTCTCCATCTATCCGACTTACATAACCAATCAATTCGCTTGAGTCATGCCAATTCGGCTTAACCTGGACCATCTCAAAATTCTCCGGCTTTTGGGATTTAAATTCTTCCGAGTCCTCATTCCAGCACGCCCGCGCCAATTCGCGCACGATTCGGCTTTTCCCCGTCCCGGAAATACCAGCCAACAAAAGGAAGGGTTTCGATTTAATAGCTGTAATATATGGGCGATACTTTGAACTAACACATTCAAAAACAGCAGGGTGATTTAGAGACAACTCTTCCATCATTTTCTCCGTTAAAGTCTCCATTTTCCCCGGAGTATGTGGGTGGGATGGGACCCACACCAAATATTTTTTATTTCCTGAAAAATAAGTATAAAATTCTGAGGTATGAGCAAATAATCCTTCCCATGCAGAACGGGAACTACCCGAACCATTCCATACAGATTCAATATGTAAGGGCTTGTTCTCAACGACCTTTTTTACAAATGTAGAAAGATTTTCTGTAGTTATATTTGCAGTCTTAACCGAGCTATTACTTGTATCAACTTTGGTGACCGCTACATTTTTATTATTATGATCCACTTCTTCCAGACGGATTTTATAAACTCCCCCTTTTACGTAATCATATTCATGATATTTTGGAAGCTCATCTATCAGATCTAAAAAATGTTCTAATGTCAAAGTCATATTCTAAACTACAAATTTATGTGATTAATATAATCATTTATTGAATTCGCAATACCATTAGCTAAAACAAAGGGAACTCCATTTCCGACCGTCTTAAAGGCATTTGTCAACGAAATATCTAACGGTAGAATAAAATTTGCAGGCAATGATTGAATTGCCAATGCCTCCGCTACAGATATTCGTCTAGGCAAATACGGATGAATATGTACTTCGTTATTCCCATAAGCAGCCGTAGGTGAATATCTCCATCTATGCAATCTCTTATAGCATTTCTTCTCAACATCACCTTCATCCTTGGTTCTAAATCTCACGATACCAGCACGTGGCTGAAAAAACATGTTACCATTCGGATGATGCATCACATCATTTTCTGTCCACCAATGTTGCACTGTCAATGCTTCTATAATACCTTCAGGCATAGGAAGAGGAGCATTTTCGCGGTATGGAGTCTTATCGGGCCAGGGTAATTGCTTCACATCATTAAGATTATATATTTTATGCGCTTCCCATGGAAAATTAACTAACAAACCATTTTCTGCCGGAAGATGCAACCTGTCAATGGCTTCTTGGTGAAATCCGATTAATATGATTCTATCCCTATCTTGAGGAGCACCAAACTCCAAGGCATTCACCAATTGCTCCGTCAAAGAATATCCATGTTCACGAAACAACTGTTTTAATTCTTCAAAGAATTGCCGATGCCTTGCTGTTCTGTAAAGCCCCTTTACATTCTCGAACACAAAAAAATCAGGCAAAGCCCTACATATCAATTCTGCATACGTACCTGACAAACGTCCATTTTCTCCATCACGTCCTCTATTCTTTCCAGCAACAGAAAAATCCGGACATGGAGGACCTCCGATAAAGCCCGTCAAATCAGCTCTTTTTGACTCACCCACCATATTGATAAGCAGCTGCAAACGTTCATCATGTTCTCCATCCACATATTCTGTTATATCTTCCACATGATGACCATACCGAGGCTCTGGCAGCCCCATATTGCCACGTGCATATCTATAAACACGGTTGAATTCTTTGTCAAATTCATTTACAAATACAATATCATAGTTACCTTGCAATTCAAAGCCTAAATCTAAAAAACCAGCTCCAGCAAAAAAAGAGAATATATTCATACAATTTTCCTTTATATCAGCCAAAGTAAGATTTTATATCCACTTCAACACATATTACAATTCAATCCAATTTTTACAAAACATATCGATACTATGTCAGAATTTCTTCAAACACGCCTCATTAGTTCTATATCGAAGTTTTTTTCTCTTCTGCCAAAACCACTTCCAAACGGTTTATATTCTTATTCATATTTCTTCGTCAATCTATTTTGCAAACAAAAATAGTCATTTTCCTCTAATCACTATCGAGACCTTAAATTATTTCAAGAAAAACAATGCATCTCAATATACTCCATTGAGCAATTAACTATTACATCTCTGTTTTTGTTTCTCCCAGGTTAACAAAACAAGCTGTCCTAACAATAAAAATGCATGAACGATTCTATCCGCCATATTCTCATTAAAATCATTCTCAAATAATAAGCCATGACTTATCAGATTTCTATAATTACATCCATTAGTTTCTGTAAACACAACCTTATAATATGTCGCGACATCCTCTCCTAAAGCATCTTTCAGTTGTTCTAAAAGTCCTTCCAATGATTTATACTCACTTCCATTTTCAGCTTTTCCCTGAGTCCGAAGAATCTCACCATTAAACATTTCACAAAGATTTCTGATAGCAGATTCAAACTGAGGTATAATCAAATGACATGCTACTATATAATCCCCGGCAAAATATGCATCAAAACCTCTTTTTAAAATATTCCGTTGGTCTTCCTTAATGAGTGGTATATCTTTATTGAATACCTGATTCATAATCCTATCTGTATTCAACAATCCCATTTTCTCAAGTTTAATCATATGTTCATGTAAAATAGGATTTAACAATCTCATTCTCTGATATATTCCTTGTATAAAACGTTGCTTTTTCCTTTCCTCTCCTGTGCCTATGGTATTTATTGGAACACCATTTTTATCTAATTCAAACACAGGTATCAAACTGTATAAAGGAGATTCCCTTTCTTCTTCCTCTTGAAATTTTTTCTCTTGCTCTAGTATTGGAATATACTCTAACAAAAATGTATTCCAACGAGATTCATCATCTCCTTGAAACACCCATTGCCAATATTCTTCCATCATTTTTTTCTGAAAGGTAATTGTAAATGAATGGCGATGCATCTCGGATTTCGCCTTCTCACCTAATGCTCTAACATCCACATACAATGCATTAGCTTCTTTATATAAATGATATTTTCTATAGAGTCTCTGCATTTTCTCTATCATTCCCTGAGACCATAACCCACCTTTTAATTCAAAAGAAACTTTTACAGCCTGTACTAACCGATCGATAAAAGGCTTTATTTTCTCATTCTGCTTTGTTGCTTTATAAAACTCTGCCAACATTTTTGTCTCCTCATACAAATCATGAGCAAAACGGTCAGTAGTTCTTCCTTCTTTTAAAGCCTTTTGTTCCAACCTGTTAAACCGTTTAAGATGATTTAAAAGAACATCTTCTTCGAACTCCGTAAAAAACTTTCGGAATTCAACCAATTCCTCCAGTAATACACGGGCACAATTAAAATTATCATCAGTGGAATACTTCCTATCGAAATTGACAAGAATCCTTACAGCACAATCTATCAATTGCGTATCGTTAATAGATACCGCCATCTTCAATCCATGACGAACAGCCTCCATATTCTGTCGTTCATATCTAAAAAATTCTCCTTTTGCCACATTCAATGAAGCCACAAGATGTGAATACCGTATTTTTCTAAAATCCGGAGATACGCCAGTTACCTTTTTCTTAAAATCAAGAACCAATCCTGTATACCTCATTTTCAATAGTGGATTTTGGACCTCATCAGCACGTGTTTCCCAATAAGCAATAGCATCTGAAGTAATCATCGATATATCAGGGAAAAATGCTTTATGACTCCCGTCAGAATCTAGTGACTCTCGTGTTGGACCATAATATGTCTTCCAACACTTTCCTGAACCATCTACAAACGCAAAAGCAAGTTGTTCATAAGTCTTTTCTGCACTCTCTGGAAGTGAACGGATTGCATTAACTATATCCAAGAAACTAAATCCTTTTCTGTCAATGACATCAAATTCAGCTAATTTTTCTTTTAATTGTCGTGTTTCCATTTGCTTATATATTTTGTTTCAGCAAAAATATTGTCTTTACACCAAAAATCAAATCACATATTTTCTAGAATTATCATAATAGGAATATTTTTTCCCAATACAACCACTCCACTACGGAGATTACATATAACAACACCTACAACTGCTCCAAACGCAAGGACGTTTTTCAATCCTTATTTTCCTCTAAAATCCCTCATAAAACTTGATTTACCTGAAAATTCAGTCCAAACTGAACAAGAAGCGCTTCCAGAATCCTCCAGATACTCCCAATTTATGTACCGACACCCCTTTCAGAGTACTTCTGAGAAGGGATTAACTTGCAGACTTCCTACTGAAGAAGCAAATTCACTAAAACAAATAGACAGAAATCTGGCCCAAATCCTTCCAAAAAGTCACAATCTATTTTCTGAGAAAAAAAAGAACAAAGGAAAAAAACAGAAAAAAATCCACCGAAAAGCGTATCTTTACAATCCATATTACAAATTTAAATTATCGATATTATTCTACATTTATTATTTACGACATCAGCAATACGATAACCACACCCCAAAGAATCAATAAAGTATTCCCGACGGCATACGTTACCGTATATCCGAGAGCAGGGACTGTGCTCTCTATCGACTCCTGTATTGCACCTAAGGCCGCTGTCGTAGTACGAGAACCGGCATTACATCCCAAATTAATGGCTGGATGAAACTTAAATATCTTGTCACCGATCCATATCCCTAATATCAACGGTATAGAAGTGGACAAAATACCCGCAAAGAAAATTATGAATCCCATTTCTTTTATTCCGGATAGAAAAGTAGGTCCGGCAGTAATTCCGATTACTGCAATAAACATATTCAATCCGAGATTATTAAAAATCCATACCGCCGGATCGGGAATACGGCCAAAGGTCGGATGTTTGGTTCTCAGCCATCCGAAAAACAAACCCGATATCAAAGCCCCGCCACTGGTACTTAGACTAATAGGAATACCGCCTAAACGTATAGTCAATGCTCCTACAATACCGCCGATCAATATTCCTAAACCGACAAAAATAAGGTCTGTTTTATTAGTCGGACGATCTACATATCCCAATTTAGGAGAAGCTTGATATCGTTTGCCATACCGACAATTTCAAGCAGATCCCCTGCTTGCAACTTCGTATTTGCTAAAATAGGTAATTCAACTCCTGTTCTTTTTACTTTCTTAATAATAATGCCATGCATGAACGGCTGCCGGCGTAATTCTCTTATTGTTTTCCCCTTTGCCGTCTTCTGAGTAAGCATGACAAAAATATCTTCAACCGGAAATGTCAACAATTCAGGATCATTTACCTCATCACCGATCCAGCTTTCATCTTCTATGACAGTCTCCCGTCTTCCGCTCAAAACAAGCTCGTCGTTTTTATGAATGATTTGATCAGGAGTCGCATCTACTACTTTTCCTGCAGAACGAACTCTCTCTACAAATATTCTCCGTCCCAAAGTCTGCATTTGTTTCTCCACATCGGCAACTGTTCTCTGAGTATCGAACCAATCGCTACAAGCACAATAGGCTCGAAAAACAACCGGACGATTCGCATCGATCAAAGCCGGATCATCTTCGATAGAACCTTTTCTCATTTGAGCTTCAAGTTCCCGGGTTTTCTGTTTTACTTTTTCCAACCCACCCAGCATTTTTGGTCCTAATGTCCCCAAAATATAAGCAGAACCGATTGTTCCGTAAATATAGGTCACGGCATAACAAACAGGAATAATATTCAACCAAGCCTGTTTTTCGGACTCTGAAACGCCCAATGTCCCGATCGTATCAGTCCCGACACCAATTACGGCAGAGATTGTCTGAGCTCCGGCAAACAATCCAATGGTTTCTCCAGGATTATAACCCAATATCTTGGCAATAATAACCGTCACGCCTAAACAGAGAAT
>ERZ773194.3876-NODE-3876-length-12414-cov-3.473016_pt1 | contig 12414 bp, 10 predicted proteins | sample MGYA00511240_ERZ773194 | MGnify/ENA primary metagenome ERZ773194 (study PRJEB29015, sample SAMEA2737774) | human gut metagenome | biome: human gut; feature: human-associated habitat; material: faeces | place: China | collected 2012 ... | reverse complement strand
AAGCCCGCAGGGCGCTGGCAAATGGTAGGGATCGTTATACAGAGTAAAAAGCTTTATGCGGGCGTTTACCCTCTCCCGTAAATAGGTGCAGACAAAACAAACACAACCAAAAAAGCCGCGTAAAACGCGGCTTTTATTTTTTCTTTATTGATAGATAGCGCTTCGCATTCGTTTGATATGCGTTTTAAATTCCCTGTCCAGCAGAAAAAAGATATCGGCATATCCATGGGGCGTCTTCCCTCCCCGCCTCATGAATAACTTTTCGGTCATGATGTGAAACAGGATATAAACCATTTCCAAATCACTGAACACTTCTTCAAATTCAGTTAAATCAAATTCTTTATACATTCTAACACTCCTTTTTATTTGCAATTCCATAAAAGATGTGGTAGAATAGATTTGCCATATCTTTTATGGTGGGTGGAGTAACGTCCGTATTCTTGTTAGGAGGGGGCGTTGCTCCTTTTTTTCATTTGTCGGCTTCCAAAATCAGCCTGATCCCCTGCCGTATTACTTCTGTCCGGACAATCCCATGCTTTTTGCAGTATGCCAGCAATTTGTCGTTCATATCTTGGTCTAAACGGAGTTTTAATTCAATATTTTTGGGATTGGCAATTTTAGGCCGGCCTGTACGTGGCGACATCCTTTCACCTCACTTTTCGGTACCCACAAATATATAATAACATACCGAGCACCAGAAAGTCAACCCTTTTCAGCAAAAAAGTTATCTTTTTAAAAACTTTTTCCCAGAAAATTCTTTCCCTTCCAACAAAATAACTTGAACTATTGCATTATCTCTGTTAAAATAATAGTATTCATATTTGGAGGTTTTTGAATGCTGCGTTATTTTACAGCCGGCGAATCCCACGGCAAAGGTCTTACTGCCATTATCGAAGGGGTTCCGTCGGGTTTTCAAATTGATATAAACAAAATCAACGAAGAATTAAAGCTCCGCCAGGGCGGTTACGGCCGCGGCGGCCGCCAGAAAATCGAAAGCGACCGCGTCCAGGTTTTATCCGGTATCCGCGGCGGCGTTACGCTGGGTTCTCCAATTACTTTATGGATTGAAAATAAAGACTATCAAAACTGGGAACCTTATATGAACGAAAGCGATATTACTGAGGGCAAGGAAGTGTCGCGTCCCCGCGGCGGCCATGCCGACCTTTGGGGCGGGATGAAGTATAATCACCGCGACCTTCGTAATATTTTAGAGCGGGCGTCCGCACGTGAAACAGCGATCCGCGTGGCTGTCGGCGCGCTATGCAGACAGATTTTAGAGTATTTCGATATTTCGATCTATTCCTCGGTCTGCCAAATCGGCGATATCAAAATTGAAACAAATTACAATGATAAAACGTTTATTCAAAATATAGGAATCTCTTCCCTGCGCTGCGGAGATTTGGAAGCGACAAAGAAAATGGAGCAATTCATCGACCGTGCAAAGGAAAACGGGGATTCTGTCGGCGGCGTGATTGAAACCGCTGTTTTCGGCGTTCCTGCCGGGCTGGGCAGCTTTGTCCAATGGGACAGGAAGCTGGACGCAAAGCTGGCCTGTGCTATGATGAGTATCCAGAGCATCAAGGGCGTTGAGTTCGGGCTGGGCTTTCAAGCAGCGGAACGGTACGGTTCCGCCGTACACGATGAAATTTTTTACAGTGAGGAGCAGGGATATTATCGCAAAACTAACCGCTGCGGCGGAATTGAGGGCGGTATGAGCAACGGTTCGCCCATTATGATTCGCTGTGCGGCAAAGCCGATCCCAACGTTATATAAGCCTCTGCAAACGGTAGATATTGACACCAAGGAAGAAATCCAGGCGGCTGTCGAACGCTCAGATATCTGTGCTGTCGCTGCGGCCTCAATTGTCTGTGCCAGTGTTGCCGCAGTCACAATTTTGGACGAGTTCCTGCTCAAATTCGGCGGCGATACGAAATGTGATATCGAACATTCCTATCAGGATTATCAAAACAGAATCAGTCATTACTAAGTGCCCGCCATGCAACTGAGGGTCACAAAAGGGGGTGATTGGGCATGGAAAAAGTATCGGAAGACGTTATCCTGAAGATGATTGAAAAAGAGGACCCGCGTACCTTTGAGACCATACTCTCGACCTATAAAACCCAGGTTTACCGTACCGCACTGATGATTTTAAAAAATGAAGCTGACGCTGAAGACGCGTCCCAGGATATCTTTTTGAATATTTATAAATCCCTCCATAAATGGAAGGGAAATTCTGCCCTGTCAACCTGGATTTACCGAATCACCCATAATGTGTGTATCGATATTATCCGAAAGCGCAAACGCAATGACGCATCGCCCCTGACAACATATAATGATGATGGGGAAGAAAACATCCTGCCGGTCATCGACGAGCAGGCCGACGTTGAAGAAAAGGTTATTCAAAAAAGTGCTTACGGCGCTCTTTATGCGGCAATCGACCGCTTGCCGGGTAAGTACAGGGAGGTTATCATATTCCGTGAAATCAATAATCTCTCCTACGAGGAAATTTCAAAAATCCTGTCTCTGCCCCAGGGGACAGTGAAATCGAGAATCAAGCGCGGGCGCGAGGCTCTGAAAAATTTATTGCTTGAAAATAAGGAACTTTTTGTGAAATGACACGTCTAATTTAACAGAATATGAAATTCGTGTTAATTCTATGTTACAAATTATTGATAGATTGGTGGTGAAATGAATGGACTGCAAAAAATGCCGTGACTTGATGAATTCCTATATGGATCATACGCTGTCGGCTGAGCAAGAACGCGAACTGCTTGTGCATACGCAAAGCTGCGAACAGTGCCGGTCAGAATTTGAAGCGTACCGTTCCATGCGGTCTGTTTTTGCCGCACCGCCTGAAATTCGGTTGCCTGACGGATTCGAGGACAGGATTTATCAGAAAATCGACGCTTACGAAAAGGCAGTTGAAAAGGCTAAAAAACCGTTTTATCTGCGCAGGTATGCCATGGGTTCGATTGCGGCCTGTATGGTTGCAGGGCTGTTCCTTTCATCTTACTTTTACAGCGGAATCCGGCCGGGTTTTGACCAGCAGCAGCTTGACAATCCGCCGATTGCAGCTCCATCTGCACAGCCGGCTGACGGATATGAAATTGCCGCTATACCGGAGGCTGAACCAAGTATTTTACCGGAGGCAACGCAGGAACCCAAAAGCGAGCCAGCTGCTCCTGCCAATGTTTCCAAAACTACTCCTACGCCACGTCCAACGGTAAAGCCGACACCTAAAGCTGACCCGACTCCGCCGCCGGTCAACAGTATTGACAATCAGCCGGAGGAGGACAACAACATGCATCCTCAGCAAACTGTTGCGCCGACTCCCACGCCGAGTCCTGTTCAGAACGGAAGCACCACAGTAAAACCATTTGCCAAATCGGCTCTGGCGAGTACCAGAATTCAGATCAGTAAGGATACAAAGATTAAATCCCTGCTTACCAAAAATGGGATTTCCTATACTGACAGCAACGATAAAATCATTGTTGAAAGTGCGTCCTATGATAGGATTGAACGGATTTTGCAGGAAAACGATATCTCTTACACTCCATTGGACGATGTGGGGAACAACGCTAATTTGATTGTATTTATTTTAGAATAACAAAAAGCTCCGCCAATGTGCGGAGCTTTTTTCATTATTTTTTATCCCAGTAAAGCGCGGATATAGCCGATTGTTTGAGCGAATACAATGCCTGCGTATGTCAAATCAGGGTACCAGCGTTTCAGCCATTCCAGCGATACTGTGCCTGTAAAACCTTCTTTTTTCAGTAATTCTATGCATGCTTTGACAGGAACATCCCCATAGCCCAGCATCTGATATCCAAGCTTGCCGCCGCTCACTTTCGAATCCTTTAAATGAATGTATCTGATATATTTTCCAACATTCTGCCAAGTCGTATCCACCGCTTCCCCGGCATAGCGGTATGGATGGTGAATATCCCATAAAACTGCCAAATTGGGCAGGTTCAGTTCCTCCAGCATCTGCTTTAATACGTTGGTATCGGCAAATATGCCGTTGGTCTCTATCAATACCGTCACATCGCCGGTATTTTCACACACCTTTTTAAGGTTCTCTTTTACCAATTCAATATCCACGTCCGATTTCTCCGGGCCGGTATCGCCCAAAACGCGGACATAGGGCACATTCAGCCGGTTTGCAAGGCTGATATACTCTTTTGCCTGTCCGACATAGTCAGCCTCATCCCTGTGCAGGTAACAAGCTGACGACAAACAGTCGATGGAAAGATTCATTGCAGTTAGCTTCTCTTTCAGCTTTTCTGCTTTCTCCCCCTGAAACGCAGGGATTTTCGGCGCATACAGCTCATTGCTGATACCGCGCACCTCTATACTGTCATATCCTAAATCTTTTGCAGTGGAAAGTATTTCGTCCAATGTCCAGTCCGGACAACCAAGGGTTGAAAAACATAGTTTCATAGTCGTCACCCATCCTTTCTGCTATCATTTTATTATATTTACCCGCTGTTGTCAATGAATACTACCGTATGGAACAGTAAGAAAAGCAAGAAAATATTTTATTTCACCGATACTACGTCACCGCGGTAAAACAGGTATAAGAGGCACTCATCCGCCCGTTTATGCAGCGTTTTTTCCAGGGCGTACCGGTAAAGCTCCAGCTGTCCGCGGTACCGCTCCAACATTTCCTGAGGATCGCTGTAGCGGTCAGTTTTAAAATCGACGATTTTGATTTTACCGCCCGACTCAAACCAGCAGTCTATCGTCCCCTGTATCATAATCGTATCGTTCGTCTCCGCTGACGGATACAGCGACCGGGCTGGAATCTCAGTCAGAAAACTCTGTTCCTGATGTACCTCTGCGGCATGCGCTATCTCTTTGAACAGCCCGCTCTGCCGGAACCGTTCAATCCATTCAAAATGCAGTGCGTTTTTCTCCGCCTGTGTTAAAATATTTTTTTCCGTCAGATATTGGGCAAAACCCTGTAAATCGACCGATTCGTCAAAGCTCAGATGTTCTATAAAAGTATGAAGCGCCGTTCCCTTTTGTGCCGGAGTGAGCCGTTTTTCCCTCAAAAACAGCGCGTCCGCCGCCTTTGCGATACTTTGCTCTGGCTCCGCCTTTGCCAAAAAGGCAAGGTCTTCCCCCTCCTCGATGATTTCATATTTGCGCTTGATTTCGCTGACCGACAGCTTTTTCGGTATTTCTGATACATCCGGATAAGTAAAATCTAATACCTGCCTGATTTCTTCGTCCGTAAAGGCAAATTCTTCCTCCTGTTCCTGCTCGGACGTTTCAGGTACAGCGCCCTGATAATCATCATAGATTTTTGTCTCAAGCGTAAAGCCGCAGGGCTTTTCTACCGCCTTTTCTAAAAAATCGGCCTGCTGCATAAACTGGGCGGCAATCAAAAAGTAATCGAGATAGGAATTTGCCCTTTTTACCGCATAGGGCTGTTTTCCCTGCCCCGATATGGTTTTGCGTACCGATTCAATTTCTCGATTAAAATCCCGGCTGGTTCCGGTCAGAATCAGCTTTTGCTTTGCCCGGGTTAAAGCCACATAAAAAATCCGCAGCTCTTCCGCTATGATTTCTTTTTTCTGTTTTTCTGCAATCGCAGCTTTATAGATTGTCTTTATCACTGTATTATTCTCGGTATTTTTAAAATTGCATCCGATTCCCATTTCACTGTCTAAAAGGACCGGGGCATAGGTATCCATTTTATTGATTTTACCGCCGGTTCCGCCCGCAATTACCACATTGCTTTCAAGTCCCTTACTTTTATGGATACTCATAATACTCACGCAGTTTTTCCCCGGCGCGTGGGTTTCGCTGACCTTTGCCTGCGATTCTATCAGTAAATTAACATAATTGATAAAGCTGTAAAGTCCTTTATAAATCGTACTTTCATACCGTTTGGCTATTTCGCACAGCTTTTGAATATTATCATACTTGAGCATGCCGTCCGGCTTTTGCAGGACATAGTACAAATATCCGGTATCGGACAGAATCTGGTTGATCAGCTCCTCAATGGTGTGATGATACCGATACGTCCGGTAGTTTTTCAGGCTTTCTAAAAAGGCTGCACATTTTTCGTCCCCATGTTCAGCACATGCATTTACACTGTCATATAAATCGCCGTCCGCGTTCATTCGGATTTCCGCCAGCTCATCGTCCGAGAAGGCATAAAGAGGAGAATACAGAACGGCACAAAGGGGGATATCGTTATGCGGATTATCGACCACCTGCAGCATGGACAGTATCAGCTTGACTTCATACCTTCCAAAATAATCGCCCTGCCCTTCGCAAAAGCAGGGAATATTGCGGCGGGTCAGCTCGTCTGATAGAATCTGACCGTTGACCGCAGCCGCCCGGTACAGTACTAAAATATCACTATAATCGATTTTCCGCATTTCGCCGTTATCAAAGACCTCTTCCCTGCCCACCATTTGTTCTATTCTGTCGGCAATCAGCTGGGCTTCCTTCATCTTTGGCGTAACGGTAAAATCCTCATCGGACGGGTCGTCCAGAATGTGCACCTCTATGGGAACCGTTTTCTCGGGATATGAAGCGCCAGGGTAAAGTTTTTCTTTTTCATTGTAGGAAATCCCGCCAGTCTGCCCGCTCATGATATGTTCAAAAATAAAATTGGTGAACTCTAAGATTTCCGGACAGCTTCTGAAATTTTTGGACAGCAAAATTTTTCTGTTCTCAGTAAAATCCGTCTCCGCAAAGCGGTTATATTTTTCCAAAAACAGTTCCGGCTTGGCGTTGCGGAATTTATAGATACTTTGCTTGATATCTCCCACCATGAAAAGGTTATCTTTGGCAATACGGCTGAAAATCAGTTCCTGCACGTCATTGGAGTCCTGATACTCGTCGATCAGTATCTCGCAGTAAAATTCGGATAGCTCAACCGCCTTTTCAGACCGTTCCCCGTTTTCGGTCAATACAGCAATGGCTTTATGCTCAAGGTCATTAAAATCAACTACGTTTTTCTTTTTTTTCTTTTCAGCATATATGCTATCGGTCAGAATCACCAGCTCATACAAGGTAAACAATTCCGGAAAAACAGAATTGATACAGCTCAAAATATTTTCCTCAGTATCATAAAAATAACGCTCTTTGATATCATTTACCGTCTTTTTGATAACATCCCGGCAAGCCTTGACCTGTTCCGCACGTTGGCGGTGATACTCCTTTTTGGGCGGATTCAGCCGTCCGAAGGTAACCGACCGGAACGCTTTTCCTATTTCCTGATACCCCTTCGTCAGGTCGATACCATTCAACTGCGCCTTATCCTCTTCTAAGGTTTGCGCATAGGGTAAAAGCCCGTCAGCTTCCGCATCCATGAGCTGTTCTTCCCACAGTGCAAAGAACTCATGAACTGTTTCCAATTGCTCTGAAATATCTTTTAAAATGATGGGATAAAAATCGGTGTTTTCCAGTCTGGTTACGTTGTGGTACTGCATAACCCGCTCATACAGCCAATCCTGATAAAAGGGAACCGCACGCACGAAATCATATGTCTTTGACAATAATACCTCGCACTCGGTATCTTTCCCCTTACAAAAGCAGTCCAAAAATTTGGCAAATCCGGCAGCCCGCTGCTCGTCCTCAAAAAAGGTTTCCATCGCTTCAAAGATACTTTCGTTTTTCAGCAGCTGAGCCTCCTGTGCGTCAGCGACCGTAAAATCAGGCGACAGACCGCACAGATGAAAATTCTCCCGAATCAAGTCCATACAAAAGCTGTGAATTGTGGTTATTTTCGCCCTGTTCAGCCGCTGCAGCTGACGCTGTAAATGCCGGTTTTCCGGCATTTCACGCAATTTGTCATGAATCGCCCGTTCCACTTTTGCCTTCATCTGCGCTGCTGCGGCATTGGTAAAGGTCACAATTAACAGGCGGTCAATATCAATCCCCTCGTCACAGACAAGCCGGATAACACGTTCCACCAAAACAGCTGTTTTACCCGAACCCGCGGCAGCCGATACCAAAACGTCACAGCCGCGGTGCTCGATACATTCGGTTTGTTCCTTTGTCCAGTTCACCATATCATTTTTCCTTATTCTCCGCCGCCTGCAGATAAATCATCAAGACGGCAATATCCGCCGGGGAAACGCCTGAAATACGGGACGCCTGTCCCAGATTTTCCGGTTTCCTTTCCTGCAGTTTCTGCCTGGCTTCCATCCGCAGACCCTTAATCGACTGATAATCTATTGTTTTTGGCAAAAGCCTGCCCTCTAACTTTTTAAACTGATTGATCTGGGCAATCTGACGGTCGATATAACCCTGGTATTTTATTTTAATTTCAACGCTTTCCGATACTTCCCTGGATAATTTTGGTCTATCCGTATCAAAAGGTTCAATCTCCCGATAGCTCACCGGCGGCCGTTTTACCAAATCACTCAGGCGGATTCCTGTTTTGAGTGCCGGATACCCCTTATCCTGTAAAAATCCGTTTATTTCCGCGTTTGGCGGAACCACCACCGTTTGCAGGCGGTTGATTTCCTTTTCAATCATTTCCTGCTTGTGCAAAAATTTTTCATACCGTTCCTTGCTGATCAGTCCTATTTGGTATCCGATCGGAGTCAGCCTTTCATCGGCATTATCCTGCCGCAAAAGAAGCCGGTATTCGCTCCGCGCAGTCATCATACGGTACGGCTCCTGCGTTCCCTTAGTCACCAAATCATCAATCAGGGTTCCGATATAAGAAGTAGAGCGGTCTAAGCTAAGCGGCTCCCGTCCCTGTATTTTCAGGGCAGCATTGATGCCCGCTACCAGCCCCTGTGCACCCGCTTCCTCATAACCGGAAGAGCCGTTAAACTGTCCGGCGCCATAAAGGCCCGAGACCGTTTTAACTTCCAATGTCGGCCGCAGCTGAGTAGGGTCGATACAATCATATTCTATCGCATAAGCACACCGCATAATTTTTGCCTGTTCCAGCCCTTTGATGGAATGAATCATCTCAATCTGTACATCCTCGGGCAGACTGGACGACATTCCCTGCAAATACACCTCCCGGGTCATCAATCCCATCGGTTCCACAAACACCTGATGGCGCTCCTTATCGGCAAAGCGAACCACCTTATCCTCTATGGAGGGACAGTATCTCGGTCCAATCCCCTCTATCATACCCGAATACAGAGGCGAACGGTGAATATTATCCCGAATAATCTGATGCGTCTTTTCATTGGTATATGTTAAATGGCATTTCACTTTATTTTCGCCCGGCTGCTCTGTTTCAAAGGAAAAGGGCGTGATTTCCTCGTCTCCTAACTGCTCCTGCATTACAGAATAGTCGATGCTGTCTGCATGCAGGCGGGCCGGTGTACCCGTTTTAAACCGCATCAGCCGGATTCCTTGCTCGAGCAGAGACCGGCTCATGCGGGTCGCGGCGAACATGCCGTCCGGACCTCCGTCATAAGACAAATCTCCTATGATAATCCGTCCTTTTAAATATGTTCCGGTCGCAATGATGACCGCTCCGGTCCTGTATACCGCACCGGTATGCGTCCTGACGCCGCTGACTGCCTTTTCGTCAAACAGTACCTCTGTAATCTCGGCCTGCTTGAGGTCAAGATTTGGGGTCAACTCCAGCCGCCGCTTCATTTCCTCCTGATACCTGCGCCGGTCAATCTGTGCGCGCAGGGAATGCACTGCCGGCCCTTTAGATCGGTTCAGCATACGGGACTGGATAAAAGTCGCGTCCGCCGCCTTACCCATCTCCCCGCCCAGTGCGTCGATTTCACGCACCAGATGTCCTTTGGCCGTACCCCCGATGTTCGGGTTACAGGGCATATTTGCCACCGCGTCTAAATTTATCGTAAACAGTATAACCGAGCAGCCCAGACGTGCCGCCGCCAGTGCCGCTTCGCAGCCGGCATGTCCCGCGCCAATTACTGCCACATCGTAATTTCCAGCTTCAAACTCCATGAAACCTGCCTCCAAATCCGTCTTTTCATCTAATAGTTTATTTTACATGAATCTTAGCATAAAGTCAACGCATCGAACTTTCTATCTTAATTATCCAAACCTTTATTATAAACTTTCTAAAATTCCTGTTATTTCCACAAAACCGCATAATTCCGTTGACGTACAGGCTTTATCGTGATAAAATAACCGCATAGCGGTTATTTTATGTTAATTTATGGCCGCGCGAACATTTCCGCCCTCCGGCCGGAAAACGCGCATGGCCAATTTTATCATTTACGCCGTCGCGCTTCGCTTGCGGCTATGATAAAGTAAAAATAACCATAAATCGTTATTTTAATTTTAACTTACGAAATGTTTAGAAAACATTCGTAATGATATAAAATACGGGGAGGAAACCCATGTTTGTAAATCCAAATTGGACTGATTACCAGCTTCTGGACGGGAAATCAGGAGAAAAGCTGGAACGATGGGGGAAATTCACCTATCTGCGGCCCGAACCTCAGATTGTTTGGGATGAGCCCCTCAATGCGGCTTTATGGAAAAAGATTGATGCAAAATATACCCGGAGCAGTAGAGGCGGCGGCAGCTGGCAATTCTACCGTCCTGAGGCAGAGCAGCGGTTTGTAATCGGTTACCGGGACTTAAAATTTTATATCCGTCCGATGGGATTTAAACATATGGGACTGTTTCCCGAACAAAGTACAAATTGGGATTATGTATCATCTAAAATAAAAGAATCCGGCCGGGAACTGCGCGTTCTCAACCTGTTTGGTTATACCGGCGGGGCAACTGTGGCCGCATTAGCTGCCGGCGCTTCAGTTTGTCATGTCGACGCGGCACGGGGTATGGTCACCTATGCCCGGGAGAATATCGAGCTAAACGGCCTGCAAGACCGGAAAATCCGCTATATTGTCGACGACGCGGTAAAATTTTTGGAACGGGAAATCCGGCGCGGAAACCGATATGATATCGTAATTATGGATCCCCCCTCTTACGGCAAAGGTCCAAAAGGGGAAGTTTTCAAAATAGAGCAGGAGCTTTATCATCTGCTGGACAGCGCGGCAAAGGTTATGAGCGATTCGCCGGTTTGCTTTTTAATCAATTCCTATACTACCGGTTTATCTCCGCTGGCAGTTGAAAATGTTGTCCGGCTTACCTTCTGCAAAAAATTCGGCGGACAGATTTCGGGCGGCGAGCTTGCCCTGCCCATTCAGGATACCGGCCTATACCTGCCCTGCGGTTCTACCGTCCGCTGGGAATCCTGATGGATAGCAGACGATAAAACATTCCTGAAAAAGAGGATTTGCGATGATTAAAGTACAGGATTTGGATTTTTATTATAAAACAGACCAGCAAAGAGTGGTTCTGGACAGCGTTAATCTTTCGATTGAACCAGGCGAATTTCTGACCATACTCGGACGGAACGGTTCCGGCAAATCGACGCTGGCCAAGCATTTTAATGCAATTTTGCTGCCCGAGGGCGGCAAGGTCTATGTGGATTCCATGGATACCATGGATGAACAGCTCATTTTCGATATCCGCCAAAAGGTAGGCATGGTCTTTCAGAATCCGGACAACCAGATCGTTGCCACATTGGTGGAGGACGACGTTGCGTTTGCGCCCGAAAACCTAGGCGTGCCTCCGGAGGAAATCGTCAAAAGGGTGGATGAGGCTCTGCAAATTGTCGGCATGAGCGAATACAAAAAGCACGCCCCCCATCTATTGTCAGGCGGACAGAAACAGCGTGTTGCAATTGCAGGCGTTATCGCTATGAAACCAAAATATCTGATTTTCGACGAGCCAACCGCCATGCTGGATCCAATCGGCAGGCGTGAGGTGATACGCACGATCAAAAAGCTGAACCGCGAGGAAGGCCTCACCATTATCCTGATTACGCACAATATGGAGGAGGCAGTGGAATCTGACCGGATTGTAGTTATCGACCGCGGAAATATTATCAAAGAAGGGACGCCCAGCGAGATTTTCTCCTGCGTAGACGAAATGAACAGCCTGGGGCTGGACGTGCCCCAGGTAACCAAATTGACGAACGAACTGGTCAAAGCCGGTATACCGATGCCGCAGGATATTCTGACGACAGAACAGTTTGACCGGGAATTTATTAAGATCCTGGAGGGAAAGTAAGTGAACCCAGCGATTCAAACAGAAAACTTAACCTATACCTATTCTCCGGACAGCCCATTTAAAAAGACGGCGCTGGACAATATCAATCTTTCCATACAGCCGGGCGAGTTTGTCGGTATTATCGGGCATACCGGCTCTGGCAAATCCACCCTGATACAGCATTTCAACCGGTTATTAAAGCCCACCTCCGGAAAAGTCCTGATTGACGGGATAGATATTTCTCAAAAAGAAACAGACATCAAAAAAATCCGGCAGAAGGTAGGACTTGTCTTTCAGTACCCTGAATATCAGCTCTTCGAAGAGACTGTATTTGAGGATATCGCATTCGGCCCCAAAAACATGGGCCTGTCGGAGCAG
>ERZ773194.3865-NODE-3865-length-12440-cov-2.872992_pt1 | contig 12440 bp, 11 predicted proteins | sample MGYA00511240_ERZ773194 | MGnify/ENA primary metagenome ERZ773194 (study PRJEB29015, sample SAMEA2737774) | human gut metagenome | biome: human gut; feature: human-associated habitat; material: faeces | place: China | collected 2012 ... | reverse complement strand
CATCCCCAACGAATGCGCCGAGGAGACGCACATCCATCTGGAAGTGATGCAGGGCGACACCTACCTCGACCCGGCAAAGCTGCTGGGCTGACCTTTTTTGCATCCTCTGCGTATTTTTCTGTAAAACATTCTCAAATAGTAAAGGGCCGCTGCACATCATCCGGTGCAGCAGCCCTTTTTATTTAAAGCCTTTTACAGCGCTTCCAACTCGATCACCGGCCAGCCCAGCAGCCGGATGGCCTCCCGGTCGTGGGTGGCAAGCAGCACCGGCTCCGTCCCGCAGCGGGTGCGCAGCAGCACCGCAGCGGCGGCAAGGGTGTCTGGGTCCATGCCGGTGAAGGGTTCGTCCAGGATCAGCGCGTCGGAAGGGGCAAGAAGCGCGCGCGCCAAAGCCAAGCGGCGCTTCATGCCGCCGGACCACTCTCGCACCGGCTTGCCCGTCTCCCAGGTCAGGCCCAGCGCCGTGAGCATGGCCGCCGCTTTCGCTTCCTCGTAGTCCGTCCCCAGCGCAAACCGGAGATTTCCCAAGGCGTCCAGTCCCTCTAACAGGCGGTCCTCCTGAAAAACGGCGCTCCAACGGACGGCCGTTCCCATCAGTTCGCCGCTGTCTGGCTTTTCCAGACCCAACAGGATCCGCAGCAGGGTGGTCTTTCCCACGCCTGACGGCCCCCACAGGGCCGTGACTCCCACACCGACGGTAAAAGACACGTTTTCCAGCACCGGAAGGTCTCCGTAGGCTTTGCATAGGTTTTTGACTTCCATCACAGCCCCGCCTTTCCCATCAATCGGTCCACCAGCGCCAAAAACAGCCGCTCAAATACCACTGACACCGCCACGATGGTGACGGTCCATGCAAACAGATCTGCCGTCTGGAAGTAGACCTTGGCGGTGTACAGCCGCTCTCCCATGGACCCGGCGGGCAAGCCGATGATCTCCGCCGCTGCCCCGGCTTTCCAGCAAAGGCCCAGGCCCAAAGATACCGCCGTGCGGAAATAGGGCATCACCTGCGGCAGATAGATGCCCCGGAGCCGCCGCCCAAGGGGGACCCGGAACACCCGGGCCATTTCCAGAAGCCGACGGTCCGTGCGGCAGATACCCTCCAGCACATTCAGGTACACCGGCGGGAACACCATCAGCGCCGAGATGAACAGGGACAGGCTCCGGCTGTTGAGCCACACCAGCGCCAGAATGATGAAGGACGCCACCGGCACCGCCTTGATACCCGCCACTAAGGGTGCCATCAGCCCCCGGAACCAGGTTTTCCAGGCCGCCAGAGCCGCCAGCGCGACCGCCAACACCGTGGCGAGCAGAAATCCGCCGAAGATGCGGATGGCGGACCAGGCCACCGTCCGCCAGAAGGCGGCGGTGACGGCCAGCTGCCCCAGCCGCAGCAGCACATTCACCGGGGACGCCAGCAGCAGCTCACCGTGGGGATAGACCGCCGCCAGCGCCATGGCCGCCAGCTGCCAGACCGCCAGCCAGAAAGCCACCGCCCACAGGCGGAGGTCTGTTTTCCTGTCCATAGGCGGCGCTCCTTTCTATCGTAAATTCAGATATAGGCCAAGTGTAGCTCTGCCTTCTCGGATTTTCCGTTTTTATCCGCCGTAGTAAAAATCATCCCCAGGCAGAGTGCCGCCCACGGAGGAAGGCTCCGCGTCGGCCAGGACCTGCAAATAACCGGAGAGTTTGTCCTTCATCTCGCTGCCGGTGATGCAGACGATGTTGCAGTAGGGCAGGGCCATTTCCGCCACAGGGGCGGCCTCGATGATGCCGTACTCCGCGATCAGCTGGGCGGCGTCCGCGTTGTTGGCGTTGACCCACTCCACGCTGGCGGCGTAATTCTGGAGGAAGCTGTCCACCGCGCCGGGATTGGCCTCCACCACGTCCCGCCGGGCCACGATGACGCCGGTGATGAGGCCGGAGCCGTTATCCAGCTTGTCCCACTCGGCGGTGAGGTCGAGCGCCGCGGTCAGCTTGTCATTTGCGCTGCGGGCGATGGTCACCATAGGCTCCGGGAGAACGGCGAGCTGCACCGCACCGGAGGAGACGGCGGTGTTCAGATCGGCGGGCTGGGCATAGCTGTTGTCAATGATCACGTCCTTGCCGGGTGTGAGTCCGTTTGCCTCGCAGAGGTACCGGAAAATAAAGGTGGGGTTCTGCGCGGGGGCGTACACGGTCTTGCCGCGGAGATCCTCAAAGCTGCTTATCTCAAGGCTGCTGTCGGCGACGAGGTACAGAACGCCGCGGGTGTTGAGCGCGACTACCTGAACAGTGCCGCCGGTCTTGCTATAGAGCGCCGCCGCGGCGTTTGTGGGCAGGGCGGCGATATCGGCAGAGCCGTTTATCAGCGCCGCCGTGACGCTGCTCGCGTCCGTCTCGACGCTGAAATTATAATCGAGCGCGGCTTCGCCGTTCTGCGCGGAATACATAAGGTTTGCCATGCCGAAGCCGGTGGTTCCGTTGAGAACCATGACGTTTACGGTGAGGTCATCGCTCGAGCTCTCTGAAGATTCAACGGGTGCGTCAGTTTCAGCAGCGGCGGGAGTGTCCGCCTGACCGCAGGCGGCAAGCGCGGCAATCATAATGACGGCGAGAAATACGGTGGAAAAGCGTTTGAACAGTGTTTTCATTTGTCCTCCTTTGGATGGGCACAGGGGTTTATACTTATGACGGTAGATGTATCTAACCGGGAGTATTATAGAAGCGTGTCTTATTTTTGTCAATTGCTTATCTATTGTTTTTATAAGTATTTAATGGAGCAATAGAATATAAAATCAGTCCGGTCTGCGTTCATGGGAACACAGACCGGACTGGCCGGGTTAGTTAGTCTCTTAATAGTTCTCTGCGCAGATTTCAAAATAGCTCTGAGGATGGTTGCAGGCGGGGCAGACCTCGGGAGCCTTTGTGCCGACGACGATGTGCCCGCAGTTGCGGCACTCCCAGACCTTGACTTCGCTCTTCGCGAAAACCTCGGCCGTCTCGACATTGTGCAGCAGTGCGCGGTAGCGCTCCTCATGGTGCTTCTCAACGGCGGCGATGAGGCGGAACTTCTGCGCGAGCTCATGGAAGCCCTCTTCATCGGCAGTCTTGGCAAAGCCGTCATACATATCCGTCCACTCGTAGTTCTCGCCCTCGGCGGCGGAGACCAGATTCTCGGCGGTATTGCCGATGCCGGCAAGCTCCTTGAACCAGAGCTTGGCGTGCTCCTTTTCATTCTCGGCGGTCTTGAGGAAGAGCGCGGCTATCTGCTCATAGCCCTCCTTCTTCGCGACGCTTGCGAAATAGGTGTATTTATTGCGTGCCTGAGATTCGCCGGCAAATGCGGCCTCAAGGTTCTTCTCGGTCTGCGTGCCTGCGTATTTTGTAGTCTTTTCCATAGTGATCTCCTTTCAGCATTGGGAATGTACTCCGTATTGATGGTAGCATTTGTCAGCTGCACTGTCAATATGCATCTTCTTCAGAAAGTTAAGATGTGACCAAAAGACAAAGCAGCAGTTGAAATAGAGCGTGGATTGGGGTATAATAAATAGATTCCTGCTGCAGCAGTGTGACGCAGCGGGGAACAGGCATCACCTGCAAGGAGCGTAGAAACACCATGCTTCATAACAGCATTTATATAAAAGGCGCAAGGGAAAATAACCTCAAGAACATCGACGTTGAGATACCGAGAGATAAGCTTGTCGTTGTCACCGGGCTTTCCGGCAGCGGCAAGTCCAGCCTTGCGTTTGACACGATATACGCCGAAGGTCAGCGCCGCTATGTCGAGAGCCTGAGTTCATACGCGCGTATGTTCCTCGGCCAGATGGACAAGCCCGATGTCGATTATATCGACGGGCTTTCCCCGGCAATATCCATCGACCAGAAAACTACCTCGAAAAACCCGCGCTCCACGGTCGGCACGGTCACGGAGGTATACGATTATCTCCGTCTGCTCTGGGCGCGCGTGGGCGTGCCGCATTGCCCGAAGTGCGGAAAGGAGATAAAGCAGCAGACGATAGACCAGATAGTCGACAGGATAATGGAGCTGCCGCAGGGGACGAAGATACAGATACTCGCGCCCGTGATACGCTCAAAAAAGGGCGAGCATGTCAAGGTGCTCGAGGACGCGAAGAAGTCCGGTTATGTCCGCGCACGTGTGGACGGCGCGGTATACGACCTCGCGGAAGAAATAAAGCTTGAAAAGAACAAGAAGCACAATATAGAGATAATCGTCGACAGACTCGTGATTAAACCGGACATCACCCGCAGGCTCACGGACTCTGCCGAGACGGCGCTCTCCCTCGCGGGCGGGCTGATGTACGTCGATCTGCCGGGCGGCGGGGAGCAGCTCACGTTCTCGCAGAACTACGCCTGTGACGACTGCGGCATATCCATTGAGGAGCTGACGCCGCGGCTGTTTTCCTTCAACAGCCCGCACGGCGCGTGTCCCAAGTGTACGGGTCTCGGCGTGCAGATGCTCATTGATCCGGAGCTTATCATGCCGAACCCCAACCTCAGCATAATGGACGGGGGACTCACGGCCTCGGGCTGGAACAATGTGCGCGGGGACTCGATATCGAGAATGTACTTTGACGCGCTTGCAAAGCGCTATCACTTCAAGCTCACAGACCCGATAAAGGAGCTGCCGAAGGAGGCGATAGACGCGATCCTCTACGGCACGAAGGGCGAGGCGCTCCAGCTGAGATACGAAAAGAACGAGGGCTTCGGCGTTATAAAGCGCGAGTTCGAGGGCATCGTCAATAACCTTGAGCGACGCTACCGGGAGACGCAGAGCCCCGCGATGCGCGCGGATATCGAGGAGTGCATGTCCGAGGTGAATTGCCCGGAGTGCAATGGGCGCAGGCTCAAAAAGACCGCGCTCGCCGTCACGGTCGGCGGGATGAACATCGCCGAGTTTACGGAGCTTTCGATATTCAAGGCGCTGGAATTCATAGACGGGCTTGAGCTCAACGAAAAAGACGCGATGATCGCAGAGCGCATCATCAAGGAGATAAAGGCAAGGCTTGGCTTCCTCGTCAGCGTCGGGCTGGGCTATCTTTCACTGTCCCGCTCGGCGGCAACGCTCTCGGGCGGCGAGAGCCAGAGGATAAGGCTTGCGACACAGATCGGTTCGAGCCTGATGGGAGTGCTTTATATCCTCGACGAGCCGAGCATCGGTCTGCATCAGCGTGATAATGAGAAGCTTTTAGCGACGCTCAAGCAGCTGCGCGACCTTGGAAACACGCTTATCGTCGTCGAGCATGACGAGGACACGATGCGCGCGGCGGACTGGATAGTCGACGTCGGCCCCGGAGCGGGCGTCAACGGCGGCAGGATAGTCGCGGCCGGGACGGCGGAGGATATCTGCGCCTGCCCTGAGTCGATAACCGGGCAGTACCTGAGCGGGAAAAAGTTCATTACCGTGCCGGATAAGCGCAGAGCGGGAAACGGCAGGAGCCTTATCATCCGCGGCGCGTGTGAGAATAACCTCAAGAATATAGACGTTGAGATACCGCTGGGCGAGCTCGTTGTTGTGACGGGCGTGTCCGGCAGCGGCAAGTCCTCGCTTATAAACGAGATACTGTATAAATCCCTCGCCGCGGAGAAGAACCGCGTCAAGGTGCGCCCCGGCAAGTGCGCCGGGATCGAGGGCATGGAGAATGTCGACAAGGTGATCGCACTCGACCAGAGCCCGATAGGCCGCACACCGCGCTCGAACCCCGCGACCTATACCGGCGTGTTCAACGATATACGCGACCTGTTTGCTTCAACGCAGGACGCAAAGCTGCGCGGCTACGGTCAGGGGCGCTTCTCCTTCAACGTCAAGGGCGGGCGCTGCGAGGCCTGCTCGGGCGACGGACTCATAAAGGTGGAGATGCACTTCCTTCCGGATGTGTATGTCCCGTGCGACGTCTGCGGCGGCAAGCGCTATAACCGCGAGACGCTTGAGGTAAAGTACAAGGGCAAGAACATTGCGGACGTGCTGGACATGACCGTTGAGGAAGCCTGCACCTTCTTTGAAAATCAGCCTAAGATACTCAACAAGATAAGGACGCTCTACGACGTCGGCCTCGGCTATGTGAAGCTCGGCCAGTCGAGCACGACGCTCTCGGGCGGCGAGGCACAGCGCGTGAAGCTTGCGGCCGAGCTTTCAAAGCGCAGCACCGGCTCGACCGTATACGTGCTGGACGAGCCGACGACCGGCCTGCACATCGCAGATGTACACCGGCTCATAAACATTCTGGATAAGTTTGTCGAGGCGGGGAACACGGTCGTCGTTATTGAGCATAACCTTGATGTCATCAAGGTCGCCGACAGGATAATAGACCTCGGCCCCGAGGGCGGCGACATGGGTGGAGAGCTGGTGTTCTCGGGAACACCGGAGGAATGCGCCGAGTGCGAGCGCAGCTACACCGGGCAGTTCCTCAAGCCCCTGCTCGAAAAAGCGAAACAACTTCAGAAGTAAATCACAAATGATCAGGACTGCGAGGAATGGCAATGGATCAGGAAACCGATCTGCTTGAACTGTCCGGGACCGTTGAGGCGGTTATTTACAAAAATGAAGAAAACGGCTACACGGTGCTGCGCCTGAGGGACGGCAGCGGCGAGAACGTGACCGTCGTCGGCTGCTTCCCATATGCTGCGGCGGGCGAGTCGATGATCGTCAGCGGCCAGTGGATGACGCACAGCGTACACGGGCGGCAGTTCAAGGCGGAGTTTGCCCAGCGCATCCTGCCGACGAGTGCGAGCGCTATATATGACTTCCTTGCGGGAGGCTCAGTGAAAGGCATAGGCCCCGCGACGGCGGCGCTGATAGTCGACCGCTTCGGCGACAGGGCGCTTGACGTGATGCTCACCTCGCCCGACGAGCTCGCGGCGATAAGAGGAATAAGCGCGGCCAAGGCAAAGCAGATATCCGCAAGCTTCAGACAGCAGGCGGGTGTCAGGATGCTGATGGAGTTCGTGTGCTCTTTCGGGCTGCGCCCGGTGCTTGCGATGCGGATGCACAGGTTCTACGGCGAAGAGGCCATGGAGACGCTCAAGGAGAACCCCTATGTGCTGTGCAGCGCGCTCATCGGCGGCACCTTTGCCGAGGCCGACACGATGGCGCTGGAGCTCGGCATGGAGGGCGGCAGCAGCAAGCGCATCGATGCGGCGCTGCTCTTCGAGCTGGCGCACAACACCGGAAACGGCCACTGCTTCATCCCGCGCGAGAAGCTTGCCGCGGCGACGGCGGAGCTTATAGGTGTGGAGCCTGAGGATGTGAATGAGTGCATCGGCGGGCTTATCGAATCGGGCGATATGAAGTACGAGGAGATAGCCGGGTGCCGCGCGTGCTACCTGCCGGAGCTATACGAGGCGGAGACGAACGCCGCGGAGAACTTCGCGCGTATGTGCCGCCGCACGTTCCGGGACAAGGCGAATATCGCAAAGCTCCTCACAAAGCTTGAAGCGCAGCAGGGGATAAGCTACGCGCCGATGCAGCGGCAGACGCTGGAGCTGGCGCTTAAAAACCAGCTGCTGGTCATAACCGGAGGCCCCGGCACAGGCAAGACGACGTCTATCCGCGCGATACTCGCGATGTTCGACGAGATCGGAATAAAGACGCTCTTGTGCGCGCCGACGGGGCGCGCGGCAAAGCGAATGACGGAGCTCACCGGGCGCGACGCCGCAACAGTACACCGCATGCTGGGCGCGAAATTCGATGAGGACAATGACCGCGTCGTGTTCACAAAGGACGAGAGCGACAGGCTCGACTGTGACGCGGTGATACTTGACGAGTGCTCGATGGTGGATATCTGCCTGATGGACGCGCTGCTGTGCGCGCTGCCGCCGGATGCAAGGCTCATCATGGTGGGCGACGCCGATCAGCTGCCGTCGGTCGGACCGGGCAATGTGTTCTCGGCGCTCATCCGCAGCCAGGTCGTGGCGACGGTGCGCCTGACGGAGATATTCCGCCAGACCGGGGACAGCAGGATAATCCGCAACGCGCACATGATAAACCGCGGCGAGCACCCAGACCTTGCCGAGAACTCCGGAGACTTCTTCCGGCTCAAGCGTCTGCAGGGTGGCAGCGCCGTTGAGACGATCACGGAGCTCTGCGCCGTGCGTCTGCCGGGGAAGATGAACATCCCGCCGCAGGACATTCAGGTGCTCTCTCCCACGCGCAAGGGCGAGATGGGCACGGTGAATCTCAACAAGAAGCTTCAGGAGGTGCTGAACCCCCGCTCTCCCGAGAAGAAGGAGAAGCTTTTTGGCGACGCTGTTTTCCGCGAGGGAGACAGGGTCATGCAGATACGCAATAACTATGACATCCTCTGGAAGAGCGAGAACGGTACAGAGACCGGCACCGGGATGTTCAACGGGGACGTCGGCACGATAAAGTCCATCGATATGGACGAGGAGACGCTGACCGTCTGCTTTGACAGAAAAACCGCAAGCTACGGCTTCGACGCGCTCATAGAGCTTGAGCATGCGTGGGCGGTGACGGTACATAAGGCGCAGGGCAGTGAATACAGAGCCGTTATATTGGCGCTCGGCCAGGGCTCAAAGATGCTTATGACGCGCGATGTGCTCTATACGGCGGTGACGCGGGCGAAGAAGCTGCTGATAATCGTCGGCGACGACCAGACCGCGTACCAGATGATAGACAACTACCGGCAGTCGCGCCGCTACACGGCGCTGCGCGTGAGGCTGCGCCGGCTGTGCGGAGTCGAGTGATGCGCGTTATAGACAGGCTCCTCGACCTGCTGTACCCGCCGCGCTGCCCGTTCTGCCGAAAGCTTGTGAACCGTGATGAGGGTGAGGTATGCGCCGCATGCAGGAAAAGACTTCCGTATGTCCCGGAGGCGGAATACATGCGCGGCGTGAAAAATACGGAGCTCTGCGTCGCTCCGCTCTACTACGATGGCAGCGTGAGACAGTCGCTGCTGCGCTATAAATTCAGCGGGATCACGGCATACGGACACATTTATGCGGATTTTATTGCAAAATCTATTGACGAAACGCAAATTTCCTGCGATATTATCACATGGGTACCTTTGAGCCGCAAAAGGCTTCGCAAGCGCGGCTACGATCAGGCGGAGATAATCGCCGAGGCGCTGGGCAGAAAGCTCGGCATACCATGCGTAAGGCTGCTTGCAAAGACCAGGGATAACCCGCCGCAGTCCCGCACCGGAAACGCGCGGGCGAGAAAGAAGAACGCAGCAGGCGTGTATGCCTGCTGTGACCGTGAGGCGGCGGAGAATAAAACGGTGCTGCTGGTGGACGATATAGTCACCACCGGCTCGACTCTGGCAGAATGCGCCGGAGTGCTGCGCAAGGCTGGCTGCAAGGCCGTGTACGCCGCGGCAGCCGCGATGCACCGGGAATAATAAACGGATAGGAGAAAGCAAATGAACCTGTTTGAGAGAGACATTGCCGTTGATATGGGTACATCCTCCACGCTGCTGTTCGAGCAGGGCAAGGGCGTCGTGGCAAGAGAGCCGACCGTTGTCGCGGTGGACAAGTTCAGCGGGAAGATACTTAAAATAGGGCAGGATGCGCAGAAGATGCTTGGCCGCACCCCGGCGAACATCGTCGCCATCCACCCCATCAACGCCGGCGTTATTTCCGACTATGAGATAACCGCGCAGATGCTGCGCGAGCTTGTCAGCCGTATCACCTCTTTCAGTCTTTTCAAGCCCTGTGTGCTCGCCTGTGTGCCGAGCTCCATCACGGGCGTTGAGGAGCGCGCGGTCATTGACGCGGCGATCGAGGCCGGTGCGAGAAAGGTTTATCTGCTTGAGACCGCCGTCGCGACGGCTATGGGCGCGGGCGTCGATATCTCCAAGGCGGACGGCCATATGATAATCGACATCGGCGGCGGTACGACTGAGGTCGCGATAGTATCCGCCGGCGGCGTCGTGGAGTGCGAATCGATAAAGGTCGCGGGCTCGAGCTTTGATGAGGCGATAGTCCGCTTCATAAAGCAGAAGTATGAGCTGCTCATCGGCCTGAGCACCGCGGAGGAGCTCAAGCGCAGCATCGGCTGCGTTATCCGCCGCCCGGACGTCGGCTTTGAGGAGATAAAGGGACGCGATCTTTCAAACGGTCTGCCCAAGACCGTGCAGGTCAGCTCAACCGAGCTTATCGAGGCGTTCGTCGACCCGATGAACCGCATACTCGAAGCGATACACACCGTGCTTGAGAGAACGCCGCCCCAGCTCGTCGGCGACTTGGATAAGAACGGAATAATCATGTCCGGCGGCGGCAGCCTTATCTACGGTATAGACAGGCTCATTGAGCGCAGCACAGGCATCAGGACCGTCGTTGTGGACGATGCGGTCTCCTGTGCGGCATATGGCGCGGGCAAGATGCTCATGCACCTTGACGACCTGCAGGACGGCATGATGAATTTCTACAGAAAGAGACAGCTCAAAGGCTAAACTTTCAAACGAAAGGACGGAGGCAAATGAACCTCAAGGCACTTTTCAGGAAGAAGGACGAGACGCCGAAATGCTCGGCAGTCATAGTCGCGGCGGGCAGCTCCCAGCGCATGGGTATGGACAAAGTATTTATGAAGCTCGGCCCTATGCCGGTTCTGGTGAGGACGGTACTCGCGTTTCAGGATAATCCTCTGATCGAGGAGATAATCATCGTCACGCGTAAGGACAAGCTTGAGGAGGTTGCCGATCTCTGCCATAACTGCGGGCTGAGCAAGGTCAGCAAGGTGGTCATAGGCGGCAGCACACGCATGGAGTCTGCGCTGGCCGGAGTGTCCGAGGTCAAAAAGGGAGCAAAGCTCATCGCGATACATGACGGCGCGCGCCCGCTCGTCACGCAGGATGTCATCAACCGCGTCGTATATGACGCGAGCGTGCATATGTCCTCCATCCCGGTCATCCCGAGCACCGACACGCTGAAAGCCGTGGACGACGACGGCAACGTCACCGGTACGGTAGACCGCAGCAGGACTGTCCGCGTGCAGACGCCGCAGGTCTTTGACGCCGACCTCATAAAGGGCGCGCTGACAAAGGCCGCAAAGGACGCGATGCAGATAACCGACGATTGCTCCGCCATGGACATCATGGGCATAAAGACCCACACTGTCATGGGGGACGTGGACAACATCAAGATCACAACGCCGAACGACATGGTCGCTGCCGAAGCGATCATAAAGAACAGAGGAGACTGGAATGCGAATAGGGCATGGGTATGATGTGCATAAGCTCGTCGAAGGGCGGAAGCTGATCCTCGGCGGGGTCGAGATACCGTATGAAAAGGGGCTGCTCGGCCATTCGGACGCGGATGTGCTTACCCATGCACTGATGGACGCGCTGCTCGGCGCCGCTGCACTTGGCGATATCGGCAAGCTTTTCCCGGACAATGACGACCGTTTTCTCGGCGCGGACAGCATAGAGCTGCTGCGCGAGGTGACGCGCGTTATCCGCGAGCACGGCTATACGGTCGGAAACATCGACTGCACCGTTATCGCGCAGCGGCCGAAGCTTGCGCCGTTTATCGATACCATGCGCTCGAATATCGCGGGCGTGCTGGAGACGGACGTTTCAAACATCAGCGTCAAGGCGACGACGGAGGAGCGGCTCGGCTTTACGGGAAGCGGCGAGGGAATCGCGGCGCACGCCGTGTGCCTGATTCAGCGCGTATGAGCGAGGCGAGGAAGTACCCCAGCTGGTACTGGACAAAGGGACTACATGACGCGAAGATTCTGGAAGCTTCCATGCGTGACGATGCGCTCGTTTTACACATAGACAGCGGTAACGCGATGTATGACAATTTCGTCGAACAGATCGTGTTTCTTGATGCGCGGCTCAAGACGCCACTGCCTGCGCCTACGAAAAGAAAGCCGGTCTACTGGATATGGGACGAGCTGACGGAGCTTCCCTTTGAACAGTGGAAGCTGCATATTCAGCTGGAAACGGGCTTTTCGCGGGGAAAGGCTGTGGAGCAGCCGCTGATTGTCGTGTTTCAAAGCGCGATTACCACGCGGACAAATGTGTAAAGGAGGGGCTCGCTCGCAATGGACTACAGAAAAAGCTATCGAATTTACAGAATCGCCGTGTGGGTTTTCTTAGTGCTGGTGCTGTTTGCGAGCCTGGCGGAGATTCTCTGGATGGGAATTGCGGGCATTGTCATCATGGTGCTCGGCATGGGACAGACAGTATTTTTCTGTAAATGCCCGTACTGCGGCTCGAATTTCAACATCCGCGCGAAGCTGCCGAAGGGCTGCTTTTTCTGCGTCCTGACGCCGGAGGGGAAGCTGTCGTCCTCTGAGCAGCTGGCAGATACGCTGCGGCAGGCGAAAAGCGGCGGCCGTTCCAGCGCCTGCTTTCTGATCGGCTCGTCGTTCGGCATCGCGCCGGAACTGAAAAAGCTTGCCGATCTGCAGCTTTCCATGAGCAAAATGACCTTTCCGCACCATCTGGCCCGCGTCATGGTCCTTGAGCAGCTCTACCGCG
>ERZ773194.3859-NODE-3859-length-12447-cov-5.167931_pt1 | contig 12447 bp, 15 predicted proteins | sample MGYA00511240_ERZ773194 | MGnify/ENA primary metagenome ERZ773194 (study PRJEB29015, sample SAMEA2737774) | human gut metagenome | biome: human gut; feature: human-associated habitat; material: faeces | place: China | collected 2012 ... | reverse complement strand
TTACAATATGTTCAACAAATTCACGTTCTGATGAAATGTCTGCGATTTTTCCTGTGTTGTTATCCGTTGCGGAATTTAAACATCATAAGAACCGCACCGACTAAAGTTACCGTAATCTGCGACACGGTGAGCGCGCTCCACACGCCGTTTATGCCGGCAAAGCACGGCAAAACAGCAAGAAACAGCGGTGTCGTAACAATCGGGTCAATATACGTCAAAAAATTCGATATACCGAATTTTTCTGTAGCATAGCAATACGAACACATCATTTTTACAGTTGCTTTAAAAGGATACGATACCGCATAAATCACAAGACCGCTCATCATCATTTTTTCGGCGGTGTACGACACTTTGAAAAGGCTCGGCAGCACATTTATGAGAGGCTTTGTAATAAGTATGAATATCAGCGAAAACACCGCTAAAATTATCACGGCAATTTTCATAACATACTTTTTTCCTTTCTCGTTGCCAGAACCCGTATAAAAGCTTAAAACAGGCTGTATTCCATCGCATACTCCTTGATATATGTAATCGTATGTATAAACCGCATAGCTCATCACCGCATATGCACTCACTGCCGCCGTACCGCCGTATTTTAATGCTGAATAATTCGTTGCAAAAAGCACCAGCGACGGCACAAAATTAACACCGAACGGTGCGGACGACGCGTGCAGAATGTCCTTTATATATGCGCGGTTGATTTTGGCTGATTTTTCAATTTTCAGCGTACACAGACAAAGAACAAGCACCGCAAACTGCGATACCGCCGTTGAAACCGCAACGCCCGTAAGCTTATATTTTCCAACCAGCAAAACATCTAAACCGATATGCACCGCCAAACTTAAAATTGTGTATATCATTGAATGAAACATTTTATTTTCGTTTCGCAAAACCGCGATAAGTCCCGAACCTACAATCTGGAAAACCGCGGTTGCACTGATGACAAGCGCATAGTCACACGCATATTTATACACATTTCCGCGCGCGCCCATTAAACCTGCAAGCGGTCTGCAAATCGCAGACAAAACCGCGCTTGCGATAAGTCCAAAAACCGTCAGCACAAAAAGCACCGACTTTTTCATATTTTCGGAATCGCTTGTTTTTCCGCAGCCGCGAAGTGCGGACATCAAAACAGAACCGCCCACGCCTATGCCGGTTCCGGGCGACGTTATAAACGCCACTATCGGCCATACAATGTTTATCGCCGCAAGTCCGTCGTCGCCCGACACGCTACCTATAAAAAAGCCGTCTATATTGGTGTAAGTCCCTACAAGAACCATTGACACAATCGACGGCACTATGTATTTTGATAATTTAAACTTCATATTTCACCATTCTAATTCTAATCCAAAATTTCAAAAATATGCGAAACATCATCAAGGACAATATCGGCATTTCCGCTCAGCACACCTTTGTTTCGCGCCGCCTTTGCCACGCCGACGCAGAAAATTCCGCCGTTTTTTGCAAATGACATGTCGGTAAGAGTGTCGCCTACCATAACAACCTCTTTGCGGTCAAGGTTAAAATCACCGCAAAACTTATCTATGCAAAACGGATTGGGCTTTGTCGGAAAAACACCGTCATCGGTGTATATTTCATCGAAAAATTCGTGTACGCTGAGCTTTTTTAAACATCTTTCGGTGAAATACATGTCGTCCGTCGTGACAACCGCAAGGCGTATTCCGCGCATTTTCAGATTTTTGAGAATTTCCGCCAACCCGTCACACGCAGGCGCAACTGTTCCGGCATGCGAATTGTGATGATAAGCCTCAACGGTTACAGCTTTTAAATCCGTATTTTCCGGAATTTTAACACCGTTTTCATAGGATAATGTAAAAGCGCGTCGGAATTAAGGTTTTCCCTGTTTATATCCACCGCGGTGATTTGGCGGTTATCATACGTCGTGTAATAATAAATCACCTTATCGGCATTATAACACACAGTATAGACAGTTATTTCATACTCGCCGTTTTTCAGCTCACAACATCCGCGGGGCTGGGCAACCGAATCCATAATATGAAAAACCTGGCTGACGCACGAATTTTCGTCAGGTTCGCAAACGGAATTTTCCTTGACAAACGTTGCTCTTACAAACCGCGACTGCGAAGATAAATCACCCGGAAGTCCGAGTGCGCCAAGTCCCCGGCTGTATTCAGAAAACGGCAAAGCACTTGAAAACGCCGAATTTTCGGGATTTTTTGCCGAGAGATTTCGGTAATTGTTAAGGTTGAACATCTGCATATCAAAAGGCGGATTGTTGGTCAAAACGCCTGCGGGATTATCGTAAATTTTAATGCCGTCTTGCACGCTTTCAAGCGTTATACTGCCGGTTTTATCCGATATAATCCAGTGAAGTTCGGCAACGGGAAATTTGTCGCTGAACGGAGTGTTTGTAATATTTACTTTTTCAAGCAGTTTCCTTGCCTCGCAAAGATTTTGACATTTGCATAAAATCCACGGTATAAGTTCAAATTGCGCAACATTGTCCATACCGTGGATTTTTTTTCTGTAATGCGCATTGCCGACGAAATTCAGTCCTGCAGCCGCAAGACCTTTTTCATTGACTGCATCGTAATATAACGGATAACCGTCCGCTATGTGCGCAGTCCCGATAATAGCATAATGATTGGAAATATCCCCCATTTCTCTGAACCGAAACGGATAATTCCGCGGTGTTACGGCAATTTCCTCGCCGTACGAAAATTCATAGTCAAGCGTCCGCCCGAAATAAAAATCATCTTTTTTGTATGTCACCGCCGTGCACATATCATCACCCTTTTTCATTTTTGTAATATTTTTTGCAGATTGGTGAAAATAAATTCAACCTATACAAAAAATGTCCGCAAAGATTGATTTTTTTGAAATATTCCAAAACAACTTAACCTTTGCAGACACTTTTAGTTTAACCAATCCCACAAACTCCTTTTACCGCGACTCCTGCATAATTTTCTCAAATCATCGTCAAAAAATCCAAGTTCGGGAAAATCGTAACCGCCCTTTCGGCAATCGTTCACAAAAACAACAAAATCAGGCATCTCGCCGTTTTTAAGGTTTTCTTCAAGCGGCAGTTCAAGCATTTCTTTTAAATCAGTAAAAATTTGCACAAACGAAAATTTACCGCCAACAAGAAAGTACGTATCAAATCTGATGCAGTCGAAAAAAACGTCTTTTCTTTTATAATATTTTTCCGTTTTTTTGTACCATGCAAAGCTCTCCGTACAAGCTATATATTCAGATTTAACATCTGCGTTAAAATGACATTTCGAACCTTTTACATAATTTAATGTACGCCTGATTTCTTTCCAGTCACCAATCGGCATTTGCATAGTGTGATTGACAAAAACAACATCATACATTGCCTTGTCACACTCAAACCGTTTAAGTTTCTCCGCGCCGCCGAAATAACCTTGCGGGACGATATTTTTCTGCAATGGAAAATATACTATTATATTTTGCCGTTTTATCATCATCAGTGCCGAGAGCATAATCGCTTCAAGTCCCTTACGGTCTGCGTCAAACATATAGTGATTGTTTACAAATTTATCAATGTTATCCGGAATAACGATTGTGTAATTCTTGTTTTTCCTATTTACAATTCTTTCGGTATATGTTAGTTTCATCATCATTTTCATTCAAAGCTTTTATCGTCCTCAAGTATCGCCTTTCTATACGGTAATTCTAATTCAATAGAATCAGGAAGCATAAAGAAAAAACCGTTATACTTATACATTCTGTACTTTCTTGTATCGTTGAAATCATGTAAAAAATTTAAGAAATCACTTTCACTGCTTTCGTATAATTTTAATAAAAATTTTGCAAAAGGATTTTTACTGCTTTTTAATTTTTTTACATTATCAACTGCATCTTTTATAGCCTGTTTCAGCCTTTCATCGCGCTCATTTTCCGTATTGCGCAGTTCACTTATAATTTCCTCCACATTACATGACAATTCCTCATACATTGAATCTGAATTTTCTACCATCTCCCTGTACTCTTTTTTCTCACCGCAAACAGCATGCGTAAACCCATTACACACCTTCCCGAACTTTAACTTTCCGCTCTCCCATTTAAGATTTTTTTCTAACTGTGCGCACTTACTTGTAAGACGTATCACTTCACTTTCAGTATACATTATTAACGTTGATTTTGATTCAATGTTCTTTATAGTTGCCGGTATCGCATAGTCAAGCAAGCTTGTCAATAAACCGTCATCAATATATGCTTCCATATTGCTGTTTATATAAGCATGTGTCTCTGCAAGTCTCTCGATCATGCCATCCTTACCAAGCATTATTGCATAATGAAGCGGAGTAAATCCCATTGCGTCTATACAACTGCGCAATTGCCATGGTATTTCTTCGTCATTTATCATTAGTTTAACGACACTTTTCATCTGTTTATTTCCGTAAACACAGATAAAATTTTCCATATTGTAAACTGAATTTTCATCATATATACATCCCAGTGAATTAACTTTTTGACGCGCATCCGCAAACCTGTTTGCCCTTGCATAGGCAAATATCAAAAGCTCATCTTTTTCGCCGTCATTGAAATCATCTGTTTTTTCCAAATTACCAATAAGCAAATTTGTATATTTCGGTTCAAACGCAAGATTTACATCAGACAAGTCTGCACGAAGATTATCAATAAAAGAGCTCGGTATATTTAATAAATCTTCTGCTTCGCCGTCTTTAAAGTTTTCTTTATTACTTTCAACAAACGAATTATAATCTTCCATATTGAATTGACGGAATATTCCTTCTGCAAGCAAATAAAGTGCATGCTTTCGAAAACGTTTAGCAGATACCAGACCCTGCAGAAGTTCGCGGTTTATACCTGAAATCACATCACATCGCATATGATTTCTTACATCCAGAAAAAACTTTTCTGCCATATCGCCGAATTGTTCATTTAAATCTGGATATTCAGTCAAAATTTCTTCTTGAATCGCTCTCAGCAAGGTTGTTATCTCATATCCGGCAATGCTTTTCAAGATTAACGAACCATAGCCGATTTGATATAAATTTTTATTATTGAATATATAGACATCAGACCTTCCGTTTTCCTGAACTATCAGATATTTGCATAAACTTGTATATTCCACCCTCTGCGGCGGCACATCGCCTATTACCGGCTTATAACTAGCAGAACGGGGCATAATGTAAAACGCCTTATCAGTAAAAATTACACACTCTGTTGTAATCCCCAGTATGCGCTTTTTACAATACGCAATAATCGTTTCATCTACAGGAATATGATAAGTGTTACAACATTCCCCCAAATTGCATATATCATATTTTACTTTTTTGAAATCGCTTGAATATCTTTTTATTATTTCTGAAAAATTTATTTCTGCGCACATTCCAATCACCGTTTCGTTAAATTTTATAAGGTTCCTAAATAAACTATAGGGACAATTATCATAAAAATTGTCCCTATAAGCCTTACAGGGATTTTAATTCTTAGCAGTCCCTCTCTGCCGAAATTGCAAATTAACCAATTGTTCGATTTTGAGTCCAAACGTGTCTTCCGCTCTTGTTTTTAGGACAACTGCCCGGAAGAGGTCTTCCTCCGTTGACTGGTTTTACCACCTTTTTACCGCACCATGTGCACATATACTCAACTTGTTTTGACATACTATTCACCTCCTCTCTAGCCGTGATTTGAATTGCAAAAGCAAAGAATCACCGCAATTATAATTAAAAGAATTGCTAAAAAGGCTTTTTTATGTCTGCCTATAAATTCAAACATCATCTGCAATCTTGCAAGGTGCATCATTAACCCGATCCACATAATTATTTCATCGACAAAAGGAATTGGGTCGGGCAAAAACGTGTTTGCAATTAACAAGATGACTTTTCCTATTAAAGGACAAACCATATATACACAAATAACAACAACTGCAAAAATAACTCCCACTATTGAACCTCCGTTATGTAACAAATTGTTACATAATTTATTATAACAATTTGTTACAATATTGTCAAGAGGTTTTTAGGGAGGCGTAAAATTTGAAGATGGTCGGTTTGCGCGAAATACGCATAAAAAAAGGATATACGCAAATGAAAGTTGCTATGGACTTGCACATTACGCGAGAGGCTCTTTCCTACTACGAAAACGGCAAACGCAACCCTGACATAAGTCTTTTGGTTACATTTTCAAACTATTACGGAAAATCTATTGACTATTTAATCACCGGAAAAGAATTCGGAGAAAAATAGCATACACCACTTTTCCCTTTTACTCCACACAATAGATGTAGTCCTCAATCTCTTCGGGCGAGAATCCGTTGTTCATAAGGTCATCGACCATATCGGGCGGGTAACCCTGATACGCGGCCGCGGTTTTTAAATTTTCCACATAATCGTTATCGCTTATTTCGTAATCCCACCACTGATAACAACTGTAATCACTGTACTTAAACTTGTCTTTAAAAATTGTTCCGTTCGGTTTAATACGTACAATATCGCCCGATTCGATCATAATTTCTTCAAATCTTCCCTTCTTTATCTCATCAAACAGTTTTGTATCAACCAGCGATTTATACAAAATTTCATCTGTCGATGCATAGACGTACAGTTTATATTCCGGCAGATGAACAACAGAAAGCGGACTGTCGCCGCGCACCAGCCAAAGTGTATTTGAGCTGTCAAGAATCGAAAACGCAAAACTCCCTTTTAAACTCTCCGACATAAATTTTACACTGTCAATATTAAGATTCCTTTTCTTCTCCAATAACTGAACCGCAATATAACTGTCGGTTTCAATCCTTGTTTTCGGTAAATTGTACTGTGATTTAAGCTCGTCATCATTTACAATCACACCATTGTGTGAAAGTGCAAATTTAATATTTCGGCATGAACCCGAAAACGGATGATTGTTATAGTTTTTCTTTTTATCACCTTGTGTCGCATGGCGTGTATGTCCTGTTACGCACACCGCATTGTCAGGATGTTTGAAGTCGATATAACTTGCAGATTTTGCCTCTTTATGTATGACAAGTTTTCCGTTGTCGTTATATGCTATCCCTGCAGCGTCCGTACCTCTCACCGCTGCGTTTTCCGCAAGCAAATTTGTAAGCACCGAAATTTTCTCAATTTTCGAACCGTATCTGTAATAGCCGAATAAACAGCACATATTATATCTCCTCGCTTTCACTCGATATTTCGTTGATGTAAAGCCGTTTTGACTTTAAATATTCGATAAGTTCGGGCTTATCAGCGGGTATCAGCGAAACAAATTCCGACCACGACAGTCCTTCCATTCCCTTATCATCAAGCTGAATTGCAAAACGGCAGATTTCATACACAAGCTGGAGCACAGCAATAAATGTTTTATATCGCAAAGTGCCTCTGAAAATACGAAATTCAATCGTATCGTAATTTTCAAGATTGACTGCGACGTACCTTCCCATATGCTTGTTTTTTGCATTTTTGTACGTATCTTTCGCAGTGGCGGAAATTCCGTACCGATTCGCCCAGCGGTTGATGTTTTCCTCAGTGCGGCGGGAAAATTTCAAAAGTTCGTTCCAGTGATTTTCAACAAAATACACAATCCGTGATATGACATCCTCCTGCGTATCAAGGGTTCTTCCAAGCGCGGTGCGGTTGATGTGAACGTGCAGTCCGCAAGTGCTTGTCTGATGCGAACGATAGTTCATTGAAACGGCATTTTCAAACACTTCCTGCCAATTCATATTACTTTTGTGATATTCGAGTGTCATAGGGTGACTTACAATTTCAAATCCGTTTGAAATACTCCCGTCGTGTTTACAATAGATGTGTTCACCGCCGCGGTTTGCAACAGCCAGTAAATCGTCCGCATTACCGATATCCTCACCGCCCTTGTCAATCTCAAGTTCTGCCCCCATAAACAAAGGTCCCGTACCGTAAAATATCGGTTCGGGCTTATAGTTATATGATTTTATAGACGCTTGCTGAAGTTTTTCGTAACAGCTGTGACAATACGGATAATCATTGTCGTCATCAAAATATGCGTCGTCGTTGTGAAGCAAAACTCCGCAGTCTTCACAAGTTGTGTAATAACTGTCGTAGCAGCTACTGCATAGTTCCGTTTCACCGTCACCGTGTACGTCGCCGCGCCGTATCCGCGTATTACAGCAGTCACAGAGTGTCGTCAATTCGTCTATGCAGCCGGCACAGTATACCGCACCGCCAAATTCAAACATTTCATCTCTGTCAATCTCCGCACCGCAGTGCGAACAAAAAAGTTTTTCGCTCATTTTAATCCTCCGAATATATAAAAGGGAGTATCCGAAAAATCAGATACTCCCAAATTTTGAGATGCGGTTTTGTTTTTATGTAAATGATATGCTTGCAACAAACGTTATGACTGCAAGAGTTAAAAATTCGCCAATCGCAGGTATTACTTTCTTAAAAAAGTTTCTCCACATTATCCGCATTGTTATCCCTCCTTTTTGGTGTTATTCTGATAAATATACCCATACGCATCTCATTGTTATGATATATAAGCGAAAATTTTTAATTTGACAAATTTTTAATTCTTTATCTGTAAAAAATAATCGGCTCTGTCAATTCTTTGCCGCTGCCGTCAAAAAACTCTATCGGCGAAACAAGTTCTGTCAATTCATCAAAGTTGGGAATTTTCGAAATATATTCCTCAAAGGGTGCGCGTTCAAAATGTTCATCTTCGCCGTTGTCATCATAATAATCCTCAATGGTATCATTGATGTAAAAATCAACAAAACCGTTGCCGAGTCCATGATCCTGTTCCAAATACGCAATAAATTTTTTGAATTTATTCATATCATCTCTGCTTTGAGAAAACTTATGACCGTCATTTATACTGACACTGTTAATCACAAAATGAATATGGTGATTTGCGGTATTATTGTGTATTGCGAACAACACCTGAAAATCACTGAATTGCTCCGAAACTTCCTCTGCAAATTCATAGAGGTTTTGCACATCACGCTTTCCTTTAAATGAAATGGTAAAATGGATATAAATCCTTCCATCCTCCTTGCCATAATACTGTTTAACGGCTCTCATCCGTTCAAGCGCATTTTTCTCATTTACATAGAGTCCGCCTGTCTGCCCTGCCGTCTTTTCAGAATTTGAAATATAATTTAAAACCCTTTTTAATGTGTATTTTCCTTTGCTTATACTGTTTTTTGAGTTAAAGTATCTAATGATAGCCATATAGCGTTGCAAACCTCCTCAATCCGCATTTTTTCTTCGTACGTAATTTCACTGCATTTTAGCTTTCTGTCGATATCCTTTAAACAATTTAAAATTTCTATTCCTTCTTTCAAAACAATAATTTTGCCGTCCTCAATCATGTTCTTTAAAGCTTGAGAAAAGTTCATATTTCTCGAATCGGCATATTCTGATACTTTTTCGTATAATTCATCTTCCAGACGAATTGAAACCGACTTTGACATAATTTTTATTTCCTTTCCGGTGAAAATATTCTTTTATTTTCCTTGGATATTAACAGCTGATTTGTTCCGCTGTTCCAAAGATTTTTTTGTTTTATATAAATTTTGTATTACATTTCGGAATCTTGATGTCCTCTGCTTTTTACACTTATTCCTATAAAACCTCTTCTCGACTCTCCGTTACCTGAACGGAAACGTTTGTTTTCCACGCCTTTAACAGAGCTTATTTTCTGTGAAAATAAATTTTGACTTATTGACTTAACTCCGTTTGCCGAACAAAATTCAATATAGCGTTCATATAATGCTACAGTATGAATTCTATACTCCGGTTTTATAATACAGCACTCATCGATAAAATTATCAATATGTGTCTGCTGAAACGAATAATCGGCAAGCATCATATCGGCATCTTCCATTTTCGGAAACATATAATTATTTTTGATAAGAATATCTACCTTATCAATTGCCTCCGAAAAAATCGAATCAGCTTCACCCTTAAGCCTTTCCATCATATCAGGGATTCTTTCCTCCTGCTTAATGCTGTCGGGAAAAATCAAAAGGGCAATGCGGTCTACAAATGCAGTGGATATATCCTCGTTTTTTATCGGCGGTAAAATATTGCCGGCGTAAATGAGCTTGCATTTATTTTTAAACTGAAACACATCTTTACCCTTGAATTCACCGCTTAATGTGTCCCCGCCCACAACCAGCTTAAAAATTTCAATATTTTTCAACGGTCTTGCAGATAGTTCACCGCATATGTTAAGGCGTTTTCCGCTCAATACAGCCGTTGAAAACCTATTTCCGAGATTTTCAAGCTGGATACTTGAGATATAATCCTCACCTATCATATATTCGATTAGGTGAAGTATAAGCGATTTTCCGCAGTTCGGCGGGCCCAACAGAATAAAGCATTTTTTTGCCATCATTAGAATAGTACAACAATATCCGATCATTTGCAGCAAAAATTTCTTTTTTGTTTCGTCACCGCCAAGTGACGTTTTACAAAAATATTCAAAATTCGGCATTCTTCTCTTATCAGGACTTATGTAATTCACATTTAAGAAGTAATTAAAACATTCGTCTTCGTATTCGTCATACAACTTACATTCCGCGACATCATATACCCCGTTTAACAAATTGATACAATATATATCGCGGTTGAAATCATTAAATGTCATTTGAATTTTGAAATTATCTTTTATTTTGTTGATAATTTCATCGGATTTTGAATGACTTATTTTTTCCTGTGTTGCGTCGCTGATAAAGCAACTCACAACATGCCATTCATTTTGCTTTTCTATCGGAATATAATATCTGTAATCCCGATAGTAAAAGTATAATTGCTGATTACAGCAACGAAAAACATTTTTTCGCAAAATAAACGCAACAATTTCTTTAACATCAGCCCTCCCGTCAAATTTTTCGGTTATGGATTCACAAAATTTTAGATCCATCAAAATCCTCCTTATTTGAATTTATTTTGAAAGTTTAGATGCACCTTATTCTTTCTGCTATCATTATATCGGGAGGTTTATTGTCAAAAAAATGAAAAAAGTACTTTTTTGAAATTTGTGTACTTATAATTGCACTAAAATTAAAAATAAAACAACCCCAAAAGCCTCTAACTTTCGGGGTTTATGCAATTCGTATTATTTTTTGTTTTATTATTTTTAATTTTTTTTGATTCTTTTTCACGTTCAAATTCATCAAGCTTTTCTTTGTATTCTTTTCTCCCGGTTTCCAAAATTTTCGTATCAATAAGAGGAGAATTTGTATATAACATTCTTATATAGTCGTAACAATTATTTTTACCGCTCTTTTTGCACATATTCAAATTGAGTTTTTTAAATGCTTTTGTAACACAGCAATCATTATACATAAAATCTGCAACTTCACCAAAAAATTCCGTAGTCCATTCTGGTTTATCCTTGTGTAATCCCCTAAACATGTTCATCGCATATTTTATTATCATACGTATCATCATAAATCGGGTGTTGATTATATCAGCCTTTTCTTTATCATCAGAATCGTAAATAAATCCAAGGTTGATTATATATCTGTAATCCATTACAATCGGCGAGTATTTTAGGCTTTCGTTCAAGGGAAATCTGTCCATGACCACTTCAAACAAATCCGGAATTTTGGTATTTAATGAAAACTGGTACTTATTCATAACCTTGGCAATTTCCGCAAACATTATAAATCTGTATGTATATTCGAGCTTATAAAGCGCACAGCACGCCGTAACATACTCAGCTGCAGTGGGGTAATCATTTTTCTGAATACGGCTCAGTAATTTGTCAAAATTTTTATATGCATCAACCAATCCGTAATCACCTTTCTTACGTTTTCCGGCAGTTGATACCCTCATTGCTTCTTTATTGCCGTAAAGCATCTTCAGCATCTGTAAACTTCCGCTTCCGACCCATTCTGTAACAATCAGTGTATCAAAATGATACTTTTGTTTTCCTTGGGTTTTATATTTAAACTTTACATATTCATGTTTTTCGCATTCTGCCTGTTTGTTCTGTAGGATGTGAATTGCGGCAATCTTATCGAGACTATCATCGATTTTTGACTTCAAATTATCATCGAGCGAAAAAAAATCGCCGTCGTACTTTTCACCGGATCTCTTATATGCAGTTTGCTGTTTTGTTGTTTTAAATTTTTGGCCGGCATAGTAATACGGTGTTTGACTTAAAGAGTCATCGGTATCAAAGCAAAAAAACAAGTAGTCAAACAAGGCTATTTCTTTCATATACTCAAGCTCATAAGGCATTACTGCAAGCCCAATAATTTTAGACCATGCATCAGCCATCTCATCAACACAATATGATATTCCTTTTTTCATTTCTTCCAAATTATCCATTTAAGCACCCTCCCATATTTTAATTTATAATTATTATACCATGCACATATGATTACTTCCTATTAGGAACACTGTAAATACAAGGCTTTTCGGAGCCTACAAACCAGAAAAAATAATATTTGATCTATCACATTACGCAAAAAGCCGTCCGGCA
>ERZ773194.3856-NODE-3856-length-12454-cov-19.190338_pt1 | contig 12454 bp, 8 predicted proteins | sample MGYA00511240_ERZ773194 | MGnify/ENA primary metagenome ERZ773194 (study PRJEB29015, sample SAMEA2737774) | human gut metagenome | biome: human gut; feature: human-associated habitat; material: faeces | place: China | collected 2012 ... | reverse complement strand
CCTGGGCGGACGGAATCAGGAGCTTGCTCTGGCCGCCGCACCTGCTCTTTCCGGTCTGGAAAACTGCTGTGTCTTTTCGGTCGGCAGCGACGGCACGGACGGCCCCACCGATGCCGCAGGCGGCTATGTGGACGGTCAGACTGAAAACGTCCTTCATGCGGCAGGGATGGATGTGTTCCTTACCCTTGCCGACAACGACGCCTACCACGCCTTGCAGGCGGTGGAAGGCCTCATCATCACTGGTGCGACCGGAACAAATGTCAACGACGTTGCTGTTGCGCTGGTTGAGTAAAACCCGATTTCTCCTTTCGATCCTTTCTTCTTTTTTCATTTTTCTCCTAAACTTTTTACCCATAGCCAACAGGCCCCCTGAGATGCCTTGTCAGCATTTCAGGGGGCCTGTTGCATAAAATATCTCAAATCTCTTGTAATTCATCTGAAATCATGGTATATATTATACGAAATAATCTTTTGGGTAAACGCATTTCTTTTCAATGATATATAAAGTGAGGTGCTTGCTATGACCGCTGTGATCTACGCCCGCTATTCCAGCGACAACCAGCGCGAAGAATCCATTGAGGGTCAGATTCGTGAATGCACGGCCTATGCCGAAAAGAACGACATCACCATCGTCAAGCACTACATTGATCGTGCCATCTCTGCTAAAACAGATAATCGCCCGCAGTTCCAGCAGATGATTAAGGACAGCGACAAGAAGCTGTTTGATATTGTGCTGGTCTGGAAGCTGGACCGTTTTGCCCGGAACCGCTACGACAGTGCCCGGTATAAGACCCAACTCAAGAAGAACGGTGTCAAGCTTATGTCTGCCACCGAGATCATCTCCGAAGGACCGGAGGGCATCATTCTGGAATCGGTGCTGGAGGGCTATGCGGAGTACTACTCTGCCGACCTTGCTGAAAAGGTTGTCCGCGGACAGACGGAGAACATCCTGAAAGGACGCTGCAACGGTGGTCGTGGAACATTTGGCTATACGCTGGATTCTGAGCGGAAATTTCACATTGACCCGCTTGCCTCTCCTTTTGTGCTGGAATCGTTCAGGAAGTACCGGGATGGTCTTACAATGAAAGAGATTCGGGACTGGCTGAATGAAAATGGTATCAAAAATCCGGTGGGCGGTGCGTTTACTTATAACAGTGTCGAACACATGCTCAAGAATCGGCGGTACATCGGAGAATTGAAATTCCGGGACGTGGTCGTGCCAGATGCAATTCCGCCCATCGTGCCGCTGGAACTTTTCGACGATGTGCAGGAGAAGATGTTGAAAAACAAGAAAGCCCCTGCCCGGAGAAAGGCAGAGGATGATTACCTTCTGACCACCAAGCTGCACTGCGGTTACTGCGGGGCGCTGATGTTTGGTGAAAGCGGAACGAGCCGGACGGGAGAAGTCCACCGCTATTATAAATGTGCGACTGCCAAAAAGAAGAAGGGCTGTAAGAAGAAAACCGTCCGCAAACAGTGGCTGGAAGATTTGGTAGTGAAGCAGACCATGCAGCTTGTCCGGGACGATGCTGCTATGGAATCCATCATCGCCAAGGTCATGGAGCTGCAAGACCGGGAGAGCACCAACCTTCCCCTCTATGAGAAGCAGCTCCGGGATGCGGAATCGGGTATCCAGAATATGCTCAATGCGATTCAGGCCGGAATCCTGACCAGCTCCACCAAGGAACGGTTGGAGCAGCTCGAAGAAACCAAGCGTGAGCTTGAAGCCCGCATTGCGGAAGAAAAACTGGCAAAGCCCAAGATCAAAGAGGAATTTATCCGTTTCTGGCTGATGCGGTTCCGCAAGCTGGACATGAGCCTGAAAGACCAGCGGCAGGCGCTGGTGGATACGTTCATCAATGCGATTTATCTGTACGATGATAAGGTTTTGATAACCTTTAACTATAAAGAAGGTACACAGACCATCACATTTGAGGAAGCGGCTCAAGCCGCATCAAAGGGAAATGGTTCGGATTTGGATTGCTTTACTGCACCAAGGACTGCTGCACAGGTTTTGTGCAGCAGTCCTTTTTATTTATTTTATCGAATCCATCTTGCAAAAGCGGCGCAGTGCCTTATAATAGAGGCTGTGCCCCGGTGTGCGCGGGTACGGTTAGGATGTATAGGATAAAGGAAAAAAGAGTATGGCTTCTCAAACGAATACGCTGACGGAAGGCCCTCTGGCCAAGCAGATCTTTCTGGTCAGTCTGCCGTTGGCGCTTTCCAACCTGCTGCAGGTGCTGTTCAACATGTCGGACGTGGCGGTGGTGGGGCGCTTTGCCGGTTCCACGGCGCTGGGTGCTGTGGGCTCCACCAGCACGCTGGTGACCCTGTTCACCGGCTTTCTCATCGGTCTGAGCAACGGCATCAACGTGCTGGTGGCGCGTTTTTACGGCGCGCGCCACCCCAAGGACGTGGAAAAGACCGTCCACTCGGCGGCCATCATCAGCGCTGTTGCCGGTGTGGCGTTGCTGCTCATCGGTCTGCTGGGCTCCCCCGCCATGCTGCGGCTGCTGAACACCAAGGAGGATCTGCTGCCCGGCGCGATCTTGTATCTGCGGGTGTATTTTCTGGGTATGCCGGCGCTGGCGCTGTACAACTTCGGCAACGCGGTGTTCAGCTCCATCGGCGACACCAAAAAACCGCTGATGTATCTGTCCATTGCCGGTGCACTGAACATTGCGCTGAACCTGTTCTTTGTCATCGTGTGCAATTTGAGCGTGGTGGGCGTGGCGCTGGCCAGCGCCATCAGCCAGTGCGTTTCCGCGTTTCTGATCCTGCGGGCGCTGACCCGGGTGCAGGACTGCTACGCGCTGGACGTACATAAATTACAGCTGGACCCGGTGCAGGCCAAGAGCATCCTTGCGCTGGGCGTACCTGCCGGGCTGCAGAACGCCATTTTTGCCATTGCCAACCTGTTCATTCAGGCGGGCGTCAACTCCTTTGACTCCCTGATGGTCAAGGGCAACAGCGCCGCCGCCAACGCGGATGGGCTGATCTACGACTGCATGGCGGCCTTCTACATGGCCTGCGCCAGCTTTATGAGCCAGAACTACGGCGCGGGACGGCCTGACCGGGTGAAGAAGAGCTACTTCATCAGTCTGGGCTACTCCTTCGGCGTAGGTCTTGTGCTGGGCGCGGCGCTGTTCTTCTGCGGGCCGGCCTTCCTTGCGCTGTTCACCACCGAGGCGGCGGTCATCGACGCCGGCATGAAGCGGGTGGCTGTGATGGCCTTTGCCTACTGCGTCTCCGCCTTTATGGACTGCACCATCGCCGCCTCCCGTGGGCTGGGCAAGACGGTGGTTCCCACCGTCATCGTGGTGCTGGGCTCCTGCGTATTCCGGGTGATCTGGGTGTACACCATCTTTGCCCACTTCCACACCATCCCGGCGCTGTACCTGCTGTACCCGTGCAGCTGGATCCTGACCGCGCTGGCAGAAATTGCCTATTTCGCCAGCTGCTACAAGCGCGCAATGGCCATCTTCCGCAAGCCTGCGGCGGCGTAAGAGGAAATATGATATAAAAAGGGCTGCTGCACTGTTTGTGCAGCAGCCCTTTATTTATGCTTTTGTCAGGGGGTCAGAGCGCAGCTCAGATCTCCTTCTTCAGGGTCTCGCCCATGATGTAGCCGTAGGTCAGAGCGGCGTCGAAGCCCATGCCGTACTGCTTGGCGTCCTTCTCCTCGATGGAGCCGCAGACGTCGCCGGCAGCGTACAGGCCGGGGATGGCCTTCTTGTCCTCGGTCAGGACGTGGCAATCGGTGTCGATGGCCAGACCTGCGGTGGTCAGGTAGAAGGTGGGGTCAACGCGGATGGCCCACAGACCGTCGCGGGTCTCGATGTAGGGGCAGTTGCGGCGGCCGAACTCGTCCGGCTCGCCAGCCAGAGCGGCGGCGTTGTTGGCCTCGATGGCGTCTGCCAGATTGGGCAGGTTCAGCTCCTCAGAGGCCTTCTCCACGCTGTCGTAGTGCACAGCCTCGCCCTTCTCGAACATGGCAACGTAACCGTTGAAGCCGTAGGACTCGCTGTCGCGCAGCTTGACGGCAGAGGACTCGTCGAACACATAGTAGAAGGTATCGCCGTTGTCCTTGTTCAGCTTTGCCTTGGCCATGGTGTAGTGGTTATCGGAGACGATGTTGCCGATGTTGTCGCCCTTGATGTTGACCATGATGCCGGGGGCAGACTGGTGGATGAAGGCCAGCTCGAACTTGCTCTTGTAGCTGGACAGGAAGGCGGGCAGAGCGCGGTTCTCGCACTCCACATAGCCGCCGGCGTCGATACCCATCTGGATGCCCTCGCCGGTCATGCTGGAAGCGCAGTTGAAGAAGAAGTCGGCGTAGTCGGGGCTGTACTTCTTCAGCATTTCGGGGTTCTTGGCAAAGCCGCCGGAAGCAAGGCAGACAGCCTTGCCGCGCAGGGTGTAGCTTGCGCCGTTTTCGCCCTTGGCGTGGAAGCCCACAACACGGCCGCTCTCGTCCTTGATCAGGTCGGTGACGCTGGTGGAGTAGATGATCTTGCCCTTCTCGTACTTCTCCACGCGCTGTGCCATGAACATCATGGCGTAGCCTGCGCCGCCCTCGTAGCAGCCGGGTGCCAGATACGGGGTGGAAGCGCCGTACTGGGTAGCGCTTTCGTAGTTGCCCATGGTGTTGAAGCCGATGCCGATGCCTGCCATCCAGTCCACCAGATCACCGGCGACGGTGTACTGCTTGGTCATGTAGGGCATTTCGCCGTTGAAGAACTCGGTGCGGTGGTACTTCTCCATGGTCTGCCAGAAGTTCATCATGCCCTCCAGCGTGCCCATGGCGGAATTGCGGAAGCTGCCGTCCACATCGTAGTTGTACTGCAGCTTGGAGCCTGCGGTGGCAACGCCGCCGTAGGTCATGGACATGGAGCCGCCGGGGATATCGCGCTTCTCCACCAGAATGACGCTGTAGCCGGCCTCCAGCAGGCGGCAGGCGCAGGTCAGGCCGGAGGTGCCGGCACCCATGATGACGACATCAGCCTCTTCCTCGATGACCTCGTTGGAAGCAGCGATGGTGACCTCCTTGGAGAAGTCGTCCACGTTATAACCGGCCAGCTCGATGGCCTCCTTCACAGCTGCCTTGACAGCCATGGAGGTGATGGAGGAGCCGCGCAGGTTGGGCACGTTGACGCTCTGGTGCTCTACGATAGCGGCAGGGATGCGGGAGCAGGCATAGTTGCCGATGCCGATGGTCTCCTCGTGAGACAGCACCTCACAGGCAGTGATCTTGCCGTCAAAGAAGGTGGTGGCAACGTGCACCCAGCTTTCGTGACCCATGGCCTTGGTGACGTACTTGCCGTCTACCGGGGAGGAGGGCTTGGTCACAGCGGAGGAAGCAGCAGAGGAAGCTGCGGAGGAAGCGGGAGCACCGGTGGTGCTGGAAGCGGAGTTGCCGCAGGCGGTCAGCAGACCGGCAGCAGCTGCGCCCATGGTGCCCACAGCGGCACCGCGCATAAAATTGCGACGAGAAATCTTAGCCATAAGGTTCGCCTTTCTTTTTCTTTTCTCTTCTTTTTTGCGTTTTTCCTGTTCCTTCGTGCATTTTGAACATTGATACGATTATAGCAAAGTTTTGCCCCGGTGTGAAATACAAATTTGTGTCAGAATTTATCAAATCTCTTTATAAATCGTTTTCCCTTTACGGCCTGTGCGGAATCCTGTATAATAAAGATGACCAGCTTTTTACACAAGGAGGGGCGTCGTTCTATGACGATTTACCAATTGGAGTGCTTTATTGCCGTAGCAGAGGAGCTGAATTTCAGCGCAGCTGCCGAGCGTCTGTTCACCACCCAACCCGCCATCACCTACCAGATCAATGCGCTGGAAAAGGAGACCGGGCTGCACCTGTTCGAGCGCACCACCCGCCGCACCAAGCTGACCGCTGCCGGGCAGTCCTTTTATCTGGACATGGTGCAGATGACCAGCTTTGGGCGGCAGGCGTTGAAGAAGGCGCAGGATATTCAGGACGCCGACCGCTCCCACCTGACCGTCGGGCTGCGGCAGCTGTTCGATTACAGCACCTTTTCCAGCATTCTGGCCGAGTTCCAGCACCAGTTTCCCAACGCCTGCGTAGACGTTGTGCCGCAGGACAACCGCCGCCCGCTGGAACAGCTGCGCTCCGGGCAGCTGGATATCGGCTTCTTCTACGCCACCGAGCACTCCCGCGACCGGGACATCTCCTTTACGCCCCTGTTCGCCCTGGGCTACCATGTGCTGATGAACCCCAACTCTCCCCTTGCCGACCGGCGGGCGCTGCATCTGGCAGACCTGAAGGGGCAGAGCGTGGTGTCCTCCGGCGCGTTCGACAGCTTTCTGTCCGCCTGTCAGGGACCTTCGCTGGAGCAGCTGGCGCAGGTGGGGGTGGATTGCAGCAAGATCACCCCCAGCTTTGAGGGTGCGCTGATCATGATCCAGATGGGCACTGCCATGTCCATTGTGCCCTGCCTGCCCACGGCGGTGATCCCGGGCATCGTCAAGGTGCCGCTGCTGGATTTTCCCCCGGTGACGGTGGAGATCGCCGCCATGCGCCACGCACCCCGGCTGGAGGTGCAGTCCTTTATCGAGATCGCCAAGCAGAAATACGCCCATCACCCCGACCCGCTGCGGATGGAGGCGCTGATCTGAGGCGCAGCTGCTACTGTTCAAAAGTCCCCTTGTGTCATAGGGCTTCGCCGCCTGTTCTGAACAGCCGCACTGCCCTGTAAAAGCAGAAAACCGGACAGCCTGCGGGCTGTCCGGTTTTTTGTGCTATCGAAAGGTTTTACTGATAATCGTGGTTGAGGAACAGGGCCTTGATGACCACCACCTCGTCATATTCCTCCTGCTCCACCTCCACGTCCGCGTTCAAGGATTTCAGGCGCGTCTTGACCGCTTCCAGTGCCTCGGGCACGGTGACGGCGCGGCCCTCCTCCACGGCGTCCATCATCTGCTTGAGCACGATGGGGTGGGCGTACCAGCTTTTCACCGGGAACGCCCCGTGGGGGTAGTGCTTGACATACTCTGCCATGGCTGCCTCGGCCTTGTCCGCACGCTTCATGATGGCGTTGTTGTTATTGTGGGCGGTGGGCAGCATATTGTAGCTGGAAAACAGGAAGATGGCCGCAAAGCCGAACAGCGCAAAGTACACGCCGTAGCTGCCGGTGTGGCTGAACACGGAGTACAGACCGTAGGCCGCCGCCACAACGCCCAGCACAAAGATGGCCAGCGCCACATAGCGGTACACCGGCTTGCTTTGCAGCTGCGCACGCTTGCGGCGCTGGGCAGCGCTCAGCTCGGCGGAAAGCTCCGGCTTTGCGTCCAGATACTCCTTTGCCCGGCGCAGCACGGTAAGGCTGTGCTGCGCGTCCTCGGAAAGCTCCGGCAGCTTGCGGGCGGCCTTTTCGGCGGCCTTTTTCTCCAGCGCCTGCTCACCGGCGGCGCTCAGCAGATGCAGCTGCGGCTGCTCCTTGGCAAGCACTTCCAGCAGGGCGTCCACGTCCCGCTCGTCCTTGAAGTTGCACTGCTTCTGCTTGCCGCCGTCGTACTCCACCACAAGATACGCCATGGAGGCAAACACGCCTTTGCCGGAAAAGCCGCCGGAGCTCATAGCCACCCGCTTGAACACCCGGGTGATGCTGCCGTAGGGCAGATAATAGCGGCGGTCGATGTAAAAGCTGTTCAGGTACAGCGCCTTTTTGCCTACGCCGCAGGGGCCGATCTTCCGGCAGGCTTTTTTGTCTGCCTCCAGCTCCTGCGGGTCAAGCTTTGCCATGCCCAGCTGTGCGGGTTTGAAAATCATGGGTAGTTCCCTTCTTTGCTTTAAATTCTACGCCCCTATTTTCCCACGGGACGGGGGCAATTGCAAGCCCTGATTTTTTCAAAAAACAGCGCCCGCCGCTGTACGGTCAGGCAGCGGCGGGCGCAGGTTACTTACGGAAATATGGAGCCGTCAGTTCCTTATGCCTTGGAAGTAGAGCTCTTCTTGGTAGCATGGAGGAACAGAGCCAGCATTGCGATGGCAAAGACGATGCCGATGGGGTAAGCAACGGCGGTGTTGTAAGCCACCAGCTTGCCGTCCGCATAGGTGTTGATCATCTTGCCCAAGCACTCGGGAGCCAGCACGAAGTAGGTGCAGGACACAGCGCTCATGAAGGTAGCAGGCACGGCGGTGATCCAGAAGTTCTTCTTCTCCTTGAACAGGTACATGGAAGCAGCCCACAGGACGATCATAGCCAGCGTCTGGTTGGTCCAGCTGAAGTAACGCCAGATGACGGTGTAGTTGATGAAGCCCAGTGCGTTGCCGATGCCAAGGAAAGCACCAACGCCCAGCACGGGGATGCAGAGCTTCAGGCGGTTTGCGTAGCTGTCCTGATCGATCTTGAGCCAGTCGGCCAGGGTCAGACGAGCGGAACGGAAGGCAGTATCACCAGAGGTGATGGGGCAGATAACGACACCGATCATAGCCAGTGCCACGCCGACATTACCCATGGTCTTGAGGCAGACGTCGTAGATAGCGGCAGACTGACCGGCAGCCAGAGCCTCGGCCAGACCGACCATCTTGCCATCGGTGATGGTGTACAGTGCGCAGCCAGCAGCAGCCCAGATCAGAGCGATGATGCCCTCGCTGACCATTGCACCGTAGAATACGAAGTGACCCTGCTTCTCACTCTTCATGCAGCGAGCCATCAGAGGAGACTGGGTGGAGTGGAAGCCGGAGATAGCACCACAGGCAACGGTGATGAACATGAAGCTCCAGATAGGAGTGTTGGAGGGGTGCATATTGCTGAAGTTTGCCCAGATCTCGGGGATGGTGTAGGCGGGGTTGGTGAAGATACCAAAGATAACGCCCACAGCCATGATGATCAGGCAGATGCCGAACACAGGGTAGATCTTACCGATGATGGCATCAATGGAGATAAAGGTTGCGATGAAGTAGTACACCAGAATGATGATCAGCCAGAACAGAGTGGTGGTCAGCACGCCGGACATACCGCCGTTCTTGCACAGGGTAACGATCAGGCCTGCGGGGCCGACTGCGAACACGGTACCGACCATGATCAGCAGCACCACAGAGAACACACGCATGATGTTCTGCATCACGGGGCCCAGATAGCGGCCGGTGACCTCAGCGATGGAAGCGCCGTCGTTGCGCTCGCTCATCATGCCGGAGAAGTAGTCATGTACGCCGCCGGCAAAGATGGTGCCGAAGGTGATCCACAGGAACACCACAGGACCCCACAGAGCACCCTGCAGTGCACCGAAGATGGGGCCCAGACCTGCAATGTTCAGCAGCTGGACGAGGAACAGCTTCCACTGGGGCATCACAACGTAGTCAACGCCATCGTTGATGCGCACAGCAGGAGTTTCGCGGTCGTCCGGTCCGAACGTGTTGTCCACGATCTTACCATAGACAAAGTAGCCTACGATCAGAAGCGCCAGACACAGTAAGAAACTAATCATACCAGAAACCTCCTTTTGAATTTCAGCCGCCGAAAGCTTATGCCATACTGCGGCTATGACCGATCTCTGGCTTCATGTTAACACCTTTTTCATAATTGTGTTAATATTTTTTAGGTATGGTTCCTATATCAAAAAGTATATGACCGTTTATTTTGTTTGTTTATTTAAACTTGCATTTTATGTTGATGGTTCGTTTTAATTCGCTCTGTTGTTTCTCGAAAATATTCTTCCGGAAACGGTCAAAAGCGTCCCCGCCAAACTTTGCGTCGCCTTTTTGTGCACTTTGCTTAATCGTTTGCGATTTTCTCCCCAAAACGTGGAATTTGAGACGAAAAGAAGGGAAATCTGTCCCCTCTCGTGAAAATGCAATGTCGGGCAGCCCGCAGGCTGCCCGACATTGCTCTAATTATAAATAATTCTTCCGCTGCAACAACGACGACCGCCGCCAGCGGCGGAAACAGGGAGGAGTTGTTGGGGCAGCGGCCAGCAAGACGCGCGTGCCGCCCAAGGCACGATGCGGATGCTGGGTGCCGCAACCCGGAAGACGCGGCGCGCATTTCAAATCTTCTTCCACCCGCTGTCCTTGATGGTGGCATCCGCCTGTTTGTGCAGCAACTGCACAAACAGCTGCTCCTCCGGCTGCAAAGGCTCCCGCTCCGGGTACACCAGCACGTCCCGCATCTGCTGCTTCTGCGCCGGGCAATTATGCAGCGCCAGATGGTACTGCTCCAGCGCGCGCTGCGGCATGGGGGACGACCACATATAGGCCGTGGGCAGATTCTGCAAAATAGAGAACTGGCTGCACCGCTCATACACATGGATGCGGCGGTTGGGGTTCACCTCCCAGCGGGAAACCGTGCTCTCCTCCCCGGGCAGATGGGTGTCGCCGTGCAGCACCTCGATGTAATCGTTCAGCTCGTCCAGCTCGCGCACCTGCCGCCGCGCCAGCGGGCTGTCCTGACTGGTGAGCAGCAGGTAGGAAAACTCCATGATAGGCTCCTGCCGCAGACCGTGGCGCTGGCAGTAGCGCAGGTAGTAGTCCTCGTCCTCGGCAGCATAGCGCAGCAGCGCTATGTGGTAGCCCTGCCGCAGCACAAAGTCCAGGGCTTCAATAGCGCCGCTCTCCCGGATATGCACCCGCAGCTGCTCGCTGCGGGCTGCCTGCTGCAAAAAATCCACCGCCGCATAGGAGGCGTAGGTGGCATGGGTCAGCACCACCCGCAGCTCGGCGCAGCTGCGCTGCTGGTGCGCCTCCTGCGCCAGCTCGTCCACCTGCTGCAGCACCCGCTGCGCCTGCCGGATGAACCGTTTGCCCTGCTCGGTGGGGATCATGCCCGTGGAGGAGCGTTCAAAGATGCGCAACCCGTATTCCTCTTCCAGGTTCTTCAGTGCCTTGCTGACGTTGGGCTGCGCCGCGTACAGCTGCTTTGCCGCCGCCGACACCGACCCCCATTTCATGATGGCTACCAGATACCGCAGTTCCGTAATATTCATGAACCCCTCCACGTTGTTTGCAGTCGTAACTGTATTGTAACAATTTCTCCGCGCCGCTGTCAAGCGGGGGAGTTTTTTTGCCCGCAGCCGCCGGGCGGCGGGACGATTTGACGATTTTGGATGGCCGCCGCGTGCGCTTTGGCCATATTCAGCGGAAAACTATTTTAAATTTCGCGTTTGTCGCGGCCTGCGGGCCGCTCCAAACGCATTTTCACGGGAGGGGTCGTGACGGTAAGCAGCTGCCGTTCATCTTTACGACCTCTCTGGTGAAAGGGTGTTCCAGAAACGCCCGCAGGCGTTTCTGGAACACAAATATAAAAATCCAATTCCGCTGATTATGCGCAGAGCGGAAGCGGAGCGCATTCTAAATCGTCCCTCTCCCCTTGCACCAAAGCCCCCGGGTGCTATATAATAAGGAAAAACACAAAGGAGGGGCTGTACCATGCCGGAATACCGCGTGCTGCGCATTGACGAGCAGCTGTACGGCTGCGAGGAGCTGCCCGCCGGGCAGCCGGTGCTGTGCGATGTGACCCTGACCGATGCCGCCGGGGCTGCCCGCATCCTGCCCTACCCGGACAGGGAACTGACATGTCTTGGCATCGACGAAGGAGACACCGTCTGTCTGCTGCCGGACGGCACCCTGCACAAGCTGTAAGGAGTAATTTTATGCATAATATCTATTTCACCCGCCACGGCGAGACGGTATGGAACGTGGAAAATAAGATCTGCGGCATGACCGACAGCCCGCTGACCGCCCACGGGCAGCAGCAGGCGCGGCAGCTGGGCGAGCTTGTCCGGGACAGCGGCCTGCACATCGACGAGATCCTGTACTCTCCCCTTTCCCGCGCCGCCGACACCGCAAAGGCCATTGCCGCCGCAACCGGTCTGCCCGCCCGCTGCGAGCCCCGCCTGCGGGAGCAGTGCTTTGGCAAATACGAGGGCACGCCCCGGGACGGTGCGGAGTTCCGCATCTCCAAGACCCACTTTGCCGACCGCTATGACGGCGGCGAAAGCATGATGCAGCTGGCGCAGCGCATCTACAACCTGCTGGACGAGTTGAAGGCGGACACCGGCAAGACCTATCTGCTGGTGGCGCACAACGGCATTGCCCGGGTGGTGCACTCCTATTTTTACGACATGACCAACGAGGAGTACGCCGCTGCGGGCATCAAAAACTGCCAGCTGGTGGAATATACCTTTGAATAACAGGAAAGCCGCCGGGACCCCGGCGGCTTTTTTGTTATTACGCGTCAAGCATGACGGTAATGGAATTTCTGGTCTTTTGTCACGAACATATACACGGTCACCGCCAGCGCGGCAAGCTCGGCGGTGGTGACAGCCAGCCACACGCCATCAATGCCCCACAGGGCGGGCAGCAGGAGCAGCGCGGCAAGCTGGAACACCAGCGTGCGCAGAAAGGAGATGAGGGCGCTGGTCACACCATCGCCCAGCGCCGTGAAGAAGGAGGACGCATACACGTTGAAGCCCATGATGAGGA
>ERZ773194.3854-NODE-3854-length-12458-cov-5.130775_pt1 | contig 12458 bp, 20 predicted proteins | sample MGYA00511240_ERZ773194 | MGnify/ENA primary metagenome ERZ773194 (study PRJEB29015, sample SAMEA2737774) | human gut metagenome | biome: human gut; feature: human-associated habitat; material: faeces | place: China | collected 2012 ... | reverse complement strand
CACGTTTTCCCTCTGCTTTTGCGCCAAAAGCAGAGCCTGCGGAGCAACCAAAAAAATAACTTCCTTACATTTTCGGTCATAGACGGAAATTTTGTTTACAGATAAAATCAATATTTCTCAAGCTTTTTTAAAGCGTCCCCTGCATACTTATAATATCTTTCATAAACGGCTCAACCGAATATTCCGCTGCGTCCAAACTGTCAATGTTAACACTTCCGTCGTCCAGCCTCTTGTCGTCTAAACTTTTCGCGTCATATACCGCCGTGCAAAATGCCTCGGTAAGATTTACGCAATGCGATAAAATATAATACCGTCCCTGTGACTGTATGGCATTGTAAAACCGTATGCGGTCAAGTATGCTTGTCTTTTTCGCAAGACGTATGTTAAGCGGAAGCTTTTCACGGTATACCGCATTTTTAAGTCCCTCAATAAGCGTAGACTCCGCACTGTCGCAGTACGCATCGTAAACCCTGTATTTTTCCTGTGCCTTTTTCGCAAAGCGGATAAATTTATCCTCAAGCTCGGCAGGGCTTATTCGTTTTTTAAGATAAAATTCATCAAGCGTTACAATCTCTTTAAAATTCTTTGTAAACCCGGTAAGCACAAAAGCGTGCGCCGATTTGTCACCGCCGAAATCCACACCGATAGACGCAAACTGTATTTTGTCCGGGTTAAATTCCTTTGCAATAAATTTTTCGCGGTTATCGGCAAAAAGCGGATAGCAAACACCCTCCGCCGCAACCCAGCGTCCCAGAATAAAACGGTCGAAAAATACTCCCGTGTATTCTCTTTTGATATTGCTCACATATTCGTCCGACAAAAAGGTGTTGTCATCAATAAGATATTTATATACATTCATCGAAAGCTTGTCACCCTCGGGAATGTTTTTGTCGTTCTGCTCTTTTGCGCACCGCGCAATGTATTTCTGATAAAGCCAGTGGCTCGGATTGTCGGGGTTGGTGGTCGCAAATAACTTTGCGTTATCGTCCGACAAACGCGAAAGAAGCATTGTGAAAAATTCCTCGCTAAACAGTGTCAGCTCATCGCAGTACGCGCCCGAAAGCGTCATACCTCTGATTTTGCTCTCGGCTCTTGTGTCCGATGCGCCCTCAAGGTAAACCTTGTGTTCAAATAAAACCGCCTCTTTTTTTGAAAGCGAATAACAAAAATTGTTTTCGCCGACCAGGCTTTGTAATAGGTCAAGGCAGTTGCGCTTGAGCGTGCCGAGCGATTTTGCGCACATCAGATATTTGCCGTTAATGTTTCCCGACGCAACGTAAAATGCCCATATCACAAGACTAATCCAGGTTTTTCCGCTTCGTACGGAACCCTCCAAAAGATTTATTCTTTTAAATCCGTCGTTTTTCAAAACGCGTACAATTTCTTTTTGCTTTTCGGTAAATACCTCGCTCAAGCATTTTTCACCCCCTCAAGAATTTTTTCAAACGTGCTCACGTCCTCGCCGGCAGGCTTGCCGATACTTACTTTTTTTCCAATCGAAAAAAGCGCCCTTTCAAGGTCGCTTTTTCGGTTCTTTTCGTTAAAAATTTTGCTTAACCGTGCTTTTGCGTCTTTTTTTGAAATCCGCATTTTTATTTGCCCCCTTTATTTTGAGTTTTAACGCGTTTTTGTTTCAAAACCCTAACTGGTTTCATAAAAAATATTTAAACGTCTGTAAAACGCATTTAAACACCTTTTAAAAACGTTTGCGCACTGCACGCCGCACCCGTTTTGTGAGTATGTCAACAAAAGCGGTTTGAATTTATACCGTTATGGAAAAACTTTTGCTTCTTAATTTCACCGCAAAAGGAAGGAGGCAGCACTCAAACCGCCTTTGCTAATACACCGCCTTTTTTGCTTTCGCAGGCATAATCGAACCCGAAGCGGTTCGTCCCTCTGATGCCTATGCTTCGCCACTCAAAGAAAAAAACTTTCTTCGATTGCAAATTTTTTATGACGCACGCTGTGCAAATTTACGGCGAATACTCAAGCCGTAATGTCTTGCGTGCTTTGTTTTCTTTCAATTCCGAGTCTGATATGCCGCTTTTCCCCGTACAGTAAAAACGATGCCGTTATTATCCCTTGCCGTCTGTCGCATTTTAAAACTTCAAATCCGAATTTCCCGGCATCTTCTTTCGAGCTTAAAACCTCAAACGGTGCACCGCCGTGCGCAAGCGTCAAAATCCTTTGCGCCTCATCTTCGTAAATCGGTGTCGGGTTTCCCCGCCCGATAAAATTCACCGCATATTGCGTGCCCTTTGCCTTGTAGTAAATTTCGTCTGTCATATCGCACATAACAAAAACATAATTCGTAAATATGATTTTTTCCTGTTTTCTAAAACCGTTTTTTGTGCGTATCTCGCGAAAATACGACGGCGCATATGCTAAAATACCATTGTTTTTTAAAAGCCGTACAACGTCTTTTTCATATCCGCCACGTACATATAAAACATACATTTTCATTCTTTTTTTACCCTTTTTAAAAATCCCTCAACCTTTTTGTAAAGCTCGGGTTCTTCGTCAGCCATTGCCTCAAACATCATCTTTTTGGCATACTCCAAGCCTTTTTCAAGGCTGTCCTTGTTTGTAATATCAACTCTCTGCTTGTATGCCGCAGCCCGTGTCAGTGCCGTAGCCTGTCTTACAACGTCTTTTAAGTCCATTTCTTTCCACTTTTCCTCGGGTGCGTTGTTTATGGTTTCAATAAGGTAGCTTGATAAAAGCCGTAGTATCGCCTCTGTTGTGTCAAGGTTCGGAAAGCGGTCAAGCTCCTGCATCATAACCTTAAAATTTTCCTGTGCCATTTTAAGGCTTGAAACGCTCTCGGCTAAATTTTTTGCGTGTCTTGCCACACCTGAAAGCGATGTTTCATATCCCTTGCTCTTAACATATTCCACAATATCGGTATATCTGAATGAGGGGTTAAGCATCATCTGCTCCGCCGCCTCTTTAATGTCTGCCGGCAGGGCGTCTATCTTTGAACACTTCCGTCTGTTTCTGCTCATTTTTTAAACCTCCACCAAAGGGTCGGCTATAACCCCGGCAAGAAGGCTTATTCCTTTCGCCGTAAGCTTTGCCTCAAGCTCATTGTAATCTGCGTCGGCAAAAACAACCGGCTTTTTAAGCGCAATGTGCCGAAGCGTAATATAATCCGCCAAATCAAGATAGTTAACCGCATCAATAAATTCACCCTCGCTTATTCCGCAGCCGTTAACCGCCTCTCTCACCACCTTGAGCCTATTGTAGCTTTTGCGCAAAACGTTGATGGTTCTGAGCACCGCTCCGTTGTTGTTTCTGCAAACAGCCTTTTCAATAATCTGTTTGTTATCCAAATTTTAACCCCCTCTATTTTATTTTTTCTATCAGCCTGTCAAGCTTATTGTTGATTTCGCTTATCCCGGCAACAAAATCCGCTTTGGTAAGATAGTCGTCCTTTATCTTCTTAATCTCATTGTTTGCCCTTCTTATACCTTCCTCGTTTCTGCCGATTCGCACAAATGCATTTTTTAACAGAGCCGCAAAAACAACAATTATAAATACCGCTGAAATAAATACATAAATTTTCATATTCAAAATCCCTCAAAATAAAAAATACCGATATCGTTCGATACCGGTATTATACCTTATTACAGTTTAAATTGTTTATTAAAATATTTTAGGAAAACATTTCACTTTTTTAACTCGAATTAAAAAAAGAAATCTGTCCTTCTTCGGGCGCATTTCGCTTTCTTGTAACCTCGTTTTTCACAATAAGCCTAATCATATTCGGTGTGAGTTCGTATTTTTTTGCAAGGGCGTTAAAATTGTAGCCGTTAAATTCGTCTATAATCTGTCTGTTTCTGCTCGGTCTTTCCGCGCCGTCAAGCTTTTTAAAAAACACTGTTTCTCCCTCGAATATGGTTGCAATCTTAAAAGCCGCCTCAAAGCCGATTGCCTCTGTCATTGTGTCGTAAACGTCCGAAAGCTTTTTAAAATCCTCCTCGTTAAGTTTTCTCATTCTGCCGTTTCACCTTCTTTTGCCCGGCGCTTTTAACATACCGTTTAAGATATTCTATAAGCTTTGCCCCGTCCTCATATGTCACCCATAAAAGCGGATTTTTCTGCGGTGCGTCATAACCTAAAATTTTCTTTACCGCACCGCGCATCTTTTCCGGCGCCTGTTTTTTTTCGCACCCGTCAAGCTCTGTAAGGGTGTATATAAGCGACCACGCTTTTTTCCTTTGCTTTTCTGTCATCTTGCCTTTTATGTCATCTTTCGGGCATAAATCCTTAAGCTGTTTTATAACCTTGTCAGCCTCTGCGTCGGTTAATTTTGCTATGCTCTCTTTTTTTACGGTTGAAAACACCAACGCGTGCAGTTCGTCCTCTCTTGTCCCGTCCGATATACCGAGTTTTTTTGCAATAGCATAAATCGTGCGTATCTTCTTTTTGTCCGTTTTCTTCACCTCCGTTGTCAAAAACTTTCATTCCATAAAATTCATATTTTTAAATATTAACAACTAAAGATAATTATCTGTCTTTTGTATGTTGTCGTCAGCTGAACGGGTCAAGGGCAGAGCCCTTGCCGTTTAGGGGCGCTGTTTGCCTGTGGCAAACGTTTAGCGCCGACCGAGCCGGCAGGTGAGACAGGGGGAATCGGAACCCCCACGTTTTCCCTCTGCTTTTGCGCCAAAAGCAGAGCCTGCGGAGCAACCCGAAAAATAACAAATTTGCATTTTCGGTCATAGACGGAAAATTTGTTTACAGATAAACCCAATGCTTTCTAAAGCTTTTTAAAAGCGTTTCCTTTTTTCCCTCATATTGTAAGCTGCATAAATTTTGCCATATCAATAAGCCCCTCGTAATCATCGCGCCCGATGTTCTGTGCTTCTAAAACCAACTGCACGGTATTTCTTATTCCCTCTCTTGATTTCGCCACTCTGTGCAAAAATTCAATCTCTCTTTCCTTGCCTGCATATTGAGGGAATAACAGAAGAATGTCGTCCTTTTTAACGTCCTTTGTGGAAAACGTCGCGGGAAACCTCGTTCTGTTTGCAATCTGCGCAAAGTCGGCGCACGAATCACCCTTTATCTTTCCGCTTGTTGTACGGTTTCCTATAAACATAACCCCGAGTGTGCAGCCCTCTTGCTTTTTTAAATCCATCATCGCCCTGAACACTTCAATGGTGCGCATTGTCAAAAACTGCGCCTCGTCAAAAATAATAACGGTTTTGTCGGGAATGGCGTTAACAATTTCATACCAAAGTTCGTCGTTGCGTTTTGATTTTATGTTGAGCTTTCTCGCAACCTGTTTAAGACACGCACCCGAGCTCATCACGCACGGGTTAACCGCTATGTATATCGTGCGTTCCGGCTCGTCGTGCAAAAATTTAAGTGCCGCCTGTGTCTTTCCGATGCCTGCATCACCGCACGCAACCGCCATACCGCCCTTGTTCTTGCAGTTTCGTATTCTTTCGTAAACCTCCTCGGATATGCTCGTCGGCTTGTATCCGTCCTCGGCAGGCGCATTTGCGCTGTAATCCGAAGCCTCAAAATATCTTTCCAAAATTTCAAATTTTCCGTCCTGGTCGCCCTTGTAATTTCCCGTCTTAAGTCCCGACAACACACTGCCCGAAATTCCGAAAAGCAAATTCGCCTTGTTTCCGCTCAAATTTCTTTTTTCCAGTTCTTCAAACGCCCTGTCAATAAGCTTTTTTCTCTCGTCCTCTGTGTAAACCTTTTTTGCCACTGTAAACTCCTCCTTTAAAACATCTTAATTTGTCCGTTAAGCTCGTTTGCCTTTTTTATGTCGCCCTTTTTTCGCTTAATGCCGATACCCTTTGCATTGCAGTATTTTTTCTTGAATTTCTCATTCTCCGTCTTGGTATTGTTCATCAAATTCCCTCCGTCAATTCTTCAAAATCACGTTTAAAAACGTATTCAATCAAACATTTATTTTCACTTACAAGCATAACCTGCAGAACGACTATTTCGCCCGTTTCGCTTTGATAAAGTCTTGACGGCTCTTTAAATACATATACTGACGTATTTATATCTCTAACACAAAATTTACTCTTTGGGTGCGATTTCCGAAGCGTACCGCTTACGGCATTTATGTTATATTTAAACGAATTATTTACGCTTGAGTCAAACATCTCTCCGCCTCCTTATCGTTAAGCATATCCGCGACGGCTTGCCTTTCGGCTTTATCGTCCGAATATTCGCCGTAAAATTCCAAATTACCGCTATGAACAGTTTCACCGGTGTCTTTCACGCGTGCAACAATATAACCCGCAACGGGGTTGTAAATAACTTTCCATTTGCCGTTGTTCATTTTCTCCTCCTCATTTTGTTCGCACAGTCTGTGCATAACACCTGTCCTTTTACGGCCTTTTCCTTATGGCATCGAACGCATATGCCTTTTTCTTTACACCATTTATATGTTTCTTTGGTTATACCGAGCATTTTTTCCCTGCATTTGCCGCACCATATCCGATTTTCAATTGCCTTTTCCTTTCCGCAGTATACGCATATGCCTTGTTTTTTACGTTTTTCATACAATTCCTTCGCTTCCATAACTAAACCTCCTCTTTTTTCTCAAAAATCACCTGTCTTTTATCACATTGTAGGGGACGATGCCTACATCGTCCCGAATTACAGTTTCCTGTTTATATCAAATATTGTAATAACCTTACCGCTCACCTTTTCCTCAATCGGCAAAACCTCGCCCGACGCCTTTTTAAGAACCTTTGCATTTTGCGGTTTTATCTCAAATTGACCTTTGCCGGCATTTGCGCGCCGTATCTGCATATCAACAATGCTTATGCGTTCCTCGGGCGCAAGAGATGTAATTTTCTCGTTGTAATCGTCCTTAACCGCCTTGCGTATTTCTCTTATGCGTTTCTGTGCGATTTTAACTTTATCACCGTTTGCGTTAAACGGCAGCATCGTTTCCTCGCTCATCGGCACGGTCATTATAAATCTGTCGTCCTCCGCGTTGTAAATCCGCACTTCGTTAAGGCAGTCTGGGTCGTAGCGCACATATACCTTTTTGTTTAAATACTTCCATATTTCCTCGTTGCAGTAATGTAGCTTAACACCCGAAATATTGAGTATAATTCCGGCTCGCGATACCTTAATCGGGCGTGTACTGCGCATAAGCATTAAATTCAAATCTTCGTCAGATAACGGTTTTCTTATTTCCTTAATGTTTTCATTCCAAACGTCTATTCGCCGTTTTCCTTTGTCTTTTTTAACATATCCGCCGTATTGACCGACATTGTAAACACCGTCTATCATCTCGGCAATCATAGGCGCAATATCGCCGTCGCATAAAACATTTCCGTCCTTGAGCTTGATTTTAAGATTTTCGGGACGTTCCAAAACATTCCCTCCGCAAAACGTTTCAAACATTCTGCTTATGCTTCCCTTAAACGTTAAAAACGCTCTTTCAATAGGCTTTGCCCTCGCGTTCCGCACCAGTGCGTTAACCATATTTATGCCGAGCCGTTCAAATATGTGGGGCGGTATCTTTTTGCCCTCACTGCTTTTTCGCGTTCGGTGTCCGCGTCCTGCAATGTCATATGTCAAAAATTCGCTTCCGTTGTCCATATAAACGTTTTTCGGTATTCCGAACCGCTTAATTGCATTTCGCAGTGCCAGCACTGTACTGGCGCTCGAGGGGTTGTCCGTCAAATTCCAGCCGACCATAACCTGGCTCCGTGCGTCTATAAATGCGGTAAGATGAAGCCTGTGCAGTCCGCCGTCCTCGTTTTCGGTTATAACGTCCAGAGTGTGGTTGTCGGCAATCCAGTAATCATTAGGCTCCAAATCCTCATAACGCCGAAGTATGTAAGGACTTGCCTTGTCGTTTAATGCCTTGTCGCCCTCTCTGCCGTATATAACGGTAGCGTCGAAAAGCTCCCGCTTAATCCGCCTTGCAAATGTCACCGCGCTTGGAAAATCACAGAGCGCCTCTTTGTCAAATTCAGACGCCCACGCTTTGGTAAGCTCATAGCACTGCGCAACCGAAAGCCGTCTTTGGTCTAAATAGACGTACACAAAATAGTCCCACACCTTTTTTCTTATCTTGCTTTCGCCTTTGTTTTTGCCTCCGCGCCTTTCGCACAATGCTCCCAAATCGCCCGAAATCACCGCTTTGCGCTTGCGGTAAAGCGTAGCCTTTGAAATTCCCCTCTCGGGATATTCTTTCTTTATAAGGTCTAAAAACATCGCGTCCGCCTGCGCCTTGCTCATTTTGTCACTGCGAAAAGCCTCCCAATCCTTTATAACACCTTGCCAAAAAAGAATTTCACCGCGCTCCGTTTCGTTAAAGCTTTCAAACGGACGGTTTAAATTCTCTTTTGCTTTCAGTGCCTCGCAAATCAAAGGCTCGTTTTTCTTAGAATAGTATTTTCTTTTTATGTCGTCGGGCAGGCTTTCCACCGCTATCTTGTATTTTTTCCGCCCTCTGCCGTTAATTTCCGAAATTGCCTCGTAATCACCCTTGAGGATTTTTTTATTTATGACACTTTGAGTAAGTCCGGAAAGTTCGGCAAGTTCATTAACCGTTATATAATTCACGTTTTTCACCTTTTTAAAACCGTTTTAATAATCTTTAAATAATAACCGCAAAAACAACCGCAAACACCATATTGAATAAATACATCACACTTTCAAATGTCTGCTTTTTCCTGATGTTTGCATACAGCAACACACCGTCAAACCAAAATATAAACGAAAATGCAATAAACATAATAACCTTAAAAATAACTCCAAACATATAAATAGCCTCCTTATGTAATCTAACCGTCAGCAACCGGGTCAAGGGCAGAGCCCTTGTCGTTTAGGGGTGTGGGGGAATCGAAACCCCCACGCTTTTCCCACCGCTTTTACGCTAAAAGCGGTGCCTGCGGAGCAAACCGAAAAATAACTCCATTATATTTTCGGTCATAGACGGAAAACTTGTTTACAGATAAAATCAATATTTTCCCAAGCTTTTTTAAAAGCGTTCTTTTCCTAAAACGTAACTGCTATATTCAGCACCGCCGCCGCAATCCAGTAAACAAACTTTCTCACATCACCGTTTGCCAAATAAACAACCCCGGCACATAAATCAAGTGTAATCAAAACAATCGGAAAAATGTAGCCTTTATTCATCAAAAAATCCTCCCGTAGAATAACACCATTCAAATTTTCCGTCGCTGTCAAAAACAATGTCGTGCGCAAGTAAAGTAAATTTGTCTTTAACCCGCACAAGCCTTGCAGTCGCCCTGCCGTAAACCACCTTGCACTCCCATTCCGTTCCGTCCTTGTGTGTATAAACATTTCCTGTAAGCATTTTTCTAACCCCTTTTCACTTTAATTTTTAATCGTTCCGTTGAGAACAGATAATCATATGCACAACCGTAAAGCTTACACAATTTGGTTGCCTGTTCAATAGAAAACTTACCCTTTGACTTCTTTCTTTCAAACGTCGGTCTGCTTATTTCCAAATAATCAGCAACATACTGATTTGTAAAACCGTTTCTCGCTTGCTCGGCGTTTAAATTAGGAAACATAACATCACTCCTTTAAATTAGCGTTTTGCTAATCTTTATTACATAATATCACCGTTTTGATAATTTGTCAATAGTTTTTTGTTACTTTTTTATCATTTTGCTAATTTCTTGATTGACATTACACTATTTTTGTTTTATAATGACCGTGGAGGTGCAGTTATGAGTATTTTTAGTGAAAGATTGGTCGAAGCAAGGAAAAATGCTAATATGACCCAAAAAAAGCTTGCTGAATTATTGAATATTACGCCTACAAGATTGAATTATTGGGAAAAGGGAAAACGTGAACCTGATGTTCTTATGATAAAGAATATTTCTAAATTTTTGAAAGTAAACCCCAATTATTTAATCGGGTTAAACACTAATGATAATCTTGATTATGCCTTTTCTCAAGGAGAAACAGAATTGATAAAAAAATACAGAAAGCTTGACGATATAGGAAAAGAACTCATAAACAAAAGCATAGAGATAGAACTAAAAAGGGTAGATGCTCCAAAGGTGCAACAAAAAATATATCATATATCGTATTATGATATGCCTGTTTCAGCCGGAACAGGTCAGTACCTCGACTATACTAATTGCAGTGTTTTATCTTTAAAAGAAGAACCGCCTGCAAATGCGGATTTTGTTCTTTCAGTAAGCGGTGACAGTATGGAGCCTACATTCTACGACAGAGACAAGGTGTTTGTAGAAGAAACGAATACACTGAATATCGGCGATATTGGCATATTTTATTATGACGGTGATGTTTATATAAAAGAATACGGTGAAAATGGTTTAATATCTCACAATGAAAAATATAAGCTTATCCGTGGTAGTGAAAATATGCGTATTCTCGGTAAGGTCCTCGGTATAGTCGAAGAATAAAGTAAAAAAGGGGAAAACATATGGACGAAGAATCAAAAAAAGGTTGCTTGAAAAGTTTAGGTTATATATCATTGTGGGTTTTAGCACTTGTCTTGATAACGTATATATTCGGTTTTGTAGGATTTATATTAACTGTTTCCGGCACAGTAGTTATTATAATGTTATTGATTGTAATAATAGGAACCAGAGAAAATAAAAAGACAAATTATCGGAGAAACTACTTTTCTAACGATGTACTCGAAAGCAAAACAAATGTCCCGATGAATAACCCCACACTGTTGACCTCGGAAAATATCTTAAAAAACGACGCTTATATGTCGGGCAATTTTCATATAGAAAAATATTATCCGCAAGACAGGGCAGCTATAGAGAAGTTTTTAATGCAATATGATTTGTCGGACGCAGACGCCATTTTGCAAATTCCCGTTCCTAAATATAAACGTCAGCAACTGCCAACAAATGTACCGACCGAACCCGAACAGATATTACAAAGGCAAGCTACATATTACAAAAAAGCAAAGAAAATGGATTTGGCGGTTGCGTGCTTAAAAAAATCCAATGAGTTTATGAAAACTTCTTTCTACTCATATAGAGTAAAAGACTATATGCGCCTTGTAGATTTTATGTATTTAAACTCGCAATTCGACGAGGCACGTTCAGAGCGTCAAAAAATATATAAATACCTTGGCAAAGATGAAGTCGGCGAACTTACGGAGTTAATGAATGAACTTCCGACTGCAAGAGAAAGAGATGAATATTACAGACGTTTGATAATACCCGAAAAAGAAAAAATGCGCGATAAAGAAGAATTTTGGTGGATTCTTGAAAATTTGCCGGAATTAGCTCCCAAATCATTCAGTGGATATAGAAAAATGAAACGTGAAAACACCGATAATTTTACTGTTTTGAAACTTCTTGCAGAGGATATGGATTTTAAAATAAGCGGTGTTTAAATGTTTAAAAATGTGTCGTCTGACAGGCAGATTTAATATCAAACAAAGAGTACACAGGTCATAAAATTTTATAAACTGTAAAATTATCACTTTATGCAAAATTTCATTGCATAAAGTGAATAATTATACAAAACTCAACACTTTGTCCAATGAAATGACTAATTAAAATTTTTTACAAAATGGTTATTATCCCTCTGTTTGCCTTAATTAGTCGCTGACTAATTAAATTTTGCAAAATGACTAATTGACTAATTAAATATACAAAAATACAAAAACCGTTTAAAGGCTTTTAAATTGAAAAATTTAAACAGTGCTTTTAAACGGTTTTAAAATTTTTATTTAATTTTTAAAAGGTTTTCGGGTCTTGGGGTGCTTGTCAGCACTTGCGAATTTTGTAAGCAATTCAGTTTTATAAAACTCCCGTTGTGAAATAGTATTTGCGCCGTTCTTATTTCTCGGTCGGTTAATCTTTGTGTCACCGTTCTAAAAACCGCCCGTTTTCCCTTTGCAATGCGCAATAGCGGTAAATGTCAATCGTTTTCATTAAGTGTCTTAAAATCCGAAATTAAGCTTTAAAATCACCACTTGTTTTCTTCTGTTCTTTCAACGCCTGGCTTCTGATGTCGACCACGATGCACGCTCTCAAAAAGACCGGGCATTTTGAAATATCGGCCTGTAATTTGTGGGAGTATAGACGTTTTTACACTAAAATTTTTAAAATGCTTTTAAATAATTTAAACACTTTTTTAAAACCTTAAAACGCTTTAAATTTTAAAAACTCCCGAAAATCTTTATGCAGTCCGAAAACTGTCATTTTTATATGTTTCGTTGTTCAAGCAAATGAGAAAAATCACCCTCCGAAAACCGTTCATTCATTGTCGTCAAAACCTCGATTTTTCCCACTGTATTCGCCTTTTTACCCCCTCTTTTCCTCTCATTCTCACTCTTTCCCACCTAAAAACTTACATTCTCATTTCCCTTGTTCGTTCACAACACACCGTCCGGGTGCATGGACAGATACGGGATTGTCTGTTGGGCAGACAGGGCCGCCCGGCCTTTACCCTTGGCGGCGGCTCCGTTTTTCTTCTTTGTGTTTTTCAAT
>ERZ773194.3853-NODE-3853-length-12458-cov-7.269773_pt1 | contig 12458 bp, 9 predicted proteins | sample MGYA00511240_ERZ773194 | MGnify/ENA primary metagenome ERZ773194 (study PRJEB29015, sample SAMEA2737774) | human gut metagenome | biome: human gut; feature: human-associated habitat; material: faeces | place: China | collected 2012 ... | reverse complement strand
CAACATAAGTCATTCCTCCATTCATACCTTTCGTAGGCGCTGGGGAAAAACTCCATGCGTTGGCGAACTCTGTTACCGTTTGTACAACAATGCCTGATCTCCGGAGGGCTCTCAACGCTCCCTCCCTCATCGATCGTGTTCATCATAGCACGCTTTTTAGCACAGTCAATAGTTGAGTGCTAACGTTCACGAAACACGCAATGTTTGTTCACAAAATATGTGATTTTAAAAGCTTGACCGCCCTGCAAAGCCTGCAGGGCGGTCTTGTATGCAGTCTCGTTGTGGTCTATCAGAGATCCGCGATAAGCATCGCATCTCCAAATGAGAAAAACCGATAACGGTTTTCGACGGCAATTTTATATGCGTTGAGGATATGCTCCCGTCCGGCCAGCGCCGAGACGAGCATGATGAGCGTGCTCTCTGGGAGGTGAAAATTCGTGACGAGTGCATCCAAGCATTTGAACTTATAACCGGGGTAGATGAAAATATCCGTCCAGCCGGACTGTGCGCGCAGTGTTCCGTCGGGCTCGGCAAAGCTCTCGACCGTGCGGCAGGAAGTCGTACCGACGCAGATGACGCGGCCGCCGCTCGCCTTCGTCTCGTTGACGATACGCGCCGTTTCCTCCGGAATGATGCAAAACTCCGAGTGCATCGGATGATCTTCGATCTCATCCTCCTTGACAGGACGGAACGTGCCAAGACCGACGTGCAGCGTGACATAGCCGAGCCTTACGCCCATGTCCGCGATCTGCTGCAGGAGCTCCTTCGTAAAGTGCAGACCGGCCGTCGGTGCGGCTGCGCTGCCGAGCTCACGGGAATAGACCGTCTGGTAGCGTTCCTGATCCTGCAGCTCCGCCTTGATATACGGCGGCAGTGGCATTTTGCCCAGCCGCTCGAGCACCTCGAGGAAAATGCCCTCATAGTGAAACTGCACGATCTTGTTGCCATCGGCGATCGCATCGACGACCGTGGCAGTCAGTTCCCCGTCACCGAACGACAGCGCAGTGCCGGGCTGAGTCTTGCGCCCCGGCCGGGTCAGGCACTCCCATTTTCCGTCGCCGAGGTCGCGCAGCAGCAGTACCTCGACCGCGCCGCCGGTGCTGCGGTGCCCGAGCAGGCGCGCCGGAAGAACACGCGAATCATTGAGGATCAGGCAGTCGTTCGGGTGCAGAAACTGCGGCAGCTCATAAAAGTGGTGGTGCTCGACCGCACCGGTCGCTTTATCCAGCGTCAGAAGCCGGGAGGCATCGCGGCGCTCGAGCGGCGTCTGTGCGATGAGCTCCTCCGGCAGGTCAAAATAGAAATCCGATTTTTTCATGAAACATAGGCTCCGGTATAATAGAAACTGATGATCTCTTCGTAGGTCTTTCCGTGCACCTCCGCCATGGCCTTGGCGCCCCACTGACTCATGCCGCAGTTGTGGCCGTAGCCGCCGCCGACGACATTGTAGACATTCGAAGCTGCATCATACTCCACGGTGAAGTGGCGGCTGTTATAGCGCAGGCCGCAGATCTTTGTCAAAAACGTGCGCACATTGTCCTTGCTGTAAGTTTTGCCGCCGACCGTCACGGTCATGACATTTCCAATTGGCGTATAAGTGACGGAGATGTCACCGACTGCATCGCGGGAAACAGATGTTCCCCAACTCTTACAGTAAAAATCAATATCTTTTTCATATGGGTCAATCACGCCACGCAGATACGGCACTTCAGCAACCCAGACATTTTCGGAGTTCTCGGTCGCACCGCCATCGGCAGCAAAGAAGAACGTCTCACACAGTTTGCCCTGATAGCGCACAAACTTCCCCGCCGTCTCGTCCACGGCGCGGTCACTGTTGGCACTGGCTTCGATCGTGCCCAAATAAACCTGACTGGTCGTCGTCGCCGTGATGTCAAAGCCATACGCCGGTACGCCGTTCATATGCGAGGCGGCATATGTACGCGCGCAGACCGCCTGCGCTTTGAGTGCCTCGAGCGGCCAGCCGCTGCTCATCTCGTACGGCACAACGCCCTTGACGTACGACTCCAGATCCACGAAGTTCACCAGTGTGAGCTTCTGCGGCTGCTGCGTATCGAAGCGGGTAAACTGGAAATCACCATTGTACGTGCATGAGCGATCTGTGCTGCGGTATTTACACTCAGCCACCTGCGTAATTGCGGTACCGCTGCTGTTTTGGGGCGCAAGCGTGAGCGATTTGGTCGAGCCGCAGTCGAAGCCGAAGAGGATCTGATCCGTACCGGCCTTTACGACCAGCACGCCGCGCGAGCCGCCGGAAACGACGCTGCCGCTCGCGGCAGCCGATGATGCAGAGGCTGCATCCGCGGTCTCAAAGCTGCCGATGCGGACGCGGTACGTTCCGTTATAGAACACCGGATACCCGCCGTGGGCAGCAGCCGCCGCGCAGGCTGCCTCAAAATCTGTATATGTATCATCAAGCTCGATGTGATAGGCACCAAAGGTGCTGCTTCCGACTGTAACGTTTGTGTCTGCGACAACAGCCACGGAGCTCTCGGCCGTCGAACCGACCACACGGAAAACGCGTCCGGCCTCTTCATCATAATATCCGAAGGCAAAGCCGGAGCCCGTCTTGATCTGCAGATGTACAGCATCGAGTGCCGTCGAACCGAATGCCAGTCCGGCGCGGATAAGGCCATTCGGAATGTTCGGCTGCACGTCATCATATTCCGTGCCGCCGAGCATCTGTGTGCCGTTCGCCGTGGCTGCATAGACGCCGCGATCCGGCAGCTTTGCCGCTTCTCCGGACGCACCAATGGCATACGCATCCGCCATCGTCAGCGTGCTGCTGCCGTCATTGACGTAATACGTCTGCGCGCCGAACACCGACGTGCAGGGCGTCGCCGCCAGCAGAGCGGCGGCAAGCAGCGCCGTTGCTGCCTTTTTCATACTCGATTTCATAGCGCACCTCGCTGTTTTGTGAGTGTGGTCATACGCAAAATACGACACTTTATTATAATAACTTTTTGCACATTATGCAAGTGCTTTTCTATGGAAAAACGCCCTCCGTCAGTCCGGAGGGCGTTTGAAACCGACTCGTCAAATATGCAGGAACACTTTTGCGATGGAAAAATAAATCAGCAATGACACGGCGTCCGTAATCGTCGAAATGAGCGGGCTTGCCATGACAGCCGGGTCAACGCCGATCTTTTCGGCGATCATCGGCAGAAGGCTGCCGACTGCTTTGGCAAACATGACCACGAACACGATCGTGCAGCAGACCGTCGCCGCGACCGACATCGTAACAGCGGTGTTGCCAAGCAGAAGCCGGTCGACCAGCAGCATTTTCACGAAGTTTGCCGCTGCGAGTGAAACACCGCACAAAAACGCGACACGCAGTTCTTTCCAGATCACGCGCAGCGCGTCCGACGTCGACGTATCACCAAGCGACAGGCTGCGGATGATCGCCGTGGACGACTGGCTGCCGGAGTTGCCGCCCGTACCCATGAGCATAGGCATGAACGATGCAAGCGCAACCTGCGTCGCCAAAGCATCCTCAAAGTGCGTGACGATCATGCCGGTAAACGTCGCCGAGAGCATGAGAAACATCAGCCACGGGATACGGTTTTTCCAGATATCCACGACGCTTGTGCGGGAGTACGGCTTATCGGACGGCGTGATACCGGCCATCTTTTCGATGTCTTCCGTAGCCTCCTGCTCCATGACGTCGATGATATCGTCGACCGTGACAATACCGACGAGGCATCCTTCCTTATCTACGACCGGTATGGCCAGCAGGTCATAATTGGAGATCATCTCCGAGACCTCTTCCTGGTCATCACCGGTGGTCGCGTAGATGACATTGGTATCCATGATGTCCTCAAGAATCACGTCATCATCCGACAGCAGCAGATCCTTGACCGTAACAACACCCTCAAGCTTGCGCTTGGCCGACGTGACATAGCAGACATAGATCGTTTCCTTGTCCTCGCCGATCTTGCGGATGCGGGCAAACGCCTCGCGTACACTCATGTATTTTTTCAGATCCACAAACTCGGCTGTCATGATGCTGCCGGCAGAGTTTTCGGGATATTTCAGATACTGGTTGATAAGCGCGCGCGTAGCAGGCGTCGCCGTGCGCATGACACGCTTGACGACGTTTGCCGGAAGCTCCTCCATCATGTCGACCGCATCGTCGACATACAGTTCCTCGATGATGCTGGCAAGCTCTGTGTCTGTAATGGAGTTGATGATCGTCTCCTGCTCCTCGACCTGGAGATTTGCAAACACCGACGCCGCAATCTCCTTGGACAGGATGCGGAACACCATCGCCATCCGCTGGGGGTTATCCTCCCAGAGCTCACCGAGAAACTCAGAGATATCAAACTCATTCATTTCGTTGAGCTTTTGGCTCAACGCCTTCATCCGATGTTGATCCAGAAGTGCAAAGAGTTCGTCGTGCAGCACCTCGTAGTCCTCGTACTCCTCGTATTCCGTGTTCTGATCGTCCATCTCCCTGCCCCTCCTTTCCGTCCGGTGTTACAGATCAGCCGTTGAGGTACTCCTTCTGGCTGCAGCTAAGGCTGTCGATGGAGACGCCCATGGCCTTGAGCTTGCGGCGTGCGATGTTGTCATCGATCTCCGCAGACACAGACACGACACCCGGACGCAGCTGGCCGCGCGTGCGAACCAGATACTCCGCGCTCATAGCCTGCACGGCAAAGCTCATATCCATGATCTCGGCAGGGTGTCCGTCACCGGCCGCCAGATTCACCAGACGTCCCTGCGCGATGACGTAGATCGTCTTGCCGTTCGGCAGACGGTAGGCATCAATATTGTGCCGCGCCTCATAGATTTCATCCGCGCAGCGATCGAGCGCCTCCATGTCGATCTCAACATTGAAGTGACCTGCATTGGAAACGATCGCGCCGTCTTTCATGTGCTCGCAATGCTCGAGCGTGATGACGTCCTTGCAGCCCGTGACCGACACGAAAATATCACCGATCGCGGCAGCGTCCATCATCGGCATGACCTCATAACCGTCCATCACAGCCTCAAGCGCGCGGACGGGATCGACCTCGGTCACGACGACCTTTGCGCCAAGTCCCTTCGCGCGCAGCGCAACGCCCTTGCCGCACCAGCCATAACCGTTGACGACCACATACTTGCCCGCGATGACAAGGTTCGTCGTGCGCATGATGCCGTCCCACACGGACTGACCCGTTCCGTAACGGTTATCGAACAGGTGCTTGCAGTCAGCGTCGTTGACCATGATCATCGGGAAGCGCAGCGTCCCGGCGCGGTCCATGATGCGCAGGCGGTGGATACCGGTCGTCGTCTCCTCGCAGCCGCCGATGACCTGCGGGATGAGGTCCGTGAACTCCGTGTGCATCAGATGCACCAGATCACCACCGTCATCAATGATGATGTTCGGTGCGACGGAGAGTACGCTGCGCAGATGCGCCTGATACTCCTCGTCCGAGCAGCCGTAGACAGCGTGCACATCCATTCCCTTTGCCGCCAGCGCCGCAGCGACATCATCCTGTGTAGACAGCGGATTCGATCCGGTGACGTGCATCTCCGCGCCGCCCATTTCGAGCACACGGCAGAGATACGCGGTCTTAGCCTCCAGATGCACGGACAGCGCGATCTTGAGGCCGGCAAACGGCTTCTCACGCGCAAAATCGCTGCCAATGTCGCGCAGAACAGGCATATGTGCTTCTACCCAGCGGATCTTCCGCTCTCCGGATTCCGCAAGGTTCAGATCTTTGATCGTGCTCATAAGGCAACCTCCCGCTAAAAATCGATTTAGGCGCTTTATTCTAACACTTTCGGCAAGCGTTGACAACCGCTATTTGCACAGAAAACGCCCCGGAAGGGCAGCATCCTTCCGGGGCGTCGAGAAAACCGGCCGCTCACCAGCCGCAGTACAGGCAGTATCCGATGGCCGCCGCCAGCGCAGCGGCGACGGAGCACAGACCGATCAGCAAGCCGGTGTAGGATCTTTGCTTTGGCCGCAGTGCGCGCACCGCCGGCACACTGCCGACAGCTTCGCGCGCCTGCTGCACGAGATCCGCCGCTGTAACACCGCCGCCGGCCGCATCGTCGCGCACGATGTAGATGATCTGTTCGAACAGCGGGCTTTCCGCGGCATCGACCACCACAACACGGCGCGAAATACCGCGGGCAAACGCGACCTCTCCGGCATTTGCCGTCGTGGGAAGCGGCTGCGAGCGCGCGGAATTTCGGACAGACTTGTTTTTTCGTTTCATCAGCTGCGTACCTCCACCTTTACCGCCAGTGCGGTCATGTCGTCCCCACGCCCGTATTCACGGATCGCAGCGCGCACGACACTGCCCGCGAGCGTCTTCATGTCTCCATCCTCAAAATCATTCAGCAGCCGTCTCAGCCAGAGATCCTGCCCGTCGGACACGACGCCGTCACTTGCGATCACGGCGACGCTCCCCGGCTTGAGATGCATGTGCAGCTCATCGGGTGCTTTCCCGCTCTCCTGCTCGAGGCCGGGAGCAAACGACGTGCAGCGCAGCTTTTTGAGCGCGCCGCCGGATTTCACATAGGTCGGTGCAGCGCCGTACTTATAAAAATCAGCCTCGCCGGTAAACAGATTCATGCACATGAGATCCACCGTGGCATAGCCCCAGTTTTCTCCGTCGCGCAGCAGCATGGCTGAGTTTAACAGCTTCATGGCCAGCGCCGGACTGACGCCGGAGCGCAGGAATTCTTCCAGCATGCCGACCGTTCCGATGCTGCCGTCGGCCGCAGATTCACCGCAGCCCATGCCATCGGACAAGATCACGCATAGCTGCCCTGCGTCGGTTTTGAAATACGTGCCGCGGTCGCCGGAGACCGCCTCCCCTTTCTTGCGCATGGACGCGATGCCGACCGAGACCGCCAGCGGCTCCGCCTCCAGAAGGAGCAGGCTGTCGCCGCGCGCGCCGTCTTCCGGCATACACAGGCGCACACCGAGTGCCGCCGAGAGCTTGTCAAGATAATCCGGCAGCTCCAGCAGCGGGCGCAGATACCGGCTGTCGATCGTCACGCGCAGGCGCCCCGTGCTCTCGCGGAAAACTGCGGCATCGGCCTCCACGCCGACCGTGCGCAGATAACGGATAAGCCGCTGTTCTGCGAGCGGGTCTGCGCCATAGCCGCTGTCCAATTCACGCGATACGTTTGTGAGCACCTGCGCAAAGTCGGCATATTGCTGCCAGAGCACGGTACGGTTTTCCTGCAGGGTTTCCTGCATCCGCTGCCGATAGGCGCGCAGCCGCAGCTCACCGTTGACAACCTCGGTGTATTCATGCAGATAGACACAACGGTCACGGAAATACGGCGGAAAATCCTCCGGCAGCAGGCGGCCGCGTGTTTGGATGCGCCGCGTGGCATCGTTCATGATATTGAGGGTATCGAGCGCCCGGCGCGTCCAGCATTCCTGCTGCAGCTTGCACCGGCAGCAGACACGGTCGGCCGCGCGGTCGAAGATCTTGGCGGCGTCGGCATCGTTTTCCATCGCAGCAGCCGCTTGAGACGCGGTGTCATGCAGCTGCTGATATGCGTGCGCCATTCCGCCTACGCGCCCGGCAACATACCGGCGCAGGCCGGATTCACCGCTCCCGGCGCGCATCGGCTGCAAAAATGCACCGACCGCGACCACGAATTTCTTTGGGAGCACGAGATAAGCGCCAACGGCAAGCAGCAGCTCCACGCTCGCCCCGATGCGCAGCGCCGGGAGCGGGACACAAAACAGCGCCAGAAGATACGCTGCTGCAAACGTACTCAGAAAAAAACCACGGCGATGCTTGCAAAACTGTCCGGATAACAGCCCGGCAGCCGCGTACACGACTGAGAACAAAACGCCGTCCCCGGCGGCCACATCCATGGCGATGCCGAGGATCACGCCCGCAGACGCACCGCACAGTGCACCGCCCGTTCCGCTGAGCACGAGCAGAATGAGCACCGAGAGGGCTCTGCCGACCGAGAGCGTGTCAAACAGCAGGAGGTTATTCACGCCCATGAGCAGACACGCAAGCAAAAACACCGCCGATACATTGCGGCAGATCTCGGCATTGGCCGTGCGCGGCTCCTGCGCGCGCAGCAGGTCGTCAAAGCCGTAAGCCGCTCCCGCACAGAGGATCAGAAACAGCGCCATGCGCGATATCAGCAGCAGTGACACGCCGCCCGTGAGCAGATACAGCACCAGGCGCGTCGGTATGTAAGCCACTGCGGAGACGAGCGGCGGATACCAGCGCGTCTGCACAAACGGACGGCTGCGCAGAAAATACGCCGTCAAAAAAGTCAGGCAGCACCCGGCTGCAAGCTGCGTGCCGGATGCGACGCCGAAAGCGGCAAAATAACCGAGTGCACACCCCACAAGGCACAGTGCGCCGCCGGATCCATAACCCATCGCTGCCAAGAACGCCAAGCCGAACGGCGCCGGTGAGTCTGCGATGTGCGCCGTCGATAAAATAAGCCCGAGCGCAAAGCTCACGAGCATACCGACCCACTTGGCGTTGTCACTTGCCGGCAGCAGGCCCATCGGGCTCAGCGGTGTTCCGTGCGCGCGCACGGGGCGGTCACCGCCCGCGATTCTGACGTTCATAGTGGTTCCTCCTGACGCAGATAAGTTTACATAAATTATAGATTCTTATCATTATGAAAACTGTCATTCCCCGCTGTCGCAAAAGATATCTTTGTACAGGAAGCCCTTATTTTTGGACGCAAAAAAGCTGCCGGAACAAATCCGACAGCTTTTTATCTGATTCGATTTTTATCTCGGGCTCAGTTTTCCGAATCCGACTGCTGCAGCAGATGCTCACCGATGCGAAACACATCGCCGGCGCCGACGGTCAGAATGATATCACCCGGACGGGCGATCCTGCGCAGCTCGCGCTCGATCTCCGCAAAGGTCGGGTAGAATTTCGCACCCGGGATCTGCGCGGCCAGATCGGCAGACGAAATGCCGATGGTGTTTTTCTCGCGCGCAGCGTAGATCTCCGCCAGATAGACGATCGTCGGGCGGCGGAGCTGCTCGACAAAATCGTTGAAGAGCTTCGCCGTGCGGCTGTAGGTGTGCGGCTGGAACACGACGATCGTGCGCTGATAGTTGAGCGTATCCACGGCATCGAGCAGCGCGCGCAGCTCACTCGGATGGTGTGCATAATCGTCGTACAGATCCGCGCCCTGAAACTTGCCCTTAAAATCAAAGCGGCGGCCTGCGCCCTCAAATCCGGCAAGACCATATTTGACGGCGTTCGGGCTGACACCGAGCACAATGGCTGCGGCCGTGGCAGCGAGTGCGTTGCGCACATTGTGAATACCCGGCACGTGGAGTGTCACGCGGGCAAAATAATTTCCCCGGTGATAAATATCAAACTCAGACACCGAGCCGCGGTGCACGATGTTCTGTGCATAGACGTCCGCTTTTGCATTCAGACCGAAGGTAATGACCTTGCGCGCAATGCCGCGCAGAGCGTCCATGGTGTTGGCATCGTCATAATTTGCGATCACGGTGCCAGTTTCCGCCGGAACACGCTCGGCAAAGCAGCGGAAGGAATGCTTGATATCCTCAAGATCCTTGAAAAAATCCAGATGATCCGCCTCGATGTTCAAAACCACGGCGATCGTCGGGTTGAGCGCCAGAAATGAGTTATAATACTCGCACGATTCCATGATAATCGTGTTGCCCTTGCCGACGCGGTGGCAGGCCTTCAGCAGCGGAAGCGTTCCGCCGATCATAACGGTCGGGTCTTTTTCCGCCGCCATCATGATGTGCGTACACATGGACGTCGTTGTGGTCTTACCGTGCGTACCGGAAATGCACAGCGCGTTCTGATATCCGCGCATGAGCGCTCCCCAAGCCTGCGTGCGCTCAAAGACCGGAATGCCGCGGCGATGCGCCTCGTGCACCTCCGGGTTATCATCGTGCACGGCAGCCGTGCGGATCACAAAGGAAATGTCATCCGTGACATTGTCCGCACTGTGGCCGATATGGATCGGGATGCCGCGCTCACGCAGCGTGAGCGTGTTGCTGCTCTCGGCCATATCCGAACCGCGGATGTCCAGCCCGGCGTCATGCAGCACTTCCGCCAGCGGCGACATGGACACGCCGCCGATACCGATCAGCAGGCCGGTCTTTCCGGGAACCAGGTAATTCTTAAAATCCATTCAAAGCACCAAATTTCATAAAAATATTGTGATATCCGGCACAGCGGGATATGATCGCGCCGCGCAGACAAGTTACAGACAGGTTACAGTTGTCATTTAGATTCCGAAGTATTATAATACGTTTGCTAACACATTACAATAGATTTTTGACGAACCGGCTGCAAAAAGCCCTCTTTATTCAAACAAAAAGGAGCAAAAACGGATGAATGGAGCCTGGAAAGAGCTCAAGCAGGCGTGCGCGCAGTGCCATCGCTGCGGTCTCGGCGAGACGCGGCACAGCCTCGTGTTCGGAGACGGTGCAGAAAACGCACGCATCATGCTCATTGGCGAAGGCCCGGGTGAGCAGGAGGACCGCCAGGGCGTGCCGTTTGTCGGCCCGGCCGGAAAGCTGCTCGACGACATGCTCGAGATGATTTATCTGGACCGCACCAAGGTCTACATCGCCAACATTGTCAAATGCCGTCCGCCGCATAACCGCGACCCGCAGTTTGCGGAGCAAAAGTGCTGCAGCGAATGGCTGCAGCGGCAGATCGAGCTTGTCGATCCTGTGCTTATTGTCTGCCTCGGCCGCATCGCTGCAACGGCGCTCATCAAAGACCCGTTTCGCATCACGCGCGAGCACGGACAGTGGTTCGATGTCAACGGCCGCCGCTATATGGCGATCTACCACCCCTCTGCCCTGCTGCGCGACCCGAGCAAGCGTCCGGAAACGTTTGTCGATCTCAAGACCCTGCAGCGCGAGATCTATGCGCGCTGTCCGGAGGTGTATCCCGATGCCTGACATGCGGATCCGACGCGCAGCGCCGGCTGATCTTCCGGTACTAACCCGGCTCTGGCAGGCGGCATTTGGCGATCCGCCGGAGCTGATCGAGCGATTTTACCGCCGCTTCCCGCCGGCGAAGGCTGCGTGGGTGGTTGAAGCCGGCGGCTGCGTCGTCACGGCGGCGCATCTTCTGGAGGGACGCTTGCACACGGCGGACGGTAATGTCTTACCCTGTGCCTACGTGTATGCGGTCTCGACCGACCCGGCGCATCAGGGAAACGGCTATGCCTCGGCGCTAATGCGCCGCTTTGCGATGGACGCGGACGCGAGCGGCCGTGTCCTCTACACGCTCCCGGCGGAGGCCTCCTTATACAAGTGGTATCAGGCAGTCATGGGCACAACGCAGACCGCCCGCGGCGAGCGGATACGCATTGCCCGGCAGCAAACAGACGGTGCTTTGCCGAGTGTCACCCGCATCAGCGCGCCGGAATACGCTGTACTTCGGGCGCAGCAGCTGCAGGGGCAAACCTACGCAGAGCCGTCAGCAGCGCTGCTGGATTTTCAAGCCGATCTGTGCGCCATGTGCGGCGGCGCTTTGGTGCACATCGGCTGCGGATGCGCCGTCGTGGAACGAGATGGCGACACGCTGATCATCAAGGAACTGCTGGGTGCAGACACCGCATCTGCGGCGCAGGCGCTGCTCGCAGCCTTTGACGCACAGGCGGCACAGGTGTGTCTGCAAAGGCAAGACGGCGCACAGCCGATGGCGGCGTATCGTCCGTTTTGCCGCGATACAGCGGATATATTCTGGGGGCTCTATCTGGACTGAGCAAAAACTTCATGGATCGGTAATCATTTTTCTCTTGTTTGCGTAATATTTTCCCGATATTCTTGAATTCAGAAGCAAGCAATCGATTTTCTTTTTTCCTCATCCACAGCAAAACAAAACAGAGCGAAGCGGCACAGAAGCAATTTCTGTGCCGCTTTGTCTTGCGCTTTTTCTTTTTGGACATCAAACCGAGGCGTGTCCCGTTACTGAACATTTTACACAAATACTGTGAAAATTCCGCGCAAAAATAACGAAATTTAAACAAAAGAAATCCCCCTCGGGCGGATATTTTGTTTGACAATTAACAGCAAATCCGCTATACTCCAATTGTATGAATAGACAGCCGTATCGGCAAAGATGTCCGGTCTACGCGCATATGACCAAACATTTTTGTCGAGTGTTCTCATCACGATTCGTCGATTCATACTATGTCTGTTGTTGAATGCGAAAAAATTTAAGGGGGCTTGCACATGAGAGACTTGAAACACCTGATCGCATTTGAAGACCTGCTCCAGGAGGCCAACAACCAGTTGGTCCGGCAAGGAAAGGCAGACGGTAAGAAGGCATTTGGCTACACTTGCTACTTCATGCCGGAAGTCCTGCTCGACCTGCCCGGATGCTTTGCTGTCCGCCTGAGAGCGCCGAAATGCACTTCTCCGGACATTGCTACATACTACATGTCCAGCCGTACCTGCCATTACGGCCGCAGCCTCTTCGAGCGCGCACTCG
>ERZ773194.3844-NODE-3844-length-12486-cov-3.741614_pt1 | contig 12486 bp, 8 predicted proteins | sample MGYA00511240_ERZ773194 | MGnify/ENA primary metagenome ERZ773194 (study PRJEB29015, sample SAMEA2737774) | human gut metagenome | biome: human gut; feature: human-associated habitat; material: faeces | place: China | collected 2012 ... | reverse complement strand
TGGTCGGTGATTATTACCTTATCGCCGGAGATGACGAGTTGTGGGAAGAACAGAAGCCAATCGGCATATGGGGGCAGCGTCATCACGAGTATCTACGCCGCAACAAACAAATTACTTTGTCAAGCTTGCAAATCAGTGGTAAGTTAAACAGTTATCTTGCCGATATTGACCGTCAGGCTGAGGAAATGTTCGAGCTATTGGTAAATCAGATGGCTGCGGCAGAGGGTGTTACCGAGCAGTTAAAAGCCGCCGACCAAATGGCTTGGACCGGCAAAATGAACAGCATACGAAATCGAGTTATTGAGATCGTAAACAGTGAAATTATTTTTATATGAGAGTAGAGGGTATGCAGTATTGAGCCGCATACCCTCTACACTTATGTGGGAAAATATGATGTTTAATGCACTATCGGATTCTTTTTTTCTTAATAACCATAAATGCTATTCCGCCGCCTATAAGCACTACCGCACAGACCGCAATTATTATGTAAAGCGCAGTGTTATTGCTTTCGGGCTTTTCAATCACCGCGTCGTTTTCGGTGCCGGCTGCGCTTTCGCCCAATTTGCATATCGCGTAATCACCAAGGGCGGTAAGCTTTGCGGAAAGCGTTTTGCCGTCCTCCGAAATTTCGCAGTCAACTTTCTCGCTTGTGCCGTCTGTCTTTATTAAATAAAGCGCAATATCCTTGCCGTAGCCGTCGGGAATATTAAAGCGTGCTTTAACCTCGCCGTTCGGGGCTGTTTCAGCACCACCCAGTGTTGCCGCAATATTATACAGCTTAAACTCCCCGCTAACATCCTTAAGTATATTTTTCGCCGAGTCAAAGGTTGGGTTGTCGGTCTTTATTTCCTCGACCGTAAGCTGTGTTCCCGTGGCAAATACACCCTCGTTTGCCTCAAATACCGTGCCTGTCGTCTCGTCCTGTGCCGAGCAGGGTATAACCTCGCTTGTAGTCTCGCCGCAGCGCTTGCACTTGCCCTCTTTAAGTCCCGTTTCGCTTATTGTGGCGGCTTTAACTATGGTCGGGTTTTCAAAATCGTGGCCCAAAGCCTCGGTGGCTCTGGTTTCCTCCGCCTTGCATTTTGAGCAAACGCGCTTTTGCGTTCCGCCCTCTTTGCAGGTGGCTTCCTTTACGTTTTCCCACGCCCCGAATTTATGACCTGTGGCTTTTATGCTGTTTGAGGTTTCCTGCCCGCAGCGGCTGCATTTGCCCGTTTCCGTGCCCGACTCTGTGCAGGTGGGCTCTTTTGTTACGGTCGGGTGCGAAAAGCTGTGACCGAGCGCCTTTAAAGCCCTTGTCTCGCTGTGGCCACACTTTGAGCAGCTGCGTTTTTCCTCACCTGCGGCGGTGCAGGTGGGCGCCTTGCTTTGCGCCCACGCGCCCATGCTATGCCCCGTTGCGTTTATTTGCTGTGTTTCGGTTTTGCCGCATACCGAGCAGGTGCGGGTCTGCGTTCCGGGTGCGGTGCAGGTGGGATGCTTCGTCACCTTGTAGCCGCCCCAGTTGTGGCTGTTTGTTTTTGCTATTGTTTCATCCTTTGCAGCGCCGCAGGCTGTGCAGGTGAAGTGCCTTGTGCCGCTTTCCTTGCAGCTTGCCTGTTTTGTAACCGTGCCGCCGTTCCATGTGTGGTTTTTTGTTTCCTCAAACCCGCAAGCCGAGCATACGCGCTTGTGGGTGCTTGCATTTACATTTGTATAATTGCCGAAGGTATGGCTTTTGCAGCCCACATCTATCTTACCCGAAGTTGCCGAGAAATTGTTTTCCGTATAATCGGTATCATAAGAATCTATAAAGTATAATTTTACATCGGTACTTCCTACCTTTGCATTGTCCTTTATTTTAAAAGTAAAGTTTGCTATTGCTCCGGTTTTTTTATTATTCGTGGTAGCTGAGCCGTCAGCCCATGTGATTTTATACGGTGAGCCGTAATTTGTATTTAGTTGTGAGCCGACAAGTAACTTTGTATCAGCAACGCGGATAAGCTGCAAAATGTTTGTATCGTATTCAACCCTTATAGACATTGTAACCAGACCGGGGTTATTTGACATGGTTACATTAAGTGTTACATTATCGCCTTGCTTGCCGTTTGCGGAGCTTAAGGCTATCTTTCCGTTTCCGGCAGCAGAAGTCGGAACAAGGCAAACCCCGCAAATTAGAATTATTGTCGTTAAAAATGTGAATATTTTTTTCATTTTATTTTCCTCTCATCTCAAACAGATTTTGCAATATCATTCATAAGCGTACAAGCTTTCCATAACTCTTGCGCAAGATTTACATATTCCTCTGATTCAGCTAAAGTTGATGTGCCGGATATGTTTCTTGAATATAAATTATCGGTAATGCTTTTAGCAGTTTCATAGGCTTGCTTTAGATAATAAGTTTTACCGTCTTTATCTAAATATGAAATATCATTTCTGCTTTCAACAAGTTCGTATAAGGAATTAACCTGATTGCGAATTTTTAATATACTTGATTTAATTTCCGTTGCTTTGATTGTCGCTTGTTCTTTTCCGTATACGCCGCCGGCACTTATAAATGTTTTAAAGCTCACGCAAGCCACAAGAAAATCTGATACATCGGTCGCGATACTGTTTGTTGAAACTTTTAAAGTTGCTATTTCTGCCACAGACCATATTTTTTCATCATCTTCCGACGGTGGGGTAGGATTATCTGTTTCCCCTCCGGACGGCGGAGTCGGTTCGGTTTCCTCCCCGAGATCAATATCCCAACCGTTCAGGTATCTTAAAAGCAGAAGTCCGTCAAGAGAATTTACTTTACTGTCGCCGTTTATATCCATAGCGTCCGGTGAAGCTATTTCAACATCCCATCCGTTTAAATAACGCAACAGTAACAATCCGTCAAGCGAATTTATTTTGTTATCGTTGTTTAAATCGCCGAGTGTATAAGGCAATTTCCGTTTTTCATGGCATAGACTGCATACCGTATCAGTATTACTTGAATACACATGTTCACAATAATACTTATTGCCATTTGCCGAATAAAACGCTGAACAAAGTTCACCCTCAAACATATTTATGCCCCTTACGGTTACAATAAGCATTTCACCTATTTTTTCCTTATTCAAGACATAATCAACATTTTCAATAAGTACTTCATTTTTAAACATAACTGTTGCTGTTTGTTTTTCTGAATCATATCTAAGAATACTTCCATATTTCTCTAAATTAAGTGGTTCAAACTCTAATTCCCATATTGCGTTTTTACCGTTGCAGCTTGCGGTAATAATTACTTTTCCTGATTTTTTTATTGTAATTTTCCCATTATCAACCGTAGCAATTTCTTGATCAGAGCTTTTCCAAGTGACATTTGACAATTTTTCGTTTTCTTCATTTGTTTCCGGTTGTAGGTAAATATTTCTGATTCCTTGAACTATAGGAACTCCCGCCACTAATTGCTTAGGCGGTTGAGGAGTATCCGGATAATCGGGTGTGCCGGTTTCCGGTTCAACAACAGTAATGATATATCCTGCTTGCCCTATTCCGGTTCTTGTTTCGGATTCAAGAATAGCCACGCGGTTTCCATTTACATATTCGTACCGATACTTGCAGCGTACTTCTTCCCAAACACATGTAACAAGATAAGTTCCGGTTTTATTGAATGTGTAATTTAATTTATTTTCCGAACTAACTCCCGATACCGTATATTTCTTTGTATAAACATTTTTATAAGTCACCGGATCGAATGTCAGAACCTCTTTAATATCATATGTCGGCTTTAATGTACTGTACTTATCTATGTTTTGAACTATTCCTTCTAAAACGGTTCCTTTTAAAACAGTTATTTCTTTCCGGTCACCATTATAAAAGGGAACATTTTTATAATATTCCGTTGAAGTATTCTTTCTCTCTATTTTAAATGCAGCTATTGTTTTTCCACAATAATTTCCAACGCCTATCACCTTAACTTTGGCAGTTCCGATTTCAATATTATTTTCATACTGCAAAACAAAATCTACACCATCAGTCAGTTGCAAACCATTCATTTCAATTTTGGGTACGGGTTTAAGCTTTCTTCCTGTGTAATACTCATCTGACACAGTGATTTTGGCATTTGAAATATCCGCGGCACATATGGGAAAAGAAAATTCATATCTGATTTCTGCATATTCACCTTTACCCTTGACAAAAACTTTTGCATTATTTCCTACATTGACATTATTTGAATATTCTAATTCGTAGTCTTTATTTTCATCAAGCTCTTTACCGTATAGAGTAACAGTTAGCTTCGGTGTAATCTCTTTCCCATTGTAAACGGGAAGCTCTTTTAAACTAACCTTTACAGCATCATTAACCTTATTTTTAAATGTTTTCACAGTTAGTGCAGGACTTTTTTCGCTTGCGCTTGATATCTCTGTTTCCGCAATACGCTGATAAAAATTATACTGTGTTGAAGGATTAAGATTGGAAAACACATTACTTTTTTGCCATGTTATTCCATCTAAACTATATTCATATCCTTCTATTTCTTTTAATACGACATCCGTGGTTGTATTAAAAATCAAAATTGGTTTATCAACTTTTGATTGCATGGTTTTAACTGTTAATGCTGGGCTTGTATATGTCAAACGTTTAATATCGGCATAATATATTCGCTGATAAAATTTATATTCTGTATCTGGTGTTAAATTTTTAAAGACATTTTCGGTTTTCCAATCATTACCGTTCATACTGTATTGATAATAAGCGTTTTCTTCTAAAGCAATACTATTAACACCTATTATTTTGATTTTTGGGGCCGCAGGCGCATCTAACGAATAAAATGTAAGATTATTCTTTTTTGCGTATGAATCGGCAACATTATTATACCCATAAATTTTTTCGAGACCGGTACAACCGGGAAAACCGTAATCATCTACATTTGTTACATTTTTATCAAGTATAATATTTTTTATAGATTTGAAATTTTTAAATATCAATTTATTAACTGCATATTGAGGCAAAGTGACTGTATTCAAATTGGTACAATTGGAAAAAGCATTATTACCTATACTTTTAATACTGTCCGGTATAGCTATGTTCGTAATCCCAGTGCAGCCAGAAAAGGCGGAACCGCCAATACTCGTTACGCTGTTCGGTATGGTTATGCTTGTAATTCCAGTGCAGCCAGAAAAAGCACAATCGCCTATACTTGTAATGCTGTTTGGTATAGTTATGCTTGTAAGCCCACTACAGCCGGAAAAAGCTCTACTGCCTATACTTGTAACGCTGTCCGGTATTGTTATACTTGTAAGTCCTGTGCAAAAGTAAAAGGCAGAGCTACCAATACTTGTTACGCTGTTCGGTATGGTTATGCTTGTAAGCCCTTTACAACCTTTAAAAGCATAATAACCTATACTTGTTACACTGTTCGGTATGGTTATGCTTGTAAGCCCTTTGCAATCGTAAAAAGCACAATCGCCTATACTTGTTATACTATTCGGTATAGTTATGCTTGTGAGTCCTGCGCAGCCTTTAAAAACATAATTACCTATACTTGTAACACTACTCGGTATAGTTATGTTTGTAAGCCCCGTACAATCTGAAAAAGCATAATCGCCTATACTTGTTACGCTGTTCGGTATGGTTATGCTTGTAAGTCCTGTGCAACCGGAAAAAGCAGTACCAATACTTTTAATACTGTCCGGTATCGTCACGCTTGTAAGACTTCTGCAGCCTTTAAAAATAAAATTTCCTATACTTGTGACGCTGTCAGGTATTGTTATACTTCTAAGTTCACTGCAACCGGCAAAAGCATGCTCACCTATACTTGTAACGCCGGTTTTAATAATAACCTCTGTTACGCTTTGACCCCATGGTAAAGAAAAACCCGTATAACCATAGCCATAATAATTTCCCATAGCACCATTACCGCTTATAGTAAGCACCGTTCCGTCAAGCTTCCAGGTGCAATCGCCGGTAGTTCCGCTTGTCGCTGTAACTGCGCTTGCGGTTATGCTGAATAATCCCATTGGTACAACGGATAAAATCAGCATAATAGATAATAAAAAAGATAAAAGCTTTTTCATTCTAAAATTTCTCCTTTTTCCGACCAACTTTCATTTGCTAATACATAAGTATATTTTTTGAATTTGCGGTCTCCGTCCAAATCTGATAATATAATTTCAAATTCGGAATCGTCCTGTAAGAACAATTCATCGTTTTTAGGAACAAAAGAAAAGCTCGCAAATTCTGACATTTGAGCGCCGATACCGTGCTTTCTTGAAAAATCCTTTTTCTCAGAATACTCTTTTCCATCAGAATCAATAAGTTTCACGCCCTTTATATTAAGCTTAGGCGCTTTTCCGTCCGGAGTGCGGTTGAAAGTGATTTTTAAACAAAGGAATCTTTTTTCAAAAAATTCAAGTTCCTTTTCCAATGGTGGATCAATATAGAAATCTATTGCTTTAATCAGCTTGTTCATTACTTTTCACCTCCTAATGTTTTTTCGCAAAGTTTTTTCGTTATCCATAAGAAATGCCATTTTGTAATTTGGTTTCATCTCTAATTCTCTGCGTATTTTTTCAACGGCATAAGGTGAAATATTTAAAACACCCACCATACCTTTATAGCTTTTGCCGCGCCCATGTGTCGGACTTAATTCGTGTTTTATCTTTTCACCATAAAGCAGGTTTTCATCGGACACGCTATTTCGGTTACCCATAAACATAAACAGACCTTTTTGATTTTCAATTCTCGGAAAATCTTCTCCAACCTCTATAAAATAATCTTCTGTAATTTTTCTTGTATCGGGATCTAACCTAAAATCAGATTTTACAAGCTTCATTAGCTCTTGACCTTTATTATTTTTACCGTCACTTAAATCTATAGATTCGGCAACATAAACAGTTACCTTTTTTCTGCAATTATCGCCGTCTTCGCCGCAAGCAAACCTTAAAGCGACAAGCGGATCTCTTGTAAAATCCAATAACCGTGTATTACCCTTGTAATGCTGCATATATGCCAAGCATTTCAAGCTGCCCTTATCTTCGCAATTACATATATTTAAGCATTCTGCGCAACAATGGTTTTGCCATTCTTCAAACATTTTATTTTCTGATTCAAGCTGATTGTTTCTGAACAATTTGCTTTGGGTTGGAACGCAATATTTATCGCCGCGATAAAAGTATTTATATTTTCCCGTTTTAAACTCACTTTTTTGACTTAGAAAATTATTGATACATTTTATTCGCTTTTCATAGTCGTCTAAGCCGTTAATTTCATTTGACAAACACTTGCAAAATTCTGATAAATTCATCATTTATCCCCTTCAGCACATAATCCACATTATGTTGTATTTAGAGTAATAAAAAAACTGTCACAAACAGAGCAGGTCAAAAAAGAGTATAGCAAAGCAAGCCTTCTCAGAATTGTCGAAAAAGATAAGAGGAAAAGGCTTTATTGTCATGTTCGGTTTTCGACAATTTTGAGTTTTCCGTACTTTCTTTGGTTAAAGTGCTTTACAAACCATCCATATTATGATATAATACGATATGTAAAATTGCGTTTGCTATATCCAAAAGCGAAATTTAATGCAACATAATGTGGATTATGTTTCTGCCGCCGATTCGGGCGGCTTTTTTCATAGTATGAGGTGCATATTTTCCATACGGCGGCGGTGTTCCGTTCCGGTGGAGATGATATAAATTCGTGTTGTGTTTATACTTGAATGTCCGAGAATATCTGCAAGTTTTGCAATATCTTTTTCAATACCGTAGAACACCCTTGCGAACAGGTGACGCAGGTTATGCGGGAACACCTTTTGCGGATTAACATTTGCTTCAATGCATAACGCTTTCATTTCACGCCAGATGTTAGTGCGGCTTATCGGCTTGCCTGTTCGTGTAACAAAAATCATACCGTTTTTTATTCCTTGCTCTGCTGCGTAGCGGAGCAATTTTTGTTTTAATTCCTTTACAATAAAAACCGACCGTGTTTTTGCTTTGCAGTTTACAACCGCCTCGCCCTGTTTTACCGCCTCAACGGTAATAAATTGCAGTTCGCTGACACGGATACCTGTGCCGCATATAGTTTGCAAAATAAGATTAAGCCTTTCATTGTGTTTGCGTTCGGCAGTTCTGCAAAGCCGTGCATATTCTGCTTTCGTCAGTTCCTTTTCTTCAGGGCAGAAAACTTGTTGTTGAAGTTTTAAAGATTTCACCCGCAAGTCGTGCCAGCCTAAAAACGCAAATAGACTGTTTATACTTGCCAACATTGAATTGACGCTCCGCAGAGCGTAATGCTCTTGCAAGTGCTTCTTGTAAGCGATAACGGTTTCTTTCTCAATTTCCGTATCATCTGCATATACAGAAAAAGCATTTACATCACGAATATATTTTTCGATTGTTGCCACACTCCGTTCCTCTAAAATAAGATGCTCTTTAAATTTGGCAACCGTTTTTGCCGCTATAAATCGTCCTTTCATCTTAATTTACCTCCGAGTATTTTTTAATATTTTACCCTAAAAGTATGAAAACAAAAATCGTCAACATTTATTGTAAAAAAAATACGCCGACGACGCTAATGTGCGATTTTTAAGGACAATTTTATTAAAGCACTGTTTTTTGGACAGTACCTTATGATATAATAGACATATAAAATCGGAGGAGATAGGGTTTATGGATAAGAAAATAAAATTCACTCCCAAACAGTTAACCGAACTTCAAGCATTTTTTCAGCAAAGTGATTTTACAGCTAATATGACGCTTGATCGCGAATACGATTTTAGCAGTGAACGGTCTGAGATTTTTGTTCGCACCAAAAAGATTTTCGGAGAATATTGGCTCGGGAATTTGCGTTCGCTCGGTGTAAACCGAAAGATGAAAAACTTTTCAAAGAACTATCCGGTAAACTTTTTGGAGAATGCCGACGCAGACTATTTTTCCGAAGAGATTTCAAAAATCTATACAGATCCCGATATGCTGAACTGGTACATAGACAGATTTTTTGAAATGTATGAAGAACCGGTTATGCTCGGCCTTGATTGCTATGCGAAATCGGTCAGTAAAGAGGTTGGCGATCTTACCGATGACGAGATACATACGGTTGTTGAAAAAGTTGCCGGAGTGATTGACGAGACTTTGATTGAAACGGTTATGCAAGGTCAACAGATTTCGGAAATTTTCGGCATTTCAAAAAAGATACCGCAGCACGAAGATTTTACGGAGCAGTTAAACCAAGACAAAATTAACTTCTACAACAAGTGGACCCATTGCAAAACCAAGCTCGGCGCACCGCTCTTTTTCAGCGAGTTGTCGGAGGATGAATCTACAAACATTGAGGGGGTAAAAAACTTTTTCGCAAATAATCCCGCTGAAGAACAGCGGTATATTTTCCTGCGTGATGAGTTTGCAAAAACCTTAAACAGCACCGATAAAGAGATATATTATCTTTCGGAAAAAGGACTTACTCAAAAAGAAATTGCCGATCGGCTCGGTTACAAAACCCACAGTGCAATTAGCAAGCGGATGAAAATAATGAATAAGGATTTTAAAAAATTCATAGGCTTTGAAAACTGAATAAGCAAAAATCTACGGCGGTGTTCACGAAAAAAGGAGCACCGCCGTTTTTTATATCCGAAAATATTTTTAAAAAGCCTAAAAAATTTTTTCAAAACTCAGGAACATTTTTCGTTTTTCGCTTTGTACTGTATATGGATAGAAAGAAAAATATTTTAACCGGGAAGAAACCAAATTGAACGAAACCAGACAAAGCACAGAAAAAAGATTTTCGGAAGCCGCTTCCGAAAACAAAAAGAAACGCGGAAGACCTACCGTTTACAAGCGTGACCACATGGAAGGCATAGGCAGAGATTTAGAAATATTTGACGGGCGCACGCACAGAACTCATGTCAACCAATACTACCGTGCCGCTGTATTCGGAATTTTAGAGGAACACAAAGAAATACCCTATCTTGAAGAAATTTTTAAGATAGGTCAGTGCTTATGTATTCAAAAGGATGAAATTATAGAGCAGCTCGGACGAATGTATGCACAGGATGGATATAGCGAAGAAACCATCGTGGAGGCGGCAACGCTGGCAGCAAGATTTTATCACAACGGCAACACCGTGAAAGAAATAGCGGCATATTTACGACGCGTCAGAAAAGCAAAAAGCTGGGATGTTTAATGTATTTCGGAAACCGCTTCCGAAAAGGAATAATATCAGATCGGCTGAAAAGTCGGTCTTTTATTATATGAAATTTCAGAAAAGAGGTAATGCCTATGAGGGTATAAAAAGCAAAACTATCATTAAAGAATAAGGTGTGTCTCACACCTTAGCAAGCAGGGACTTTGTGTGCCACGAAAGTCCCAATCACAGCCGAAATCGGCTGATTCTTTGGGGTGCAGCCCCCAATCCCCCCGTGAGAAAGGAACTGATACTATACGGGAAAAGATATACGAATATCCGTAAGAGTTACGGATAAAGAAAAGCAAAAAATCACGGCAAAAGCAAAAAAGTGCGGGATATCCACAACCGAGTATGTAAGACAAAGAGCGTTAGGCTACGAACCGAAAACGGTTCCGCCGGATGCTCTTTTTGTTTTGCTTGAAAAAGTCGGCAGTTTGGAGGATGAATCCACTTCTTCAAAACTGAATAACCAAATCTACAATCTACTAAAAGAAATATCCGAAACTTTACTATTGCCCGGAAAGGAGCGTGATGAAATATGGCAGTCACCGGATTCTGGCCGGTCTACAGAAACTTAAAGGCTACGCTGGACTACGCCGATAATCCCGATAAAACCACACCGAAAGAATGTCTTGACAAGGATTTATATTCCGCCTTACGCTACGCAGAAAATGATAATAAAACGGACCGGCAGGTTTTTGTCGGCGGTATCAACTGCTCGGCGCAAAACGCCTATACTGAGATGATAGCCGTACAGCTGCGGTTTGGTATGAAAGGCAAGGTTGTTGCCTTTCACGGAATACAGAGTTTTAAGGCGAACGAAGTCACACCTGAAGAAGCATTTGAAATCGGAAAAGAAACGGCAAGGCATATGTGGGGAGATAAATACCAAGTGCTTGTGACTGTCCACTTGAACACGGATAACCTGCATTGTCACTTCGTCGTAAACCCCTGTTCATTTAAGGATGGCTCAAAGTTTAAAAACAAAATCGGTGATCATTTGGAACTGCGAAAGATATCCGATGAGGTTTGCCGAGAGCACGGTTTATCTGTTCTTGAAAACAGTAGTTTTTACAGTAAAGGGCAAAAGAAGGAATATTGGGCGCACAGAAACGGGCAGATGACGCACCGTGATATGTTGAAAAAGGATATTGACTATTGCTTACGGTATTCATCAAACGGCTCGGAATTTGAACGGCAGTTATGGGAACTCGGCTACTCTATCGACTGGCAGCGCTTATCTATTAAGCATAAAGGTTGGGACAGAGCCGTGCGGCTTAAAAGCATCGGGATTACCGAAACAACCCTTGAGGCGTGCTTCTCTAAAAACAAAGGAAAATATTACTTCTATGACGAATGGAACACTCATTTACCGTACAAGGCAAAGCAAGCACCCATTATCAGACTAATGAACCAACTTGATTTTACCGTAGACCACGCCAAAGATCCGTCGAAGGTAATTGTCAGCGCGGTAATTTATATCATCCTATCATTGTTTGAAATAGCAAGGACAGTAAAAGATTTTGTTATTGCAGATGTTGAATTGCGGCACGAGGTACGCAATGTAAAGAAGTATGTTAGCGAATACCGCTTTTTGCAAGCTGAAAAGCTCAATACAATGACGGATATCAAAAATTATATTGACACAACTAAAGCGGAAATAAACAAATTCGAACGCAGCCGCGCCCTTACCGATAACAAGCGTCGTCGAGCAAAAACACTGGAAGGAAAACAACAGTACAAGGATGAGCGCAAGGCCATAACCGAGCGCATTACGCCGTTACGCAAGAAGCTTAAACAGGCGGTGCAGATTTATAATAAGTCGCCCCGCCTTATTGATTTACTTGACAGGGAATATCAAATTGAAAGAAAAACTTATGAAAGGACGAAATAGTATATTGTTTACCGGCTTATATATTCGCGGACCTTAACGGGCAATTAACACCCACAAACAAATTCTTTGAAAGGCAGTAATTATGAAACAAACAAACTACGCTGCCGTTTCAATCATATTTTTATATACACATTTTTCTACAACAGAAACGGCAGACAAAAAGAAATTAAAATCAGGAGGAGAAACCTTATGAAAGAAACTAAAATGTCTGCCGAAAAGGTAGTAAAAGAACCTAAACCGAAGCTTATGAACATTAAGCTTGAAAAGCTTCACCCGTTTAAGAGCCACCCCTACAAGGTGCTTGATGATGAGTCAATGACGGAGTTAACCGAAAGTATAAAAGAGTACGGACTGCTAAATCGCATTATTGTTCGCCCACTTGAGGATAAACAGGACGAATATGAAATTATATCCGGACACCGCAGAGTACACGCCGCCGAGCTTCTTGAAATGAAAGAAGTTCC
>ERZ773194.3833-NODE-3833-length-12518-cov-4.990452_pt1 | contig 12518 bp, 20 predicted proteins | sample MGYA00511240_ERZ773194 | MGnify/ENA primary metagenome ERZ773194 (study PRJEB29015, sample SAMEA2737774) | human gut metagenome | biome: human gut; feature: human-associated habitat; material: faeces | place: China | collected 2012 ... | reverse complement strand
ACCTGTGGCATTAAGAACTTCAAAGCAACTCTCGCATCACGCCGCCTGACTCCTGCCTATCCATGATTTTGGGTATTCCCCGACTGCACATTTCTTGACAATTCCATATCATTGATAAGGTCGATTATACTTTTTGCTGTTTGTAGTGTTCTGCGATGCAGAACATAAATCGACTCGCCTTTGGCATAATACTTCTTATCCAGCTTTTTGGCGTGTTTCGTGTACCATTCCATTTTATCAAACATACTATGTTTCTCCATTGATTTGGTTTATAGCTTATCATAAAGCTATGTTCTTCGTATTCTATTATAGCACATTTCGCCGCATACTTCAATATAAAGGCACAAAATGATGTTATACAATTCAAAATTGATAAGAAATACTAATGTTGCAGTACATCTAATAAATCCACGCAAATCGTTTGTGATCTGCGTGGATTTTATCATTCCAGTAATTCCGTTGTGAGCCTTGCTCCATACTTAATACCGTACAAGATGGCAGCGTGAAACATAGCATTTGTTACGTCATTGACGAGCGTGTCTATTTCATGTGATTTCTCAGGCGGCAGCTCGTTTTCAATGAAGTTGTGCAATCTTTCTTCTGCATTGGTGTATTCTTCATCGACCAATAGAGTTTGGTCAAAGTCCAAGCGTATGTGTTCCACCATATCTTTCAAAATGTCCATAGGTTGACCTCCTTGTAATGGCTATATGATAAGTATAAAGCAGTACAGGCTGAAAGTCCAGTCTTTCAGATAATGTCTGGATATGTGCCGCAAAAAAGACCTCTGAAAGCAAATCCCCCATAACATGGCGCACAAAACAGAACAGGGAGCGTAACTTCGCTCCCTGATTTTTCACTTCTGTATCTCAATCACAAATTTCCCCTCAACGATTTTCAGCTTTAAGGTCTTGACATACCGATTGCAGAAATTCTCCATTTCCTTTTTCGTTGCTGTTACCCTTGATTCTTCGTATAGTTTATGGGTAAGCTCCAATGGGTTCTCACCTATGAGCGTAGGCAGGTGCTTTTCAAGCTCCGCAAAGAGTACCGCGCGTTTCATGTCCTCAGTGCCGGCGGAACAAAAATCATCTATCGAACAGTAGTAAATACCGTGTTGAGTGAGGGCATTCTTTATCGCTGATCCGCACTTTTCGTACTCGTACATTACAAGAAAGTTTGCGTCAGGCAGGCTCTCGATCAATCCCCAATAGTCCGAATCGCTTGATACGATAATGAACGAAGTAACACCGTTCCGATAGAAGTCCGTGACCACACTTGCGGTCATTCTAACGTCTACAAGCGACTTTCTGTCTGTCACTCGGTCTATTTCAATATGCTCAACAGGTATCTGCGTGAATTTCGACAGCCAGTCCCAGCCTGTTGTGGTGTTCTGATCATCATAGAGCGTGATTTTTTCGATCCTGGCAAGTTCTTCTTGATTTAAGCCTTTAAGAACACTGTACAGTTTGAATGGGTTGGAATTTTCGCAGTCAACAGCAATTGCGGTCTTGGCTGAACTGTCGATAAAATTATAAATGTTGTTTCTGGTATCGGCATCGGCATCATGGTATTTCGTGTAGTCGGAGAACACGTCGCCGTTCATTTCATACAGAAGTTTGAGAAACTTGCGGTCAGATGAAAGAATACCACCGTGATTGCCGGGGGTCCAGTATATGTACTGCTGAAACGGATAATACTCGATGTTCGCCATGTACTTGGTAAACTCGTCCTTCATCACGCTCGGCTTATTGTATTTCGGGACGTAAAACAGGTTTCTGATATAGTCCCAATTTATCCAATCGTAGAAAAGCCCCGAACAGCTGTCAATATGCTCGTTTATAAGCCGTGTGAGATCCTGCATATACTTTTCGGAACGGTAATTCGCCTGAATGACCTGTATTCCCCATTTCTCAAGCTGGCGGATATTGTCTTTGTCATACCATTCAAGAGAAGTCAGGTTTTTCAGGTCAAAACGCATAGCGTCATCGGTCTTTTTGAAATGCTGAAACAATGAAGTCCTCAGCTTGCTCAGATAGCGGATAATAGTCGCTTCTTTGCTGGCATAGAGAGTGTCGAGCGTATCGGGACATTCTTCCCTGAAACTCGTTTCCAATGCCGATTTTCTTACTCCAATCAGGTAGGCTATGGCAGTCACTACCTCTTTTGTATCAACGGTCAAGGTTATCCTCCTTTATCGCTTGTGTTTTCGATATGTTTATCAATGACCGACATAATTTCGTGAAGTCTGCTCTCACCAATGCCTTTGATACAAGCTAAATCAGCTTTGAGCTTATCATAGTCAATGCTTTGAGCCTGTGCATCATTATATCCCTGCTGATACACGTTTTTGACGAAGTTGTCCATTGTGGCTCTGTCCATTGACTTGATCTTCTTATATAATGCTCGGTCAATAGTTGGTTGATTTTCCATTGCACTCACCTCCGATCTGCTCTATAAGTCAATTATAGCACGAACGACGGTATATTGCAATTAAAAGGGTGTGAAAAAGTGTGCAGAGATTGACTTTTTCGGGGTGGAATGATATAATTATAAAAATGCTTATGGGGGTGCTTGTATGGCAAGGATAAAAGCGTTTAGATTTGAATGGACAGATGCTTGGTTCAATATCGGTGAAGGTTTTGATTCTATACTTGAAACATCTGAAAGTGGAATGGTTAGTATTCAATTCCTGGTTAATGGTAAACCATTTCAGTTGAATCTTACTGACAAAGAAGATGAGTTCATCACAGATATGAAGATCCTCAAAAAATGGAACAAACGGGAATATATTAATGACGGGGTTTTAGATGGAACTATGTGGAGCTTGCATTTCACATATGATAATACTATTATAGTGGCAAGAGGAATGAACGGTTTTCCTTCAAGTTTTCTTGATTTTCTAAATATTCTTCATCAGAAATACCGTGTTCCAAAGGCAGAGCTTGAAGATGAAAAGTGGATCAAGCAGGATATAAAGCATACAAAAATAATAGAAAACCCTAATATTGATTCATGGGCAATGTATTTTTAATATACCCAAACACGGATAACCGTCCTCATCAGACGGCTATCCGTTTCTTATTATTCCGCATACCCACAATCCGTAACAGTCAGCTCGGTATGCTCGCTGTCCTGCGGATCATAAATATCATATATCACTGAACTGCACCCCATAGAGTTGCAAAACTCTGTTGCCTTGTTCAGAAAATCAGACGGAATATCAGTGAGAGATCCATTGTTCTTTACAAGCATAACTCCGCTTTTCCGCAAGTTCTCTATAAAATCTTCACTCGTCATCATCATTCACCTCAACACGTTCCTCGCCCTCGCTGGCTTCAAGGGTCACAGCGTGGGCATAGATCAGCCAGTCGTTCAGACAGTCAAGGGTGCAGAAACTCTGGTTTGTGTCCTGATGCTTGTAATAAGCCTTGCCTGCTGGTATCTCCTTGTAACAGTTCGCACAAAACATGACCGCACCTCACACATATATCATCGCTTCAAACACGCTTTCCCTTGCCTGCTGCTGAAGCAGATTTCCTATCGCACCCTCGGTAACAATATCGCCCTTTTCGTGGGCTTCCTGAAACTCACGGCTGTTCACTTTCAAAAGCTCTTCCTGACTGTCAAGAGCGTCGAACACTCTGTTGTCAAGGTCGGAGAGATACTGAAAAATCTCCCCATTATCCACAAGTCTCTGCAAGCGCTCGGGATTTTCCTCCTCCGAATAGTGCAGATGATAGCGGATATAGTCACGGAAGAAACGGTGTTCTTCGGTCTTGAATGTCTTAGGGTGAACGTGCGTGACCGTCTGCGTGTCCGTATCTACTGACCACACGGGCATTTCGCCACGGTCAGGCACGTTCACAAGCTCCTTGCTCTTAAAAATCATAGCTGTACCTCACTTTTTCTTCTTCATCATAAAGTAACCGCCAACTCCCACACCTGCGGCGATAGCCACTCCTGCGATGATCGGCATAGGGTTGCTCTCAGACGCACCTGAACGGCTTTCAGAACCGCTTGAAGCGGTGTCGGGTGTAACTTCACTGTCTGCACCCGAAACGCCCTCAGAAGCCGATTCCGTTCCGCCTGAGACCTTGCCGATCACTCTCGGTGAGCCGTTTCCGTCATCGTCGATATGATTGCCCTGCGGCACTTCGGGTTCTTCATCGTCCTTTAAGGTGCTGAACGGCGGAAAGCTGTCTACGGTGTTTCCGTTTTCATCGGTCATGATCCAATTGTCCTGCCAATAGGTGAAAGAATAGCTGTGTTCGGGCGTTTCAATAGTCCAGTTGCCGTTGTCATCATCGTTGAAGTCAAAGTCCTCAATGTAACTGCGGTAATAGTCCTTGTATTCGTATTTCAGCTCACCAAGCTCGGACCAGTCGTATTCGTCCGAACCGTAGTTCTCGTCAAGCCACTTGTCAAGCAGGTGGTGCTTGTACGATGCCTCGGGAAAGTCGATGCCGTTATCACCCTTGCCGTTCCACATATCGTCCCATATCTCGGCTTCAATATAGTCTCGGTCAAGGTTTTCGGCGGCGTAAGCCGTAACGGAAAACGGCATTGACGTTATGATAAATGCGGATAACGTTATAATAAACTTCTTCATCGTTATAATTCTCCTTTAACCTGTCATCTGACCGATCAGGACAGATGCTTCATATTTGCTCAGGTCACTGACCTGAATGTCTTTTCGTTTCTTCTTTCGGACAAGGCGCTGTATCAGGGCTTTCTGCTTGTCCGATGCAGGCACGTTTGCCCAGCGCATAACGTGGGGAATATCCCATAGGTAGATAGCCTGCTGATAGTCGCACACCAAAATGTGATGCACCTCGTCAAGAATATCCTGCATTGGTGCGGTGGGGACAGTCCTCACGATAATATCATCATGTTTGAGATAAGCACTGCTGTTGCCCGTGATGTCCTCGGCTGTCACTCGGAAAATACGCCCCTCACCGATAGAACAGGTCATGTCTCCGTTGGGGAGAACAACATAGTTGACATTGTGAGTGTCATAGTTTCCGTTGTCAGCAAACAGCTTGATAAGCTGGACGTTGATCTTCCAATCGGGAGGGGGTGCAGGCTTGTTCAGTTCCTCCGTGACCATTTCTTCGATCTCTGTCAGGAGCTTGCCCTGCAATTTCTCGGGCGGAATATCTTTCGGTATCTCACCAATGCCGAACAGGTCGGGAGCCTGGCAAATATCCAGCTTGCCCGTGATGCCCACGCAATCTATCAGATTGAGAGCGTCCTTGCCTTCGTGCGTTCTCAGACCTCTGCCAACCATTTGCGTGTAGAGTGAAGCGTTCCGTGTCGGTCTGGCAATGATGACCGTTTCGATCAGGGGCATATCTGTACCCTCAGTAAAGACCATGCAGTTTACAAGACAAGGTATTTCACGGTTTGTGAAACGCTCGATGATCTCAGCACGATTCTGCGTTTCCGCCGTCACCACAACAGCGCCGTCAATAAGCTCTGCAATATGATAAGCGTGCTGTACCGTAGTGGCAAAGATAAGCGTCTGACCGACAGCCTTTTCATAGTAAGCGGCGGCAACTTTCTGATTTTGCAGAGGATTGTCCACCGCACTTGAAAGCTCCGCAAGGTTGAGGTCATCACACTGCTTGTGGACTTCCGACAGGTCAAAGCCGATGTCCACGGTAAAGCACTTCACGTCGGTGAGGTACTTGTGGTCGATACCCCATTTTAGGTTGCGTTCGTAGATGATCTTGCTGAATATCTCGCCCAGCTTTACGTTGTCGGCTCGGTTCGGAGTAGCCGTAAAGCCGATGTGAAGCCGTGGCTTGAAATAATCATAGATACGGCGGTAAGTGTCCGCAACAGCGTGGTGGGCTTCGTCGGTGATGATAATATCGAAATCATCGGGCGAAAAGCTGTCCAGCCGTCTGACAAGGCTCTGTACACTTGCCGACACGACTTCCTCGCCGTTGCTGTGGTTGTCGGCTTGCTCAACTCCAAAGGTGCAGTCAAAATACTTGCGTAGCTGCCACACCAATTCCTCACGGTGGGAGAGGATCAGCATACGTCCTCTCCGCTTGATGTGAGAAAAGATAACGGTCTTTCCCAAGCCCGTGGCAACAGCTACAAGATACGAACCGCTTTCGGTATTGTTGATGATATTCACGCACTCCTGCTGGTAGTCTCTGAGGGTAATTGTCTCCATTAAATCTCCTTTGTATCTTTATGTGTCTGTGGACTCTTTCGGTTGCTGTTTTTGACTGTTACAAGAAAATCCTTATAATCATAATCTATTGCATCAAAAATATGAAACAGATTATTAAGCATTGTATCTGTACCGAAATGTATTTCAAAGTAAATGTTTTCATCGATCTTTGCAGGTTTGTCCATTCCATTACCGCTGTCCGAAAGGATAGTACGGCTCATGCCAATGATCTTATTGCGAACAGAGAGAAGTTCATTGTGCTTTTCTCTATTGCACCTTTTAAGCAGGATACGCACTACCTCTCTCCATTTATTAACAGGGATTTCATCTTCTCCCATGAACAGCTTTATCGGTTTCTTTCCGACAAAAAATCGTGTTTGGGTTTTCAGATGAACAGTGATCGGTTCGTTTTTTTGCTCTTGTTTATGTTCACTGTTCATTTTTGTTTCTCCTCATTATTCGCAAAATAGAAAGCGAGTGCTTTTTCAACAGTCTCCGTGACCTGTGCTTTCTTCGTGCCTGGTTCAAAGTATTTGTAGAATGTCTCCTCGCTGATCTTCACACTCTTGGGCTTCGGCTTTACGTCTGCTGTGCCTGTGATGATACGTACAATTGTGGCGGTGTCGATATTGCCTTCCTTGTCGGCGGCATCGTGGAGAGCCTTAGACTTCTTCATGTCAACCTTGAAATCCTCAGCCTGTTCAGCAACAACAGCCTGTGCCTTTTCGGATAGGAAAGAAAGTTCAACTCCTGCTCGGATAGCAATATCTCCACTGTCAACAAGTGCTTTCAGAGCGTCGGATAGCTTGTTTATGCGGATAAGGCGGACGACTGAACCTTTACTAACTCCATATTCCTTTCCGACTTCTTCATTCGTGTCCAACCTTGATCCCATTGGATTCAAGGTTGCGGTATCGTTCGTTTCAGCTTCTGGATCTTCGAGAAGTGCAAGCTCTCTCTGAATATCGCTTCGCTTGCCGGGGGAAAACATTTCGCTGTGCCTTAGTGCAATAACAGCCGCCTGCTCGGAAATGCGGAGATTATCAAAGCCCCTCTGCATAACATTACTCTCAATAACGTACATTTCCGCCTCGTCCTCGGTAAGTCCCTGCTTTATGATAGCAGGAACAGTGGGCAGACCTGCGATCTTGCAGGCATTCCAGCGGTTATGTCCGATAAGTATCTCATAGCCGTCACCGTCAGGCTGAACGATGACAGGTGAAAGCACACCGTTTTCCTTAATGCTTGCCACCATATCATCAAGCCTTTCGCCTGTGTAAAGTTCAAACTTGTGGTTGTGATATGGGTGCAGTTTTTCGCATGGTATCTGCTGTACGGCGGTCTGTATAGCGGGAACAGACAGCATTGCTCCCAAATCAAATGCAGGCTTGTTCATTTCTTTCCCTCCAATTTCTTTATACGTTGTTTCAGCTCGATGTTTTCCATTTCGGACTTCATCAGCCGTGACTTGATATTCTTGATCGTAACGTCCGCACGAACAATGGTGTCTGCAAACTTCATCAGCGTGAGCTTATATCGGCGCTGATTGTAGCAGAAGTCGTACCATACCTCGCCCGAGAGCCTGTCACGGCTCTCGGAAAGGCTTGCGATAACGTCCCTTGCCACGGCTGATACGCTCTTTTCGTGATCGCCCGAGAAGTATTCGTCAAGTTCTCCCTCGCTGTGAGGGGTGAAAAGGAACGGAGTACCCTCGGTGTCAAATCTCTTAGGCATGGCTCAGTCCTCCTCGTCCTCGTCGGTGCAGAAGTCAAGCCCGTTCTCAAGCTGAATGTAGATGCCCGAATATCTGTCGTGTTCAGAGCCTTCCGAGTTCATCATCGCTTCAAGGAAGAAAGCCTTTGCTTCTTCACGGTCAGCCCATACCTGGACTTCGCCGTAGCACTTGGTCTTTACCTTGCGGTTGGGGTTCATTGCGAGTTCTGACATACTTAACATCTTTCAAGCACCTCCATTGCCAATCTTTCATATTCCGTACCGAGCTTGCTGTCGGTCATGCAAAGCGGAACTCTGCTGACAGAACTTTTCGCCGCTTCGACAGACTTGCTTATGCTCGTTTCAAATACTATTTCGCCGTACTTTTCATTCAGTTCCGCAAGGGATTCACGGCTCACCTTTGTGCGGTCAACCATTGTCGGCAGAACACCCAGCATTGACAGCTTGGGATTGATCGCACCCTTGATCTGCTGATACAGATTGTCAAGAGCCTGCAAACCGTCAAGGCTGAACTTCTGTGTCTGAACAGGTATCAGCACCTTGTCCGCAGCGGTGAGTGCGTTGATAAGGAGCGTACTCAGGGACGGCAGACAGTCAATGATGATGAAGTCATAGCCTTTGACGTTATCCTCGGAGAGTATCCTGCGGAGTATCGTTTCCCTTGACAGAGCTGTTGACATAAGGGTTTCGCTGTTTGCAAGGTTGATGTCGGCAGGAATGTAGTCCACGTCAGCCGACTCACAATGGCGTATTGCCGTCCTTACGATGTCGGGTGTGAGCTGACCGCCTGTGCAGGCTGTCATAACAAGCTGTGTCATGTTGGGAAGTCCGTCAGGCTCGTAGCCGAGATATTCGCTGAGGTTAGCCTGCGGATCAATGTCCACCAAAAGCACCCTCTTTCCCTGTTTCAGTGCAAGGCAAGCACCGAGATTGAAGGCGGAAGTTGACTTGCCGACTCCTCCCTTCTGATTTGAAATTGCCATAATAATGCCCATTTTTATTCCTCCTATTATTCTGTACTGCTCTTTGCAGTCCTGTCGCTAAATTCTTCTCGGATTTTTCGTTCTTTTTCGATTAAGACAGCCTTAATATCTTCTTCCATGCTCTGCCACGGTATCGCATCGGTTATTACCGCTGACCGCATTTCTTCCAGATTACAGGTTATGTCGGAAAAATCTTCGTCATCAAATCCGTCTCTGATAAAATTAAGGGTTTCTCTATCGCCAAAATCTTCAAGACCGTATAAGCCGTGGAGCAAGAGGCTGATACAATACACCCTGTTCAGATCTTTGTAATCCATACGTCTGAATAAGTCGGTTATATTCATCGTATTACCTCTTATCAGAACAGCACTCCGCTGTCGGTGCTGTCATAGAAACCGCCGTTGTTATCGGTATTTTCGCTGTTGTTCTCGCCCTCGGGCTTTCTGCGTGTTCCCGGGAAGTGTACCTCGTTTACCTTGATCTCCACGGAAGAACGCTTCTCGCCGTTCTTTTCAAAGGTGGAACTTCTCAGGTTGCCGACTACGGTGATCATCTCACCTTTAGAGAACATATCATTGATGAACTCTGCATTATGATTCCATGCGGTGCAGTTAAAGAAGTCTGTTTCGGGCTTTTCAGCACCCTTCTTCTTGGGGCGGTCAACTGCAATGCGGAACTTGCAGAGGGGTGTCTCGCCTGTGTAGCGGAGTTCGGGGTCGGCAGTAAGTCTGCCTGTTTCGATTACGATGTTGGTCATAGTGATTACCTTTCCTTTCTGCCTGTCGGCTGACAGGTCTTGGTTTCGGGTTTCTTTTCGTTTGCTGTGATTATATTATACTATGCAATATCCCTATTGTCAAGTATAATTTTCGGAAGTTTTTGAATTTCGGCAATGCGCAGCACAAATGACATTTTCCTCGGTGTACTTTCACCAAAATTCCGATTATATTTGACATATCCCTATCTATGTGATAGAATGAATGTAATAACCGAAATCGGGGTGATAAGATGTATAAACACACCTGTCAGCTCTGCGGAATGGAGTTTGAATCGCCGTCCGCAAGAGCGAAATACTGCATTTACTGCCGTGACAAGGCACAAGTCCTGCGCAACAAGGCATACAAAGAGAAGAAGCAAGCCGGTGAATCCGTAGCTATCGGGAGCGAACAGGTCTGCTCCCTCTGCGGAAAGACCTACACGGTGACGGCAGGCTCTCAGAAATACTGCAAGGAATGCCAGGAGGAGCAGGCTCGTTCAAAGAAAATATCCTCAAACGCTCAGTATGCCAAAGCGAATTACAAAACGCTGAAGCTGTATGTGTCCGCCGAGGAGCGTGATGCGATAAAGGCTTATGCGGAGTCGCTGGGTATGAGCGTGAATAAGCTGTTGCTCACGGCGTTGGAGGAATACAAGAAACAGCATCAGTGAGTGTCAATCTTAACGTTCAGAACTACCGGGAGCCAGTGCAGTTCTTTTTTATAGCCTTTGGCTGACTTGGCAATAGGAATATTCAACATTTTGCCGTCATATAAGTATATCAGTACGCTTGAACAGCTGAACTCTGCGCCCATATCTATAACCTCTTTTAGAATGGCAACAGCTTCTGCGTTCCAGTCCGCCCACATTATGATATTAGGGGCTGATGTAGCAAGCATACAATCTCCCGTGTAGTCGAAGCCGTTTTTGCTGAAAATATTCTCGACTTCGACCAGCGAAACACCGCCTTTGCTTTTGATATAATCAAAGATTATTTTTGCAATTGCACTCTTTTCCATAACAGTTCCTTTCTTGGGTGTCACTCCAGATCCCCACTCTTTTTCCGTTTCCTGCGCTGTTCTTCCACGGCTCGTTCCTGTTCGTTGCCGAGATACTGCTCGATTTTCTGCAAGCTCTTTGACAGCGTTTCGGTCTCGTCAGCGGTCTGAGTGTAAAGCTGTTTCTTCTGCTTCTGCTCGGCTTCAAGATCACCAATAGTTTTCCGTAAAAGCTCAAGGCTCGGTACACTTCCCGAAGGGTACCAGTCTTTGAGCTTTTTTACTGCCTTTTGGTACTCGTCAAGTTCGTAACAGTATTCGCTGTGAAACTTCTTTTTCTCCCTGCCCGTAAGCATTTTGAAGTGTTCGTTGTACGGTCTGTACTTAACATACAGCTCCACAAGTTTCAGCTGTTTGCCGAGGTCTCCGATCTGCATACGGATACGGTCCAGCTCGTCCTGCAACTTCATCTGCCTGCCGAAAGACTCCTGTGCAGCACTCACAGTTTCCTCATAGGTAAGCCCACGCTTGGCGATCTCGTTCATCGCCTTGCTGACTTCCTTCATATTTGCCCTGTCCGCCCAGCGTGTGAGTGCAGGTGCTTGCAGAAATCTGTCAGCGGTTGTCCTGATGATCTTTGCCCTCGGAGCATAAGCCATAAACTGCCTGTTGTTTTCAATGCGGGACTTTATGCGCGGAGTTTCGTAAAACCACCCCAAAGTCCTCGCTCTGGTCATCTTGGCTCTCGGATTGTTTTCCCTCTGTTCCGCAAGCATAAATTTGAGGTCTATCTTGTGACTCGGATTGTATTCAACAAGCACACCGAAGTCGGCACACTTTTTAAGAAAATCCTCAAAATCATCGCTCACCTTGATGACCTGATCTATCGCATATTTCAGCTTGGACTTCCACGAAAGATGAAGCTGATCCACCGTCCATTCGTAATAGGATTTGCCCTTTGAACTTTCGTGATCCTCGATGACCGACAAGCCGTGTTCATGGCATATCTCATCGGACAGATCAAGCAGGTTCTTCCATGACCTTTCTTTGACCTTGCCTTGATTGTGAAGCGTTTCAAAAGTTCTGCCGTCATTAAGGCTTACATTATTAAAAATACAATGCACATGAATGTGGTTTGTATCGGTATGAACTGCAAGATAATATTGAAAGTTTCCCTGAAGCAGTCTGTCCGCTAATTCCTTGCCTACTTCAAGAGCCTTTTCGGGAGTAATTTCCCCAGGTGCAAAGCTCTGGATAAGATGCTGACAAAGCACCGAACTTCGTCCTGTCCCAATATCGTTTCGTATCTCCTGAAACTTCTTTGCCGCTGTATAGGGATCATCATCACAATAAAATGAAGTGACTAATCTTCTGTTGTCGGTCTTGGCTGGGCTGGCAATGTAGGCGAGGGCTTTACTTTCAGTAGCAGTGATCGGAAAAATCTTAGTTGTTGCCAAATCTCGTTTACTCCGTTCTTGATCTCGGCTATATCTTCGGGATAGATATTGCCCGAAGCATTTAGCCGTAAGGCTATCTGGTTTATGTTATTGGAAACGCTTGTGAACTTCCTGCGGAAATCGCTGAGATATTCATCGCTTACCTTGATTATTTGCCCTTGAAATATCATAATGCGGAAGAAGTCGCTTTTGGACTTGTAGCCGCTGTTTCTGAACTTGTTTTCGATAAGTTTTGCTTCTTCTTTGCTCACCCGAAATTTTTCTATAATATCTCGGGTATCGTATTCCTCTTTTGGTCTCATTTTCTTCATCTCCTTTTTGCATAGTCGGGGTTTTAGGGGTGCAATTCCAACAACTTAAGCGATATTGGCATTTACCCTGCATAAAAAATCAAATAGAATAT
>ERZ773194.3824-NODE-3824-length-12535-cov-3.430128_pt1 | contig 12535 bp, 16 predicted proteins | sample MGYA00511240_ERZ773194 | MGnify/ENA primary metagenome ERZ773194 (study PRJEB29015, sample SAMEA2737774) | human gut metagenome | biome: human gut; feature: human-associated habitat; material: faeces | place: China | collected 2012 ... | reverse complement strand
AGCTGTGGCCAGTTTTTTACTTTTGGGTTTTAGCAGACGATGCTTCAATTTGCTCCAAGCTCCCGGATGCAGTAAATAATGGGAAAATTCATTTGCCTGTGTTTCTTCTAAGATATTGCTGTTTTCACAATAACAGCTGAAGTATTGAAAATGACCACATTTGATGTGTCCGAGTTCATGTGACAGCAAGCAGCGTTTTGATTCAATATCATAACAATCTTTTATAAAAATAAAGCCGTTCTTTTGGTTCCGGTAACAAAATGCAGGCACTTTTTCCGCAAATTTCTCCAATTCCAAAGCGGCCAATAATTCCCGGCTAATGTCATCTTTTCCATAATAGACGACCTTCCACCCAATCTTTTTTGCGTATGCTATCAGGTTGGTTAATGAAGTGTCCCAATTTAAATCAGATAACAGTGAATAAGCAATCCTTTTTTCTTTTTCCATTTGAACCATCCTTTTTTGCATATATCATACAAAAAAACAGGACCTTATTCAATATAGAATAATTAAATCAATTGCATTTTTCAAATTTCATCCAGCTTTTTTAATATATCATCTATAATTTCCAGTTTCTTTTCTTCCCTGTTTAGCTTGTTTCCGCCAAATGCAACCGCGCTTCCGGTATAGTCGTACTTTCTCATGATAGAATCAATATCACATTCTTTATCCCTTTTCACATATTTACTGTTTTCTGACAAGTCGCTGATATATTCCCTTGCCTTTTGACGGCCGGTACTGTTCAGTTTGTAATATGCGTTCAACAATTCTTCCTTCTCTGATACTGTTTTATGATTTCTTTTTTCGTCCAACAGAATTTCAAAAGAGGGAATGCCGTACCAAAGACACAATTTTATCAATATGTCCGCATCCGGCTGTCCCTGCCCATTTTCCCAGGAATAAACTGTTTTGATACTTTTTCCGAATTTGTTTGCAACCTCTGCTACAGAAATTCCCTTTTCTTCGCGGTATCGTTTCAATATCCTTGCTATGTATTCTTTCGACATGATAAAACCTCTTTTCAGTTGTTATTATGACAACAGTATATCATCTTATATTTTAAAATGCAATATAATTTCTAAAAAAAATAGAAAAATATAACTTGACATTCTATTAATATAAGAATATAATACGATATATTCCGAAAAAAATAGAAAGAGGGGAAAAAATGAATGTTCGTTATATTTTAAAAAGAAGGATTGCAGAACAGGAGTTAGATTGCAATGAGCTGGCACGGCTGACCTCGATCAGTTCTGCAAAATTGTCCGCCTATTTGGACGATAAAGAGAAATTATGTGCCGAAGAGTTTATACGATTAGCTTGTCAGGTGGGACTGAATCCACGTGACTTCGCAGGAGAAAAGATAAAAATACAGAGAAAAAACAGAAAGAGGAGGACGAAACAATGGTACAAGCCTTTATAGGCGTGCTTCTGTGTATGGGAGCCGCATTTTTATTCGGCTATATGGTGTGTGAAATGAAATATGAAAGGAATCAATGACAGAAAGGAAAACAGGAGAATGAAAAAGCTGGATTTGAGCGGATACAGAAAACCGGAATTGGTACATATACTGTTAAACATGGTGCGTAAGGCAAAGGGCAAGCCGCTGCTGAAAAAGAATTACATCAAAGGGGGAAAAGGGAAATGACATTGGAAAAGAAAAAGGAGTATTTACTGCGGTACCAGCTGATTGATAAAAAAATTGAACATGAGCTGGAGGAATTGGCACTGTGGAAGGAGAAAGCGAAAAAGGTAACGGCTGTTTTGACGGGACTGCCCGGTCCGCAAAGTAAAACAGGCGGAATGCAGAATATCTGCGATAAAGTGATGGACATGGAAAAGGAGGTAGGGATTCATATAGAGAAAATGCTTCAACTGAAACAGGAACTTGAATCAATCATCTCTGCGGTTCCTCATGAAATATACCGTTTGCTGCTGCAATACAGGTATCTTGATTTTATGCTGTGGGAACATATTGCCGTAAGGCTGAACTATAATTACTACTACGTCAGAAAAGAGCTGCACAAAAAAGCGCTGGAACTTTTGATAATACCCTCCGATACCCTCTTAATACGTGATAATATTCTATCATAAAATTCGGCAAAGAATCGAATAAGATGCCCTGCTATCCCCTGCTGAAAGGTGATAATATGGCATTATAGAAAATGAGGATCAGGGTTGCCTTTGTGTCAGACTGATAATTGCTGACGGTTGGGCGGCGGGAATTTTTAATAGGCTTCCTGTCCTTGCATTCGACTCTTTTATGCCGGTACAAAGGAGATGAGATTTTGCAGTATGATTCAGTTGATAAAAATAGGACCGTTTTGAAACAGACCTGCTCAGAACTGAACCATCTCGGACTGCTCTGGTCCGAAATCAATATGTCTTTGCTTGATGACGTCTGTTTGTCCTCTTGCGCAAAACAGGATTTGCTTCATTACAATTTATATGAATTCAATCGATGGGCAAGTAAGACAATTGATGAATGTCAGGATTTTTCAAATCTTTATGGTTTACACAGGATAAATGTATGGGAAAAAGGAGGTGATGATTATGCTGCAGGATTTGGTATTAAGCGCATTGAATCAGGCTGTAACAGCGGAACTTGCACAATACGACGGTAAAAAAGCAATTTTTTATCAGCAGGTTCCGGCAAAGGCAGATGTAAAGTGGACCAATGGCCAATATCCGCATATCTGTTTTAATATTTACTGGTCATACGATTTTGAAAGAAATTGCATTGGAACGATGGAAACGGATGTTTACAGCGTAAAGGGCAGCAACGGTTCTGAAATAGCAGGGCAAATACAGCAGCTTGGAGGAACCTTCTTCTCGGATAATGATTTTGTCTTTTGCATTGCAATCAAGAAATGGAGAACAAAAGAGTTGATTGATTCCGAGCAGGCAATAGAGCGTTTCAGACTATCATTTGATATTTTGGATTACTCTAAGCAGAGTATGGATTCCCCCAATATTATATCGGGAATCAATACATTTTTAAACAATATCACAAATGGCTGTTTGCTGATTGGATTTGATGAACTGGAACCGCAATTCACAGCTTCCGCAGGACAAAGCTTGATTTATGTGAAGTCACTCTCTAATAAGCGGTTACAGGATATCTATTCGGCTTCCTGGCTGCAAAGTGAGATTGCATTGCACATTATTGCCGAAACTCCGGTATTAAGGCTGACACTATTGGAACAAATAACCCGATCTGTTTTACTCGCTGGAGAAATCGGTTTAGACAATGATACGCGGTTTATTGTTGATGATATTCAATACAGTAATAATAACAATCCCCTATATGAACCGCAGATTAAATTAACCGGCAGGTATATCATATCTGCACCGGAGCAGGAATGTGAATTGATGAACTATATTTCTGTTCAAGACAATCAAAGTTAACTTTCATCATTATAGTTTCCGAGTACTCGATTTGAAAAATAAAAGGCCTATTTTGAATTTGTCTTCCAGTTTTGGAGGACATAAAATAGAAAAATGAAAACAAAAAACAGGAGGTAACATTTGAATGGGAATTTTCTTTACAAATGGTGAAACAAAAAAACGTGCTGGTGTTTACCAGCGGTATGAAAATGTCGGTACAGCCCAGGCTGCGGGAGCGGTCAACGGTATAGCGGCAGCAGTCATACAGGCAAACTGGGGCCCGCTGGGGTCAGTCCGGATTTTGGACAACGCTGCGTTTGCATCAGAAGTATTCGGGACAGCCGGTACGGTTGAAGTATTGGAAGAACTGTTCCATGGGGGCGCAAGCGTAGTTAAGGCTGTTCGGGCAGGAACCGGCGGAACAAAGGGAACAGTAAAACTGAAAGATACTGCTTCTTCCGCAGCAGACGCTGTCAAAATGGAAACAAAATATGTTGGGGACAGGCAGTTTCAGTACACGATCCAAACTGCCGGCGATGGCAAAGAGTTAACGATTTATGAAAATAACGTTCCGGTTGAGAAAATCAGTTTTTCTGCAAACGGCGGCCAGGAGGCAGATGCTTTGATTAACGCCGGCAAGACCTCTAAGTTCTTTGATTTTACCAAGGAAACAGGTTACAGCGGAACTGGTGCTATAGCTCTTGTAGAAACTGCGGCTGATATTACAAAGGGAACAAATCCATCCCTTCCGTCCAAATCAGATTACTCCGCGGCTTTCTCTCTGCTGGAACCCCACCGCTGGAATGTAATTTGTGTCGATACGGTCGACACCGAAGTGCACGGCGCGCTTGCAGAATTTTTAACACGGGCCTATCAGGATGGCACAATGGCGTTTGGCGTTATTGGGGAGCCGCTTTCTGTAGCACTGGATACCCGTCTTGCCGATGCAAAAGCGTATAATGATTATAAAATCGTATATGTCGGCGGAGGCTATATGGCCGGTGAAAAATTAGTCGACGGTTATCTTGCCGCCGCAAGAGTCGCCGGTATGATCGCCTCTGTTCCATCCAGCCAGAGCATTACGCATAATACCGTAAGCGGCGCTACTGATATTGCGGAATTGCTGACCAATTCTCAATATGAACAAACCATTACAAACGGTATGCTGACCTTTAGCATGTCCAGCAATGGTAATGTCTGGGTTGAAGCAGGTATTACGACCTTAAATAATCCGCAGGGCGAAGATGATGAAGGATGGAAGAAAATCAAGCGGACAAAAATTCGATTCGAATTAATGAACCGCGTCAGCGACACAATTGAGCCAATGATTGGTAAAATCAACAACAATGCCGATGGTCAGGCAAATGTTATCCAAGCCGTTGGCGATCTGCTTGACACTATGGTTGCTGAAAATAAGCTGCTTCAGGGAGCTTCCGTACAGCTTGATCCCTCCAACCCTCCGGCAGGCGACAGCGCATGGTTTATTATCAATGCGGATGATGTCGACGCGCTTGAAAAGACTTACTTTAATTTCAAATTCCAGTTCGCGCCGCAGGCGTAAAGAAAGGAGAAAGATAATATGGCAATCAACAACCAGCAGTCAATTTTGGATATCAATAAAGTTATTACAGGTAAGGACGGGCAGCTGTTTCTCACATTATCTGATAAGACAAACATGTTTTTAGGGGAGGTCGATACCTTCCAGGCACAGCTTTCCGTAACAAATACAGATTACCAGCCGGTCGGCTCGACACTGTCCTATGCGGTAACAACAGGCTATTCGGTAACTCTGACCATGACGGAAGTTGTCATACGGGACGATGTTATGATGAAAAAATTATTTGATGAAATCAGCAACGGCAACCTTCCTCAATTCGACTTTGTCGGAAAACTCAGCCGCAGCGACGGTTCTGAATCGAGACAGGTCTTCCGCAATTGTATTCCTGACGGATCAATCGACCTAATGAACCTGACACCGGGCGAAATTATCAAACGCACATGGTCATTCCGGGTTAACAGTATCCCGAAAATGGAGAAATTTTTTAAATAAGTTGTAATGAATTATGAAAGTGAGGGAACTCCTATTATGGCTGCAAAAACAAATGAAATGCTTCTGACGAAGGAAGAAGTTTTGATGAATGAGGATGATTTACTCAAAGGATTGCTACAAGCGGCAAGCTTTAAAAATGATGTAGAAAATTATAAATTGATCCAGGTCAAACGGAATGGGAAACTGTTATTCCAGTTCCGGGTACGTCCTCTGGAAGAATCAGAAATCGGCGAATGCCGCAAAAAAGCTACCAAATACGCGCCGAATCCAAATAACAGGAATCTTCCAAAAGTGGAAGTAGAAACCGATTATATCAAGCTGCGAGCCTATAAAATCTATATGGCGACCGTTGACGAGGACAAGCCAAAAACATGGGACAACAAGGCCCTTATGGATAAACTGGACCTCTTGCAGAACATCGAGGTTATTGATTCAGTCCTGCTGGCAGGCGAGAAAGACTGGATCTGCGATATCATTGACGAAATCAGCGGCTATGGCGTATCCAGGGAGGATTACGCAAAAAACTAATTTTGGCAGGCGGCAGGAGTTATCTCTTACATAGAATCTGGCAGAAAACAGGCAGGCTCCCCTCTGAACTATTAAAACTTACCCCGGGTGAGCTTGCCTTTCTTTATGCCAGTGAGGAAATTGTAATCGAACAGGAAAGAAGCGGGCCGGCTGCTCAAAAATAAAAAAAGTATGTTTCATCCATAATAATGTAATATTATGGATGAATAGAATGTTTCTATTGACATATTTCTGCATATTTAGTATAATATATACAAAAAGAAGGAAAAAGGGGCGCTGGGCACTGATAATATAAATAATGTGTCTGGCGGCTCGTTGCATTAAATTGAAGACTCTGCGGGGGGATATGCAAATGTATAGTTTGCATATCCTTGCACTCCGCAGAACGGGGGCTGAAATGAAAAGAGTAATCAGCATGGTAATGGTTCTGATATGTTTTGTGGTAATAACAGCATGCGGAAAAGGAGAAAAAAAGGTATTTGAACCGGAAAAGCCGGTCAAAGAGATTTTCGCCCTGATTAACTCAGAAACCGTTGTGCAAGGCTTGATAAAAGATCGGGCGGACTTGATAGAGATGCAGTGGAAGGAAAAATCATAAAAGGAACTGTGAAGCATCAAACCTGTCACAGCTGCTTTCAGATTCCTACAGCAATATGACGTTGCAGGCAGCTGGATAAATATAGTAAATAGCAATGGAAAGCATTGACATATTTCTGCCTAATTAATATAATATATATAAAAAGATAAAAAGGATTGGGTTGCCAAAAAATCATGCAGGCTGGATACTGATATGCAATATAAAAGTTTGCATATTCTTTGAAAGCTTAGCAAAAACAGGAGGCAGAAATGAAAAAAGTAATGAGTTTGGTAATGGTTCTGGTATGTTTTGTAGCAATGGCAGGGTGCGGAGAGATGAAGGAATCTGATTTTGAACCGGGAAAGCTGGTCAAAGAGGATTTCGCGGTAATCCATATAGAAACAGGCAAGAAACTCACGCTGGGCATGACAAAAAAAGAAATTGAGAAAATAGTTGGAGAGCCAACTGCTGAATATTCTATAGGTACTGATTATAAAGGTGAATTAACTATTAGATATAGAGGTGACAAGGTGTCGGAAATTGCTGTGTTTCTAACTAAAGGGACACCTGCTTACAAAACCCCGCGTGGAATAGCACAGTTCTCTAAAATAAGTGATATGAAAGAAAAGTACGGGAAATATGTAATTGATTCCGATTTTGATAAAGAAGGAGAGGAAGATAGTTACTATTATATAATGAATCTTAAAAACAATGAAGTAATCAAGGAAACTGTTAACAAGGAGTATGCGAATAGTGTATTGCCAATAAAAGATATAGCAGTACTTGGATTTAACGCTGATGTGGACGGAGAAACAATTTTCTCTTTTTATATTTCAGATGGTGATGCTAATTTTAATAGAGATTATTTAGAATAAAAATAGGAGGGAAAAATATGGTCGTTGATGTAACTGCACAGAATAATAAGGATAAATATGTGATACAGATTAAAAACAATAATGGAAAGCATTGACATATTTCTGCCTAATTAATATAATATATATAAAAAGATAAAAAGGATTGGGTTGCCAAAAAATCATGCAGGCTGGATACTGATATGCAATATAAAAGTTTGCATATTCTTTGAAAGCTTAGCAAAAACAGGAGGCAGAAATGAAAAAAGTAATGAGTTTGGTAATGGTTCTGGTATGTTTTGTAGCAATGGCAGGGTGCGGAGAGATGAAGGAATCTGATTTTGAACCGGGAAAGCTGGTCAAAGAGGATTTCGCTTTAATCAATACGGAAACCGGTGTGAAGCTCACGCTGGGCATGACAAAAAAAGAAATCGAGAAGTTAATTGGAGAGCCAACTGCTGAATCTTCTCTGAGCAGTCATTATACAGAGGCATTGTATATAATATATAGGGATGATAAGGCGGCAGTGTTCATTGCGTATGAAGATATCTACAAAACTCCGCGTGGGATACAACCAGAACAATCTAAAATGAGTGATGTAAGCACAAAATACGGGAAGGGTGTAATTGATTCGGATTTTGAAAAAGAAGGAGACCCGGGCTATAACTATTTTTTAAATCTCAAAACCAAGGAAATGGTCACAAATACAGTAAATAAGGAATATGCAAATAAAAATCTCCCGCTGAAGGACATAGCAATGCTTAGTTTTGGAACTGATGACGGGGAAACGGTTTTTTCAGTTGTTGTCTCCGATGGTGAAGCTAATTTTAACAGAGAATAAAAGAATATTAAATAAAAAACAGACGTATTGGCCGTCTGTTTTTTTATTTAAAAAAGAATATAAATTATTTTAATAAAAATAGGAGGGGAAAAATATGGTCGTTGATGTAACTGCACAGAATAACAAGGATAAATATGTGATACAGATTAAAAACAATAATGAAGAGTATGACAGTTCTCTAAAAAAGACGACAAAAGATACTGTGGAAAATTTAATGAAATTTTCTGATGTTTTGGAGAAAGAGAGAAAAGCGGCAACCAAGGCAATGAATTCGCATGACAGGGCAGTTTATGGTGTACAAAGCTTGATAAAAGTAGCAGGAGGGCTTATCGGGCTTTCCGGAGGGACAGTGGGAGGAGGAATCATAAAAGGAGTTGTTGGTGGTGTTACAGCATCAAACAGCGTCAATACATATGTAGAAAAATGGGTATCAAAAGCGGACGGGACATATGGAACTGCCGAGGGCGGGCAGGCATTAGAAAAAGCGGAAGGAAATTATAAGAATGAGCCAAGCGGTCATAATATAGAGGTATTGCGGTCAACGGTAATGAGTAACCGGAATAATTTTAAAAAGCTGGATGAAAATATCAAAAATTCAAAAAATCGCATCGATAACTTACAATCTGATAAACAAAAGCTGGAAGGGATTACGCAGACGGTAGCCACCCTTGAGCAAGCTTATCGGAATAGAAAAGACCTTCCAAGGAACGCTTCTGAATACCAAAAATATAAAGATATTATAAAAGAGAATGAGGATAAGCTTAAAAAATTAGGATTTGAAGATTATGTTGGAGGAAATGCCTATGGATACGGAGCCGTGTCCCGAAGGCTGCAGGGTGAAATAGATAAAAAGAGTGAAGAAATCAAAGCGGAACAGAAATATCTTGAAGAAAACCAGAAGAACAATCAAGCATATTATACTGCAGAAGTCGCGCTGGCCAAAGCCGAATACTCATCAAAAAACGCCGGAAAGAATTTTGACAGTGATTTGGCAAGGTGGACAACACTCAAAGATATGAGTGATAAGAGTGAAGAATTAGAAAAAGAATTTCAGGATTTGACAACAAGGATGCGGGATCCGATCGAAAAGGTAGAAAACCTGAATCAGAAAATATCCGAAGTACCGGAAGAAGTCAGATGCAACGTAGGGGTATTTGTCAATACCTATAACCAGAATAACCCGTCGAACCCAATTGGAAGCAAAAAAGGCGGATCTTCAAATGGCAAATGGTCCAAAGGGGGGGTAACTTATAAAGATGCAACAGATGAAGGCAAATCTTTTTTCACGAAAGCTGCTGAAAATTGGGCTAAAGAAAGTAAGGAGCAAAATCAAAACAGTCACCTGTATTCTCCCTTGTTTATACCCGGATTTGCCAACGGAAGGATAGTAAATGGGCCGATGGTGTCGCTGATAGGAGAAGCAGGGCCGGAGGCAGTCATCCCGCTGGGAGCAGAGAGAAGAAGAAGGGGGCTCGGCCTGTGGATGCAGGCGGGAGAGATGATGGGAATAACGGCAGAGGGAGGAAAGACAGGATATGAAGTGTCGCCGCTGGGAGGAAGCGTACCGCTGTCGATATCCCTCGGAGGAATGAATTTTACAATCAACGGAACAGATACGGCAAATGGAGAAAGCATTGTAGCGGCAATCCGTGCACAGCTTCCAAGTGTAACAAACGAAATAGCGGCAATGCTGTCACAGCTGCTTTCAGATTCCTATAGCAATATGACGTTGCAGGCTCAATAAAATACGTGTTTCCCGGCTAACGGGAGGGAATGCGCGTGCCTTAAGTTTAAGAAGAGTAATTGCATTGCGATTAGTATGACAAGTGTATTTTAGACGGTTAAGCCGTCTATTTTTATGCCCAAAATTAAAGTAAAGGAGGAAATTGCATGAGAATAAAATTATCAGAAGCGACTTCCGGCGATTATATGACCTTTCCTATGCTGCCGGAGGAAATCAGGGTCGAGGCGGGAACAAAATTCCAAACCTACGACATCATGAATATCGGTGAAATCAAGATACCGCAGGGAGTTCCTCTTCTGCGTTTTTCCTGGACAGGCAAGCTTCCGGGAGCATCCAGACAGTCTGAACCTTATATCATCGTTAAGAAAAATCCGATCGATATGCAGTCATGGTGGTCAAAGCTGCGCAATGAAGGCACAAAGTGCCATTTAGAGGTCATTTGTGACGATAACGGAAAGGAGGACAGAATTCCAATTAATCATGATGTGTATCTGGAAAATTACACTGTGCGGTACAGCGGCGGATTTGGAGATTATGATTACGACATTTCCTTTATCAGTGCAAAAGACCTTGTTATCCATACAGAACTGCCGTGGCAGGAACAAGAGGAGGATGAACCGGTAGAACGGCCGGCGCCTGAAACTCCGAAAACCTACGTTGTCAAAAGCGGGGATACCCTGTGGCATATCGCAGAGAGGTTTTATCAGGACGGAGCCAGCTATAAAAGGATTGCAGAGGCGAACCAAATATCAAACCCTGACTTAATTTATCCAGGAACCGAGTTAGTCATACCCTAACTCTGCAACCGGAAGATTACTTCATTTTCTTAAATCAATATTTGAATAAAGGAGGTTTGTTATGGCGGAAGTTGTAGTCAAAAATCTGAAGTATGAACTCAGGGCGCTGCTTTCATCGGGTGAAATCATCAATATGACCAATTTAATCCTTGCCATGAACTGGGGAGACCAGGAGGGAGAGCTGGCTCAGCGCGCTTCTCTCACTCTTGCCAATACCCGTACCGAAAAGGGGTATATCTGTGATATTCTCAGCCTTTGTACCATGCTGTTCATCTATGCCAACGGCTCAGAGGTGTTCCGCGGGCTCGTTTGGGAATGGTGTTACAGCAGCAGCTCGCAAAAAGAAATCAGGATCACAGCTTACGATAAACTGATTTATGCCGCCAAAAGCATGGACAACAGTTATTATTCTGCGGGAAAATCGACGCAGGATATTGTGTCTGATTTATGTTCCAGATGGAATATCCCCCTTGATTATCAATGGGAAAATTTTACTCACGAAAAGATTTTGTATCGCAATCAGGCTGTCAGCGAGCAAATTATGGCAACCCTGGACGATGCGCAGAAAAAGATAGATAGCAAATATACTGCTATTATGGAACAGGATGTCCTGAAAATCAGAAAACGGGGAAATAATTCTGATATCTTTGTTTTTAATACACAGAATGTTATCGGAACAAGCGACAGGCTGACACTGGATCAACTGGTGACACAGGTGATTATTGTTGGAAAAGCGGACGATGAGGGGCGTCGCCCCGTCGAACATACCGAACCGGGGGCGACTGAATTCGGTATCCTTCAGACGATTGTTACGAAAAACAGCGATCAGACATTGGAGGATGCAAAAAAAGAAGCGCGGGAAATTTTGAACAATGACGGAAAGCCCAAAGAAACCATTACGGTAGATGCACCGGATGTCCCTCAGCTTCGAAAAGGCGATAAAGTCAAAATATCCGCCGGAAATTTATCTGGATATTTTATTATTTTAAGCGTTACTCATTCAGCGGTAAGCCGGACGATGACCATGGAACTGGAAAGGGAGTGATATAAAAATGGAAATTACCTACGATGGCGTCAATAATCTCGGGAGGGTATTACAAGGGCGTATGAAAAATATTTCAGAACAGCCGGTTGTGATAGATTTTGGTGAAATATTAGAGGATTACAGCCTGAAAACAAACACCTATCCTATCCCGATACCGACCACTGATTATCTTGTTTGCCGGCATCTGACCATAGGACTGGCTAACGAGCCTTTTACCCAGACAGCTGAGGGGCAGGGAACCCATCCGCATGGACCCAGCGGTTCACACAGCCAGTACCAGGGCTCGGGAGAGCATAGCCACCCCGCATCCGAGGGAGGGCATGTGCATGATATACTGCTGCCTGATAAAATGAAACGTCTGGAACCGGGCGACAGGGTCATTGTTGCATGGTCCGGTACGGATGCTGTTGTCATCGATGTTATCTGCAGCGCACAGGAACTGCGAAAATAAGGGAAAGGAGTTTAAAATGCCTCAATTATATCCAACTTTTGAAGTACCGAAATTAGAAAAAAAGACAAATCAGGTCACAAACAGAAATAAATATAGTGTTTATTTTGATTTTGAAAAAGGCGATTTTGTTCGCAATGGCTCAGGAATTATGAAAAAATCAGAGCCTTATGACGCCTGGGTACAATGGTGTATCAAAACAGTCCATACACAGCGCTGGGCTTGTATGGCGTACAGTGCCAATACTGGGGTCGAATTGATAGAAGC
>ERZ773194.3814-NODE-3814-length-12565-cov-38.997282_pt1 | contig 12565 bp, 10 predicted proteins | sample MGYA00511240_ERZ773194 | MGnify/ENA primary metagenome ERZ773194 (study PRJEB29015, sample SAMEA2737774) | human gut metagenome | biome: human gut; feature: human-associated habitat; material: faeces | place: China | collected 2012 ... | reverse complement strand
CCATAGAGTTCGCAGACTATATGAAGCGCAAGATGAACACCGTAAACAAACGGCTGGTTTTTATTATTGGCGGCCCTTACGGCTTCTCCCCCAAAGTCTATGAAGCGGCACACGAAAAGCTGTCTCTTTCGCGCATGACCTTTTCGCATCAGATGATAAGACTTATTTTTGTGGAGCAGTTATACCGTGCCATGACCATACTGAACGGCGGGCCGTATCACCATGAATAAACCGGAAAGCCTCTCTCTAAACAATCTCCTGCAATAGGGCCGGAATTTCGGGAGTGCTGTTTTTTATAACCGTAATACGGCTCTTCCCTTCCGGCGTCAGTGCAAAGTGCATCTGACGCTTATCCGTTTTTCCCACCAGTCGGGTAATCAGCTTCTTGTCCTCTACCGAGCGGATTACCTTGGAAGTATTGGAAGCTGACAGTCCGAGCGCTTCCGCTATCTCGCTGGAGGTGCGTTTGGGCGTATTGAGCAGGGTACACAACAGCATACCCTCATTCAACGACAAGTCAAACTCCTGCATGAATTTTACTTCAAACTCGGCTATCGCCCGGTAAATATCGCGAATTCTACATAAAGTTTCCATTATTCCGTTTATATAAATAGATTCACATTCGCCTTGTCCGCGCGCTCCATATAGGTCGCTACACCGCCTATGGTAACTTCGTCCAGCAATTCTTCGCGCCGGATGCCCATCATATCCATAGACATCTGACAAGCAATAAACTCAACTCCTTGCGCCAACGCCTGAGAACGCAACGATTCCAAAGAATCTATTCCTTTCCGCTTCATCAGGAAGCGCATCATCCTGCTGCCCAAGCCCATCATATTCATTTTGGACAGTTTCAGCCGCAATGAACTGGACGGAAGCATCATACCGAACATCTTTCCGAAAATATCTTTCTCTGTCCGGGGTTTCTGTATCTTCTTCAAGACATTCAATCCCCAGAAGGTGAAGAATATCGACACTTTCTGTCCGGTTGCCGCTGCGCCGTTAGCGAGTACAAAGGTAGCTAAAGCCTTGTCTAAATCATCGCTAAAAAGAATTAAAGTTTTTCCCCGTCCGCCTGCTGCCGGAAGAGACGACGGGCAGGCACAAGCCTCATCGCCTTTTTCAAGCAATACCGTGTAGCGTCCTTTTTCTTCCTTTTTCTCTATCAGCTTGTTGCCCGTAGTGGCACACCAGGCAGAAGCATCACGTGCGAATCCGGCATCGGTCGCCACAATTTCCACCCGCTCGCCCGGAGCGATGCTATCCATGGCTTTCTTTACCTGCATGATAGGGCCGGGACATTGCAGGCCGCAGGCATTAACCCTCAAAGGCTCTTTGGCAGAACCGCTCTGTGCCGATTGCGACGGAGCGGATGCAGCAGGCTGAGCCGGCGATGATGCCGTAGGAGCAGGAATGGGCGCCACTGCTGCAGAATAGGTTTTATATCCGCCTATCAAGTTAGCCGTATTGCGATAACCGCGCCCTATCAGAATACGTTGTGCCAAATATCCGCGCAAACCTACGGCACAGAAAAGCACGACGGGCTTATCCGCCGGTATTTCCGACAAACGGTCGCGCATCTCGTCCAGCGGGATATTGACAGCTCCCGGAATCGTTCCGAACGAGAATTCTTCAGGGGTACGGGTATCTATCAGCATTACTTCGTCTTTCTTCTCTGCCAGTTCGCGCCAGGAAATAACCGGCATGGCGCCGCTGATAATATTGGAAGCCACGTATCCGGCTATGGCAATAGGGTCTTTTGCCGATGAGAAAGGCGGTGCATAGGTGTGCTCCGTTTCCATCAAATCGTAAACGGTTCCGCCATGTTTGATAAGTCCCGCTATCTGGTCGATGCGCTTATCCACTCCCTCGTAGCCTATGCATTGCGCTCCATAGAGTTTTCCGGTTTTCGGATGGAACGTCAGTTTCAAGGTCAGAGGCAACGCATCGGGATAATAACCTGCATGCGAAGCAGAATGGGTTACCGAGCTTTGATACTCCATGCCCCATTGTTTCAGACGCTTGGCTGCAAGTCCGGTAGAGGCTACCGTCATATCAAAGACTTTGGCGATGGATGTACCGATAGCTCCTTCGTAGGATGTGGTATTGCCCAAGGCCATATTATCGGCAACGATGCGTCCCTGACGGTTTGCCGGATTGGCCAGATAGTTGAGCCACGGTTTTCCGGTCAGCGGATGGGGATATTCAATGGCATCGCCCACAGCATAGATGTCTTTTACGGAAGTTTCCAAGTGCTCGTCTACCCGGATACCACCCGTTTCGCCCAACTCCAAACCTGCCTGTTGCGCCAATGCCGTTGCCGGACGCACACCGATAGAAAGCAATACCATATCGGCAGGAATCGTTTTTCCGCTTTTCAGAAAAACGGTAATTTCCTCTTCAGTACGCCGGAAACGGGTAACGCCCTCTTCCAGATAAAGGGAAACGCCTTTTTCGATCAGATGCCGGTGAATAGGTGCAGCCATGGAGAAGTCGATAGGCGCCATAACCTGATTGCCCATCTCTACAACAGAAACCGCAACGCCCGCATGATGCAGGTTTTCCGCCATCTCAAGTCCAATGAAGCCTGCGCCTACTACAACTGCGCGTTTTACTTGCTTGTCTGTGATATAAGCCTTAATCCGGTCGGTATCTTCTACATTGCGAAGCGTAAAGATACCTTCCGAGTCAATGCCTTCCAAAGGCGGTTTCACCGGATTGGCTCCCGGAGAAAGCAGAAGTTTGTCATAGGTTTCTTCATATTCCTTTCCATCTGCTTTACGGATAGTCAATGTTTTCTTTTCCGGATCGATTGCGATTACTTCGTTCTCTACTCGCACATCGATACGGAAACGTTTGCCGAATGATGCGGGAGTCTGAACCAATAATTTTTCGCGCTCGGCGATAACGCCGCCTATATAATAAGGTAATCCGCAATTGGCATAGGAAATGTATTTGCCTTTCTCCAATAAAATGATTTCAGCTTGTTCATCTATTCTTCTTAACCGGGCAGCAGCCGTGGCTCCACCTGCAACGCCACCGATAATTGCATATTTCATATTTCTTTCTTTTTAGTTTGATACTGCAAAGGAAGTAATAATTTCCAATATAAAATAGTTTCCTTAGGAAAATAATGTTAATCAACTATATTTGAGAAAGTAACATGGAAATAAAGATGATAATAAAAGAAAAGGATTTAATCAAGAGATGAAGAAAAAACGTAGAAGTAGAGAAAAGACAGGTGGTAATTCTTCTTCCGTAAAGGGCTACTTTAGCACACTAAAGTTTAACTTTGAAATGCTAAAGTAGCCCTTTACGGAAGAAGAATTACCACCCTATTTTATTAAGACCGGCAGCCGTATACCAAGCTGTAGAACGATATGCGGCAGCAGCCTGAGAATCTAAGGAAAGAGGAATATAATGAGACACACCACAAGTCTGCCTCTGCGGTATAGGGAACATTCCGATATAAGACGAATAATTCTTTGGAGTGGCTTTCCAATAAATAATTGCATTATTAGCTGCACTTGTCCAATTATCTATATCCGAAGACAAGTATTGCATTAACTGCCTCATATCATAATAGCCAATATACAAACTACTCGACTTAGCACGTCTATCATAATTATATATATTACTATTTAAAAGTAGATTCAATAGTATCGGGTCTGAACTCAAAGTCTGCTTCGTCACAGACGCCAAATTTTCTAAAGCAGCACAATCTATAACAGATACAGAAACACCAGCAGTCCAAGGATCTTCAAAACGACTAGGACGATCCCCTGTATATAAAGCTGCATAAGGATCATAATATGCTTTACCAATCTCTATTCCTACATTAGCCGCAGCAAACATAGCCGGTACGACTTTATCATAAGAAGCGCCTGGTCCTGGGATTTCTGTTGGAGAACCTATAATATAATCAACATAGTCATGCAATTCATACGCTACTTCTACGGACTGTCCGAAACAAGCGTCAAACAAGATAAAATCCAAATGACATCCTACTTTTTCAAAGATGAAAGCCATATCAGCAATATTCAGATGATGGCCGCTATCTTCACCTATCCAGCGTGTAGAAGTCTTTTTTACAATTGGCAAAGGACTGGGAATCCATCCTTCTCCATGCGACCAAACCACTAACCCATAACTCTCTGCGGGATATTCAGCAAATGTACGCTTCATAACTTCCTCCATCACCGAGGCATCAGTAGAAACCTGCTCTTTATACTCCCTCACAACTTCCTTCAACACAGTACCGGATTTATCTTTTGACAAACGAAACAGCGTAGGAGGATTATAGGACGGAGAGCCTTCCCTACTATTATCGTCTACATAAACTAAAAGATTGTTGTCTGAAGCATCCACGGCAGCCATTCCTACCATCATCTCATCAATATCCAATGATGCGTAATTTGACAAACTATTGTCTGCCATTATATAGACCAACACAGTCCGACTAACTTTCTCAGGTGGCACCGGATCATCATCTTGATTACAAGCCGTAAACAAAAGGAAAAAAGATATGCACAGTAATGTATAAAGCTTCATTCTCATAGGTATCGTATAATTGTTGCAACGCACCGATTACTCTTCCGGCTTCTTAAAACTGAACTTATCCGACGTAATAGCCTGCAACACCATTGTGCTCTTCTTATACTTCGCCTTTACCTTGACAGCTTCCTTTTCCAGTTTCTTTTTATTCTCACTGAAATAGATCATACACGTATAATCGGGTTTCTTCAAATCGTATTCCAGATAGTTTTTCAATTGATAGCTGTACAAGTCACGCTTGGGCAAAAAACCGTTCTTGTCCAGTGCCGTACTGTCCAATACTTGGATTTCCGTACAATACACTACCGAATCATTGAAAGATGCCGCTACGCCAAAAGCATAAACAGGCTTATGGCTTTTCATTGTAAACGCTGTACACAAAGTAAATACGAGCATCACTGCAAATACTATTTTTATGTGCTTCATAACTTCTTTTTGATTGTTTAATGGGGCAAAGATAATAAAAAAACCGGCCATCCACTCTGGACAGACCGGTTTTCTTAATTTCTTTTATTTGTCAGAAACCGATATTCTTATTTATCCCAAATAAGATTTGAGCAATTTACTACGATTACTTTGTCTTAATCTTCTGATTGCTTTTTCCTTAATCTGACGCACACGCTCACGGGTCAAGCCGAATTTGTCGCCGATTTCTTCCAATGTCATTTCCGAAACTCCGTTATTCACTGCGCCTGCATTAAGTTTTTTCATAAGGCTTAATGCTTCAGAAGCATTATACTCGTCTTTCGGGACAACCATACTAAACGGGATACCGTTAACAATAACTGATCTCTTTAAAAACATTCTCATTGCAGTCGACAGATCGATTCCCAATTCCTCATATATTTTGGTGGCCTCATTTTTTAAATCGTCATCAACTCTGAATTGAACAATAGATGTAGCCATTACAATTCCTCCTTGAAAAATCGTTTTCTGTATTTCAATTATAATACAGTGTATGCTGTTTGTCAATAATTATTCATTGGATTTTTGATTTGGCTCTCAGTTTTCATTTATATATAGGATTTGATGTTTTTCACTTATATAATAGTCAATATCAAATTCCGATTTCGGAATTTAATCCGAAGTTTATATGTTTTTATTCCTAAATCGGAATTTACGAAAAGTATACCATCGGCTTGTCAATACAAAATTAAAAAGGACGCACCCTTTTCTATATGCAATATTGATTTGTGTCTATTATTAAATCGCTGTTATAATCCTTTGCCGCTATATCTATAATGTGGGGTAAAGCCTTTTTATCTATGTACCCCATTTTAACAAGTATTCTAATAATACATATTTCACGGTAAAATGCGCTGTTACGAGTTTTCATAATATTTTACCTCCATATTTTAATTGATCTTACGGCAGCAGTATGCCGTCATACCGTTCCCGTAAAACCAATTAGGAAAAATGACCGCAACTGTTTTTTAAGAACGGTTACGGTCATTTCAGTATCAATCGTTTATTTTGTCCGTACTTGTCCACGACGCCCCGAACACTGGGAACGCACCCTCCGGCAATGCATTTTGCCTCATTGGAATCTCACCACCCCCGGGATCTCCGCGGGCCGCCCGATCTCTCGTGACGGAAGTATCTTTAATTCTTCTGCCTGTCATCGCCATCGTTACGGATGCGCCGTACCGTCCGGACGGAGTCCAAGTGGCTTATCGGTTGCCCGACAGCAGAAGGAAGGTAAAGGATGCGCTGTACTATTCTATTTTCAATGTTCGCAGAGGTCGTTTTTTGCCCTCTACTATATTACAGTACGGTTTTACTTGTTTTGAGCGAAATATTTTTTGAGTTTGTTAAATATTTTTTGTTTTCGGCAATTTAAAGTCTTTTGAGGAATACCTAAAGATACTGCCAGTTCCCTTTCGCTTATACCCTGCAAAACGGCGAACGCTATTACCTCAAAGGTTCTTTTTTCCTTTTCGGTAAGCTGCTCTATCGCCTTATGCAGTTCTTCCGCTTGGAGCTTGTCCAATATATATTCTTCCTCCCACCTGTTATCCGAATACCTTTCGTGGTTATCTGCGTCCGAGTCATCTCCCCGCAGCTTATCCAAAGATACAAATCTGCGCGGGTATTTTTTCTTTTCTTCTCTCCTGCGCATATCTTCGCTGTGTTCGGCATTACATTTTTTATACAGTTTCTTATTTGCCTCAATAAAAATTACCGAGTATTTTGAGGACAAATTCTTATCCTCTACCTGAACAAATTTCCTTTCCGAGTTTTCGGGCTTCTGCTTGAATTCAAAAAATTCTTTCGCGGTCATATGTATCCATTCGGGATTTTCCCCGTTACAGTTTTTATCTTTCCATACTAAAAAAATACTTTTCAATTTATTTTCCTCCGTTCAATCATTCCTGAAAATCTCAAAAACGATTGATACGGAGGGCTGCGGCAGCCGCATTTATAACGCCGCCGCAGTCGCTTTATATACAGAACGCAAAAGGTCCGACCAATTTCAAAGCCTTTTTGTGTAGCATTTTTATTGGTCTTTTCTTCTTTAATTTCGTTAATTTTACGGGCTTTATAACAGCCCGATTTCTTTAAAATACAGCTTGTACGGCGTTTTAAACCCCTTGCAGCTATATCTTCACCTTATGCCTTCTGTTATTTTTCACTTTGTCACCTTGCATTCGCCTATGGCGCGCTCATTCTTTCCTTTGTTTTGTATACAGCAAGGTTTATGCAGTACATCGGTATCCGCCCCCTTAAAATGTAGAATTATGTGTTATTTTGTCGAATAAAAAAAGAACGAGCGCCAAACTTGCTTTCCACAAGCTCCGCGCTCTGTTCTGTACTTTGGCAGTATTCTATTTTGTGATTCCAATTGAATCACATATTTCTTTAACTTTTCACACTATTTAAGCCTGTAAAAATCATGTATCATGGACATACGCAAAACCACACATAACAATTTCAAACACACAAAACATCCACGAGTGCACAATGTGAAACTTCCTACCAGGAATTCATTGAACGGTAATATGAAATGTCTCAAAAAAATAAGCTCTTTTTACTCAAATAAACATTTCCTGATAAGTCGCACATATTTTTACTTTAAATACTGAACCGTAATTATTGCATTACATTAATAAAGACAAACTTCGATAATGTACTTACCTTTAAGCTGTGCATAACGATTGCCCTATCACAATTCGAGCTGTATATTACAACTGCTTGGGTACCGAAAGGATTGCGAAATCAGCAAGACGAGGTGCGGTAAATATAACTGTCGCCTTCTTTAATTATATTAGCAACCTTTAAATAGAATTTTTCTGCGGCAAACATTTCTTTCAGCTGTCTTCGGAGAGCTTATCTATTGCGCCTGGTCGGCAACAATCTGCCCCAAAAACCTGCGATATAGCATAGAAAAACGTTCTTTAGAATATACAGGTTTTAGAGCACCCTATATTTGTTTTTGGCGGGTGAAGTCAAGTAAAGCAAGTTAGCAACAATCACTGCTTCATACATCTCATGAATATCAATTGCCTAAATCATTGTCTTGACGATTTAAGCGTGCGAGATGCCTGTCAATAAGGAAATAAACGTTTCAACCCTTGAAAGCTCAAATTGTAACACTGCATTATGCGCCAGATAAGCTCCACGCGAAATATTTTTTCTGTCACCTATAGCTGCGTAAAGATGGTATTCGGGTTTTACCTCACAAAAGCTTGTCCGTAACACCATATTCATTGTAATAAATGTAGTTGTCGGAATTGTTTATGTAGAGTGCCAGAAAACCCTTTGTAATTTACTCGCCGTTAACATACGCCCTGTAAAATCCGGGTGTTGAAACGCGTAACACATATTTGCCGTCCCCGCAGGCACTGAACGCCCGCCTTATAAGCGGTGCGGGAACAAAGCTGTCAAATGTTGAATACCCCGTGTCCATTCCTATATATTTTTTCATTTAACGATCTCCGTTTTAAAATTTTTGCTTTTCCTATACGGGTATATTTTTTATATTATAAGCCTTTTGCCCTTTCACTGCATTTGAAAAAGCCATGGGGAATGAATTTTCCCTGCGCGGCGGGGTCAAATCTTTTACCGCATATGCCGGCAGACTCAAACAGCGTCCTGCCTATGTTTATATATTCCGCCTTTCCCGGGCATAAGGGATAAAAGCCGAGCGCCGAAAATATAAACCACGCGGACATTGTCCCGTTGTCCTCATCCCCCGGGAAGCCGTCTGTCTCCGGGCTGAAAAGCTCGTTACATATTTTATCGACCCAATAAACGGACTTTTCCCTTTCCCCGAGGTAAGCGTAAATATACGGTATATGAAAGCTCGGCTGATTGCTTATTGCGCACTGCCCGAAATCCACCGCCGCCATTTCGGTCATTTCGTGTATCTCAATGCCATACGCACCGACCTTATAGACAGGCGGCGTTTTGAAAAATTCATCCAGTCTTTCAATCAGTTTCGGCACGCCGCCGAAAAGCTCTGCCAATCCGTCAATATCGTGCTGAACGGCAAACGTTGTCTGCCATGCCGAAGCCTCGGTATACTCCCCGCCCCATGCAAATGGGTCAAAGTCGGGGCGCATATTGCCCAAGCTGTCTCTGCCGCGCATAAACCTGCTTTCGGTATCAAATATATTTTTATAATTTTTCGATGATTTACGGTATTCCCTTTCCGTTTCCGTATCTCCCGATATTTCAGCCGCTTCGGCAATGCAAAAATCTCCGTACGCCGCGTCCAACGTGAGGTTTACGCTTTGCTCTTCAACATCATTCGGCACATATCCGTATTTTCGGTACGCTTTCGCTCCGTTTCTTCCGAACCTACGGTCCGCCGATTCGTTTACGGAATGGTGCAGCATACCCCGCAGCGCCGTCTCGAGCAATTCGCCGCTTATTATTCCCTTAACCGCACCGTCGGCTATCACCGCGTCGATAAGCGTGCTCGGCATACAGCCCACCTCGCCTATCGACGGCCATCTCGGCAGCCAGCCGCAATCCCTGTAATCCTGAACAAATCCCTCGACAAAGGCTTTATAATCCTTCGGTGCTATTATTGAAAACAACGGGAATACGGTACGGTAGGTATCCCAAAAGCCGTTATCCGTATATCGCTTGCCCGGTCTTATTTTGCCGTCGTACGGGCAGTAGTGTATTTCATTGCCGTTTGCGTCGGTTTCATACGCCTTGTGGGGATATAAAAATACTCTGTAAAGGCAGGAATAAAAGGTTCTCAGCAGTTTTTCGTCATCTGTTTTCACTGAGATTAAAGAAAGCCTTTCCTCCCATAGCTCCGCTGCTCTTTTGCGTGCGCCGTCAAAGCCGTCGGGTGCTGTATCTCTATCGAGATTTATAAGCGCCTGCTCTGCGCTTATATACGACACCGCAAGCCGACACTCCGCCTTTTCACCCGAAATTCCTATATGCGCTCCGCTGTCGCAAATCACGGTGCTTTCCGCGTTAATATCTCCCTTATTGAATTTAAGCACAAAATACATTTTAAAGTTTTCGGCTTTATCGTTCGAGTGCTGATCCGTCCACCCGTATAAGGCTGCGTTTTCCGTATCAAGCTCGGCGCGGAAATTGCCGCCCTCGGGGAACACCGAAAACCATTTATCCCCCTTAAAGCCGTAATTAAGCCTTATATACGCCCCCTTATCCGTCGGTACAAGACAAAGCTCGCAGCCCGAGCGTAAAAAATACAGCCGCATATAGTCGGGGCGCAGAACCGCGTCCTCGGGTCTGTAGCCGCTCCATCTTTTATCGGGCTCGGTAAATATTCTTTCGCTCTGCGGCAAAAGGGTCAAAGCGCCGTAGTCGCCTATCCACGGGCTTGGCTGATGCGTCAGCCGCACGCCCTCCAAGGAGCGGCTGTCGGGGCTGTAAAACCAATTTTTCACAGCGGAATCGGTCTGCGGGGCAAACCCAGCCATTGCAAACGGCAGCTGCGTCATCGGCAGGGTATTTCCGTTTGAATACCTATATGATGATTTTGCTCCCTGCTTTATATTTACAAACTCCAATATGCTCATTTATTTTAACACTTCCCCTCAAGCAGCACCGCGCTCTCCGCAGGTACGGTAAAGCCGTTTTGCGGCAATTTGTGCAGTTCATTATATTGCTATATTCTGTTTATCCAAATCGGTAAATTCACCTATGGTTTTATCTGCCTTGCCTGTTTCGGCATTTGCAACACCGTTTAAAGTAACGTTTTCAAGCTGCAAAAATCCGGTTTTACCCTCGCTTAAATCCAAAAGCACGGCTATGTTTTCAAAATACGCGCGGCTCAATGTCAGCCTGCCTATTTCTCCGTCGGGCTTTACCTTTAAAAAGCAACCCTTTTCTTTTTCCGTATCGGCTCTTGTCATATCAACATCGCGTATAATAAATCTTTCCACTATGCCGCGCAGCACGGCATACACCGTATCGGCGTTATCAACGCTGTTTTCGTTTATTTCAAGTCCGTCTATAAGCAGCGTGCCTATTTTCGGTTTCTTTATAAATTCACGCCCGAAATCATGGGTTGGGTAGCCTATCTGTAACAGGTTTCGGTTGTCATACGGGCGGTGCCACTTTATATTTCTTAACGTCAGCGACTCAATATCCCCGCCTATGCTGAAAAGGAAAAGCGGGTGATCGCACTCGGGCGGCATCAGGCTCTCTTCGCTTCTCAAATCTATATTTTCAAAGGTTATGCTTCCGAAATTACCGTAGGTATCGCTTATAAACCACGGGTTTATGTAAAATCCCATTGAACGGCATGTTCCCGTTACATTTCTTACGGTCACGCGGTCAAGCCTGCCGCTCATACGGGATAAAAGCCTTATTCCCTGCCATGCGTGGTCTAAAAACACGCCGTCTATAAGCACGTCGGTAATTGAAGAAAGCCCGTCCCGCTCGTCGGGCCCTATGTTCATAAAGTCATCCTCTGTTCTGCCGCCCACATTGCGCATGGTAAGGAACTGACCCGGCCCCCAGAAATGGAAACCGTCCTGATTGCCGAGCGGTATCTCGTTTTCAAGCTCTATCCAAGTATTTTCAATATTTACATGCTTAAAATTGCCCACCGTAAAGGCAAACGTGCGCTGATCCCTTACGGTCACATCCATTACGTTAAGATTTTCAACCCCTATAAACTCCAGCGCTACCGTAAGGTGGTGGCATTCGTCCGAAACATACCGCTTTGGCATGTTCCGTGCCACCGCGTTCGGGTCGCTGCTCGGAACATCATGCGCCTGGTGCAGGCAGTTGTGGTTATACGTTCCGCCTATAAGGGTTATATTTTTGGTTCTGACATTTTCATCATAGCTGAACCTTGCGGTAGATAAAACCGCGCAATCGCTGTTATCCGCAAGGTAAAAGCCGCAGCTTTTATCCATGCACTCAATGGTGGTGTTATCGTGAACCTTAAGCCCGCGCACAAGCGCCGCGCCGTCCATAATAAGGTGGAGTCTGCCGTATTCGGGCGCTTTATCCAGCACCGCCTGCAATAAATCGGTAACGTCGGTTCCGCCGCCGCTTATAACGCTGCTGTCGAGCTTTGCTATGTCGCTTGCATATATTTTCATTGTAAGTCTCTCCTGTTTCTTTCTATTTTGGCAGTAATATTATCCGCAAGCAGCACCGAGCCGAAATCACCCGGGTGCATCCATTTATCCGAAAAGAAATCTTTAACATGCGGGAATACTCTCATTCCGTCTATAACCGAATACCCCGAAAATTCTTTTTTTATATCCTCAGTCATTTCGGAAAAATCGCCGCACGGCGCCGGTCTGTCAAGACAAAGCGGGGCGGTATTCATATCCGTTCTCCAAAGCGGCGTTATTATATACTTTTCCGCGCCCTTAAAGGATTTGCTTAATATTACCTTTATTTTATCAATTTCGGCTATAAGGTTTTCCCTTGTGCGCGAGCACCAGTCGTTCGTTCCGTATGCCAGTGTGATAATATCCGCCTGTTCTCCGCCGCATGCTTCAAGCAGCCCCGCGTTGAAACACAGCCCGCCTACGCCCTTGTTTACTACCGAAACGTCAAG
>ERZ773194.3811-NODE-3811-length-12579-cov-24.089348_pt1 | contig 12579 bp, 11 predicted proteins | sample MGYA00511240_ERZ773194 | MGnify/ENA primary metagenome ERZ773194 (study PRJEB29015, sample SAMEA2737774) | human gut metagenome | biome: human gut; feature: human-associated habitat; material: faeces | place: China | collected 2012 ... | reverse complement strand
GGTTTTCGATCATGGCCAGCTCCATGGCCTTGCGGTCGTCGGCCTCGATGACCACGGCGGGCACCTGTGTCAGCCCGGCCATCCGCGCCGCCCGCCACCGCCGCTCGCCGGCGATGATCTGATAATACCCGCTTTGCAGCTTCCGCACCGTCAGCGGCTGGATGATGCCGTGTACCCGGATGGAGTCCGCCAGATCGCTGAGCGCCTCCGGGTCAAAGCTCTTGCGGGGCTGGGTGGAGCAGCTCTCCACCTGACTGATGGGCAGCAGCAGGGAGGAGGCGCGATCGTCCTTGGCGGCGATGACATCGTCGCCCAGCAGCGCGCTCAGTCCCTTGCCCAGACCTTTTGAATTTGCCATACTGCGTCTCCTTTCAGCAGTTGTTTTTCCGCATAAATTCCGCCGCCAGCGCCGCGTACGCTTCCGCGCCCCGGCATGTCCGGTCGTAAGCGCCGATGGGCTTGCCGTGGCTGGGCGCTTCGCTGACGCGCACATTCCGGGGAATGACCACGCTGTACACCTTCCCGGCGAAGAAGCGCTTCAGCTCCTGCGCCACCTGGATGGACAGGTTCGTCCGCCCATCGTACATGGTCAGCAGCACGCCCTCGATCTCCAGACCGGGGTTCATGCTCCGCCGCACGATGCGCACGGTGTTCATCAGGTCGCTGAGACCCTCCAGCGCGTAATACTCGCCCTGCACCGGCACCAGCAGGCTGTTGGCGGCGCACAGTGCGTTCAGCGTCAGCAGCTCCAGCGAGGGCGGGCAGTCGATGAAGATGAAATCGTACTTGTCCGCCACCTGCCGCAGCGCCGCCTTCAGCAGAAACTGCCGGTCATCCATGCTGATCAGCTCCACGCCCGCGCCGGCCAGCGCCTTGCTGCTGGGCAGCACGTCGCCGTAGGGGGTGGAGACGATGACGGACTCGGCAGACGCGCCGTTCATGATCACATCGTACACGCCGTTGCTGGTGGACTTGTCCACGCCCATGCCGCTGGTGGCGTTGGCCTGCGGGTCAAAGTCGCACAGCAGCACTCTCTTGCCCGCTGCCTTCACGGCGGCGGCCAGATTCACGCAGGTGGTGGTTTTTCCCACGCCGCCCTTCTGATTCACGATCGCAACAATTTTCGCCACAGCAGATTCCTCTTTCTGTCTAAGTTCGATACCCTAGTATATACCACTTAACCGGTGGCTTGCAAGAGGGAAGCGCAAATTTTCCCGGAATGTTTCACATGAAACATTCCATGGCAAAGGGCAGCGCCTCTGTTTCACGTGAAACAGCCGTCTGAAAAAGTGAATCCCCTGTTTCACGTGAAACAGGGGAATCGTTTACACCAATATCATGCCGTCCAGCGGGGGAAGCGTCACCCGCAGCACGCCGCCCTCGGTCAGGAACCGCTGCCCGGTCACGCCGTCCCGCGCCGTGGGCGCGTCCCACGGCAGCACCAGCTCCAACGGCGCGTCGCCGGCATTCAGCGCCGTCACGGTGCGCTCGTCGTCCGCCGCCCGCTCGATCACCAGACAGCCGCCCTGGTTGCGTATGTACGCCAGCCGCCCCCGGCGCAGGCTCTCCCGCTGCCGCAGGTCGCCCAGCGTCCGGAAGAACGCCGTCAGCGCCGCGTCCTCGCCGCCCCAGGGGAACGTGCCCCGGTTCAGGGGATCCTCGAAGCCCTGCATCCCGGCCTCGTCGCCGTAGAACAGGGTGGGGGAGCCGGGAAAGCTGTACAGCAGCATGCCCGCCAGACGCAGCTTCGCCTTGCCCCGCGCCAGCTCAGCAGGGGAGAGGCGGTAGTCCGCCCGCGCCTGCTTCGTCTCCGGCGTGTGCGCCGCGCCCAGCAGCGTCAGGATGCGGGGCGTGTCGTGGGTGCCCAGAAAGTTCATGGCGCCGTAAAAGGCCGCCGGGGGATAGTTTTCCCGTATCGTCTCCATGCTCTCCCGGAAGGCCGCCGCGTCGCCGCCGCCCAGCCATTGCAGCAGCGCCGTGCGGAAGGGGTAGTTCATCAGACCGTGTGTCTCCCGCCCCAGCAGATACCGCCGCCGGTGGGAGTAGGCGATCTTGTTGCTGCCGTCCTCCCACACCTCGCCCAGCAGATAGCCGCCGGGCTTCTCCGCGTCCATGGCGCGGCGGATGCCCTCGATAAAGTCGCCGGGCAGCTCGTCCGCCACGTCCAGCCGCCAGCCGTCCGCGCCGCAGCGCAGCCAGTGCCGCACCACGCTGTCCTCGCCGCCGAAGATGAAGTCCCGGTAGTCCGGCTGCTCCTCGTTGACGGCGGGCAGCGTCCGCACGCCCCACCACGCGTCGTACTCCGACGGCCACGGGTGGAAGCTGTACCAGCGGTAATAGGGGGAGCTTTGGCTCTGCGCCGCGCCCAGGGAGGGATAGTACCCCTCGGCGTTGAAATAGCGGCTGTTGCTGCCGGTGTGGTTGAATACGCCGTCCAGTATCACCCGCATGCCCCGCTCATGCGCCCCGTCGCACAGGGCGCGGAAGTCCTCCTCGCTGCCCAGCAGCGGGTCGATGGCGCGGTAGTCCGCCGTGTCGTAGCGGTGGTTGCTGGCGGCCTCGAAAATGGGGTTCAGGTACAGGGTGGTCACGCCCAACCCGCGCAGATAGTCCAGCTTCTCCGTGATGCCCGCCAGCGAGCCGCCGAAGAAGTCCCGGTTGGTGATCTCGCCGTTGACCTCCGGCAGGAACACCGGCCGGTCGCCCCAGTTCTCGTGGAGCCAGCGCCGTCCCACCATGGAGGAGACATCCGGCATGGCCACCCGGCGGAACCGGTCGGGGAAGATCTGATAGGTGACGCCCTCGCCGAACCACTCCGGCGTGGCCGTGTCCTCGTACACCGTCAGCTGCCAGCGTATCAGCTTCTCCGGCGCGTCCTGCACGCCGTTTTTGCCGAACCAAACCAGATGGCCGTCGCCGTCCGTCAGCCGGAAGGCGTACCAGCACAGGTCGGCCTCCGCCGGGGCGGTGTATGTCCCGGCAAAGCCGCCCTCCGCCGGCGGCAGGGCGCACACGTCCTCTTTTCCGGCGAACTCCCGGTATACCAGCAGCTCGCAGCCGTAATACGTCTCGTCCTCCAGCGCGAAGCGGATGTCCGCAGAGCAGGCCGCCGCGCCGAAGGGGTCTTTATACCGTTTGTCTCTTGAATCAAATACAGGTCCCATACTGTCCTCATGCGCGCCGCCCGTGGGCGTGGCGCGTTACTGCAAAAGTGTGTTCTCGCCCAGCGAAGCGCTGCTGCCGCCCCGGGTGAACCACGCGTTGATGATGTCCACGGCGGCGTTGGCCAGCAGACTGCCGCTGCCGCCCTTCTCCACCACGATGGCGATGGCGATCTCCGGATCGTCATAGGGCGCGTAGGCCACGAAGGTGCCGTTGGCGATGTCCGTGCCCACCTGCGCCGAGCCGGTCTTGGCGCCCGCCTCCACCACGCAGCGGGAGAACGCGCCCTGCAGCGAGTCGTGGGTCAGGTCGTGCATGCCCTTTGTCACCGCCGCCATGGTGGATTCCGAGATGTGCATCTCGTTCAGCGTCCCCTTGTCGTATACGTCGATAATACGAGAATTATCGTAAGATTTCACGTTTTTCAGAAGATGCGCCTCGTAATGCTCGCCGCCGGACACCAGCGTGGCCACATAGTTGGCCAGCTGCAGGGGGGTGAACAGGTTGTAGGACTGGCCGATGGCCGCCGTGATGGTCTGGCCGTCCGTCCACTCCCGGTCGTGGGCTTCCGCCCACTCCGGCGAGGCCAGCACGCCGCTCTCGTCCCCGATCTCGATGCCGGTGTGCTGCCCCAGGCCGAAGGCCGTGGCGTATTCGTCCAGCTTCTTGATGCCCGTCAGCCGTCCCACCTCGTAGTAGAAGTAGTTGCAGGAATCCACGATGGCCTGGCTGACGTTGATGCGCCCGTGGGTGGTGCGCGCCTGCCGCCAGATCCAGCACATGGGCTGCGGGTCTTTATAATAGGTGTAGATACCCTTGTCCTGGATGATGGTGGTGGGGGTGATGATGCCCTCCTCCAGCGCCGCCACGGAGGTACACAGCTTGAAGGTGGAGCCGGGGGCGTAAATGCCCTGGGTGGCGCGGTTGAACATAGGCAGCCGCTCGTCGGCCGCCAGCTCCTCGTAGTTCTGGTTGAACGTCTCCAGATCGTAGGTGGGATAGCTGGCCAGTGCCAGCACCTCGCCGGTGCCCACCTGCACCACGGCCACAGCGCCGCCGCGCTCGTTGCTGTCCTTGTCCACCATGCCCTGAATGGTGCTGGCCAGCGTGTCCTCCGCCACCTGCTGGAGGTCGATGTCGATGGTCAGCGCCACGGTGCCGCCGGGCTGGGGCTTGCGGGTGTACAGCTCGCCGGTGAGCTTGCCGTTTTCGTCGGTGGTGATGAGCCGTCTGCCGTCCACGCCGTGGAGATAGTCCTCAAAGGCCTTCTCCACGCCGTCCTTGCCCACCAGATCGTTCATGGAGTAGCCCCGGTCAGCGTAGCCCACATAGCCGGTTTTTTCGTCGCTGCGCCACTCCTCCTGCCATATAGCGCCCACGGTGCCCAGAATGTGCGCCGCCAGCTTGGTGTTGTATACCCGCGCCGCCGCCGTCTTGATAGTCACGCCCTCATAGTGCCCGTCGGTGATGCGGCTGATCAGCTCCGAGGACACGTCCTCGGCGAAGGTATAGCTGCTGCGCCCGTCCAGCTCATAGCGCACGCCGGCGATGAGCCGCGCCTGCGCCGTGGTATAGCGCTCATCAATGGCGTACAGCTCCCGCAGGGCGCCGATCAGCTCCGAGGCAGAGGCGTTCACCGGCAGCTCGTTGTCCTTCAGATACTCCTGAAAGGCGTTGGAGCGGGCTGCGGTCTTCAGCTGGGGAATGAGGCCGGAGGTCATGGGCAGGGTGTCGTTCCACGGCACGTCCAGCTCCTGACACAGCTGGATCAGCCGCCATATAGCGTCGTTCAGCGCGCCGTCGTCCTTGCCGAAGGCGCTCTTGTCGAACACCAGCGTATAGGCCAGCCGGTTGCTGACCAGTACCTTGCCGTTGCGGTCGGTGATAATGCCGCGGGAGGCCGTCACCGTCTCGCTGGCGGTGTTGCTGGTGATGGACTTCGCCCGGTTCTCGCTGCCGTGTACCACCTGCGCGTCGTACAGCACGGCGAAGAACAGCAGCAGGAAAGCGCCGAAAAAGCCCAGCAGCATATACACCCGCCGCCGGGCGGGGTGGGGGTTCTTCATCATAGTTCCTTCTTCCTCCGAGGGTCTAATCGTCCAGAGCGCGTGTCCGCACCCATGCAAGCAGGGGGTGCACCGCCGCCGCGAAGGGCAGGCTCACCGCCAGCTCCCGCAGCGCCAGCCACGATGCCGCGCCCATGTCAAAGCCGCTCTGCCCGGCCAGCACCGCCGCGTGCAGCAGCGCGCATATCACCATGCACACCGCCGTCACCGCCACGGAGCACACCACGCCCGCCATGATGACCTGCCCGCTCAGCAGCCATGCCGCCGCCGCGCCCAGCAGGAACACCAGGAAATAGAAGCAGGGCATGCCCGCCACCGGCGTCAGCAGGTCGCACGCCAGTCCAAAGAACGCGCCGTAGAGCAGTCCCTGCTCGCCGCGCTCCAGCGTGGCCGGTATCACCGCGATGGCCGGCAGGATAAAGGGGTGTACGCCCCATATCCGCACATGCACCAGCACCGCGCTCTGCACCAGCACCAGCACCAACGCGCCCAGACAGTAGCATATCCACTTGATGGCCGTTGCACGCCGCGTCATGTCCGTCCTCCGTATCTCACTCGATCACGTCAAAATCCGTGATGATAAACAGCTCCTTCATCTCGTCCACGCTGCACCCCGGCGCCAGCACCGCATACCGCGCCAGCCCGCCGTCGTCGGTCTGCACCGCCTCCACCGTGCCGATCACCAGCCCGGAGGGGTAATAGCCGCCCAGTCCCGACGTGACCACCACGTCGCCCTTGATGAGGCTGGCACTGTCCGCCAGATATTGCAGCCGCAGCTTGCCCTCGGCCATCAGCTCCAGCTCTCCGCCGGCCACCGCCGTCTCGCCGGTGCGGAACACCGTGGCGCCGAACTGGGATTCCGTGTCCAGCACCGTGGCAAGGCGGCTCCAGTTCAGCCCCACCTCCGTGATGACACCGGCCAGGTTCCCGGCGCTGTCCACGGCACAGTTGCCCACGGCCACACCGTGTTGGCTGCCCCGGTTCAGCACCAGCGTGCTGGCCCAGTTGGAGACATCCCGCTGGGTGACTCGCGCCGCCTCGAAGGTCAGATCGCTGCGCTGCTGCCGCAGACCCAGCAGCTCCCGCAGGTCGCGGTTTTCCTCCGCGGCGCTCTCGGCGGAGCGCAGCTGCTTTTCCAGCTCCGCGATCTGCCGCCGCAGCTCCTCGTTCTCCTCCTGAAGCTGCTCCACGCTGTCGAACCGGTCGCTGATGCCGTCCACCCAGCCCGCCACGGCGGAGCCCGCCGCCCGGAAGGGCGAGGCGATAATGCCCAGCGCGTTGTGCAGCAGCCCCGTACCGGAGCCGAGAGCCGACACCACGCACAGCACCACCGCGATGGTCGCCGCCGCTGCCAGCAGCCATATTCCCGTTTTTGTAAAAAATCGCTTCATGTTGTGTTACCCCAGCAGCACCACGCCGAATTCCCGCAGCATCTCCTCCAGCAGCACCACCGGCAGACCCATCACGTTGAAAAAGTCCCCGTCGATGCGCTCCACCAGCAGCGCGCCCTGTCCCTGCACGCCGTAAGCGCCCGCCTTGTCCATAGGCTCGCCCCCGGCGATGTAGGCGCGCAGCTCCCGCTCCGTGGCCGGACGGAAGTACACGTCCGTGGACTGGGCGCGGGTCAGCAGCCGCGCACCCTGCCGCACCGTCACGCCGGTGCACAGCGTGTGGCGGCGTCCCTGTAAGGCCGTCAGCATCTCCAGCGCCTCCCGCTCGTCGGCGGGCTTGCCCAGCTTTCTGTCGTCCAGAAACACCATGGTGTCCGCCGTGATGACGATCTCATCCTCCGCTGCGTCCACCGCCTGGGACTTCTCCCGCGAGATGTAGCACACCGTCTCCTGCGGGGTCAGCCCGGCGGGAAAATACTCCTCCACCTGCGGTACGCGGATGGTGAAATCAGAGATGCCCATCCGCTGCAAAAGCTCCTGCCGCCGGGGAGAGCCGGAGGCCAGCACGATCCTCGCCATATCCGTCACCTGCCTGTGGAGCCGAAGCCGCCTGCGCCCCGCTCCGTCTCGTCCAGATCGTCTACCACCGTCACGGCGGGCTGCACCACCGGCACCACCATCAGCTGGGCGATGCGGTCGCCGGGCTGCACCGTGTAGGGCGCGTCGCCCAGGTTCACCAACCCCACGCCGATCTCGCCCCGGTAGTCGCTGTCGATAACGCCCACGCCGTTGGACAGGCACACGCCCCTCTTGATGCCCAGCCCGCTGCGGGCGAACACCAGCGCCACATACTCCGGCGACGGCAGCGCGATGGCGATACCCGTGGGCACCAGCCGCCGCTCACCGGCGTTCAGGGTCACGGCCTCGTCCACGCAGGCGCACAGATCCATGCACGCCGCGCCCGCCGTGGCAAAGCGGGGAAGGGGGATGTCCGTCCCGATCTTCGGGGACAGGGGTTTGATCTTCAGCTCCATAATAGCACCTTTTTCCTGATAAAATGAATACGGAATGTAAATTTTTGATTTGATTATACAATATGTTATGAATTTTGCAGGGAATTTCGTAGGGGACGGCGTCCTCGACGTCCCGCATGAAACGCCCCCGATAGCCGTGCGTAGGGACGTACGACTCTGTCCGCCCGCTCCGCGCCGCCCTACGGCAGACGTGGTAAACCACCTGCCCGCCCTGCGTCCTCACTCCACGCCCCGGTAAAAAAGCCCCCGCGTGGTGTCCGCGTCCGCCGTGATCGTCCCGGCGTTGTGGGCGCGGAGGATGGCGGCGCATTCCTCCGCCGTCTCCGTGGTGAACCGCAGCCGCCCGTACCGCAGGCCGCACCGGAACACCTCCGGCTTGTCCGCCAGCACCAGCACCTTGCCGTTCTCGATCTCGCACCGGCAGCCGTAGGCGCACAGCACCGGGAACTGCGCCCCCGTCCTGTCGGTCAGCACGCTGCCTGCGCCGTGGGCGCAGCCCACGCTGTTCTTCGTCACGCAGTTCTCCGTGATCATCAGCGGCAGGCGGCCGTAGATCACGGCCTCGCAGTCCACGTATTTGCCCAGATCGCGCACCTGCTGCCACCGCAGCTCCAGACTGGCCGTCACAGAGGTCAGCCCCTGCTCCCGCCAGAAGGCCGCGGCGCGGCTGTTGTACACGTTCAGCCCCAGGTCGCCCCGCAGCGTCCTTCCCAGACCCCGGACGATGGGCATGTGTCCCCAGTTGCCCACGGTCACGGACGTGACCTCCGGGTGCCGCTCCAATATGGCCCGCAGGGGCTGCTCGTCCGCCGTGCGGAACACCCTGGGCAGCACGGCGCACAGCTCCGTCCGCCCGGCACAGGCGGACAAGTCCATGGTATCCAGCAGCTCCGCCGGAATATACACGATGGCGGGCTTTTCCGCCAGCAGCGCTTCCGTCAGCTGGTCGGCGCGGGCGATGGACACGGTGAACGCCATCCGCTCCGCGCCCGCCGGTGCGTCCGGCAGGGGAGAGGCGGGCAGCTCCCGCCGTTTCGGGATGTCCTGCCGCCGCGCTGCCAGCTCGTCCAGCAGCTCCCGCCGCAGGCCGTTCACGGCGCTGGCGGACACCATCAGCCCCTCGTCCAGCTCCACCTCCACGCTGTCCGCCGTGAACACGGTGCCGCCGGTCTTGGAGAGGCGCTGGGTCAGCTCCTCCGCCGTCACCGCCCGGTTCCGGGCTTCCTCCGGCGCATCGCCCGTGGCCATGGCTATGGTCACGCCGTTCCGGACGGCGCACGAGCCGCCCAGCCGCACCGGTTCGCCCCGGCGCACCGTCAGCCGCAGGTTCACCGGTATTTTCCGGTTCTCTTTTCCGTTTTCGTATGTCTCGCGGGCGCGGGCGAACAGCTCCTTCGGCTCCGGCACGTTCTCCGGCCGGGTGCCGAACATGGCCTTGCCCTTCCTGCCCAGCCAATAGCCGTCCGTAAAGCCGCTGCGGGAGAAGGCCTGCTCCAGCGCGGCGGATTCCTCCGCCGTGGGCAGCCGCCTTTCGTCCAGCAGGCGGCGGTAGATGCCCGTCACCACCGCCACATATTCCGGGCGCTTCAGCCGCCCCTCGATCTTCAGGCAGTCCACGCCCATGCGCTCCATGTCCTGCAAATAGGCGGACAGGTTGGCGTCCTTCAGGCTCAGGGGATGCGCGTCCCGGCAGGGGCCGTTCACGCCGTAGGGCAGGCGGCAGGGCTGGGCGCAGGCGCCCCGGTTGCCGCTGCGCTGTCCCAGCACGGCGCTCATCTCGCACTGACCGGAGTAGCACATGCACAGCGCGCCGTGGCCGAAGATCTCCACCTCCGCTTTGCAGCCCGCGCAGATCTCCCGCACCTCGTCCCGGTTCTGCTCCCGCGCCAGCACCACCCGCTCCATGCCCAGCGCCGCCGCTTCGTTGGCGCCGCCCAGGGTGAACAGGCTCATCTGCGTGCTGGCATGGAGGGGCAGGTCGGGCACGATCTCCCGCGCCAGCGCCAGAAGCCCCCAGTCCTGCACCAGCACCGCGTCCACGCCCATGGCGCTGGCGCGGCGCAGCGCCTCCGCCGCCGCGGGCAGCTCCCGGTCGGTGACCAGCGTGTTCAGCGTCAGGAACACCCGCACGCCCCGCAAATGGCAATACTGCACCGCCGACGCGAATTCCTCGTCGGTGAAGTTCCGGGCGCCCCGCCGGGCGTTGAAGGCGCCGAAGCCCATATATACCGCGTCAGCGCCGCTCTGTACGGCGGCCACCAGCGCCTCATACCCGCCTGCGGGGGACAGCAGCTCCATCATCCCCGGCGGTTGTTCTGGTTCTGGGCGTTCTGGAGCTTGCGGCGCAGCTCGGCGGCCTCGCTCTTGGCGCGGCTGGCCTCGTCCAGATACGTCTTGACCTGCCGGCGCAGATTCTCCGCGCCCTCCTGCGCCTTCGTCAGCTGGTCGGCCAGATTCACCGCCGCCAGCACCGCCGCCGCGTCGCGGCTCATGTGGGCGCTGTCCATCAGGCTGCGCATCTCCGTGTCCACCATGGAACCGATCTTCTCCATGTAGGCGGCGTCCTCCTCGGCCACGAGGATGTACTCCGTGCCGCAGATCGTCATCGTTACCCGGTTCGCCATAGCAAGCTCCTCCTTGTATGTTAAATAGAAACGTATTAGAGAGTTGTATATACCGATACAGAATCCATTATAGCATAAAATCCGGCGGAGGAAAGGGTATTTTGCCGAAAAGCGGAAATTTGTAAAAAGTTGTCCCGCCCCGCTTTACGTTGCGGCGGTTTTCGTGTAGAATAGGGGTCACTATGAGAAGGGAGGGAGCGCCATGGAGGGCTATATCCTGCGCGATGGCAAGGAGCAGCTGACGCTGAGCACCGCCGCCGCGGACAAGCTGCTGCAAAGCGGACAGGGCGATGCGGCGCTCCTGTATCTGGCGCTGTGCCGGTTCGGACGGGGCGTGACCCCGGAGGAGCTGGAGCGGGCGCTGCCCATCAGCCGCCTGCGCATCGACGCGGCGGAGCGGGTGCTGCAGCAGCTGGGCATTCTGCCCCGCCCGGCGGAGGACGCGCCGCCCGCCCCGGCGGAGGAGCGTCCGGTGTACACGTCTCAGGACATCGCCGGACTGCTGACGGATAACGAGGGCTTCCGCCTGCTGATCCCCCAGACGGAGCAGCAGCTGGGCAAGAAGCTGCGCACCGCCGATCTGCAGATCCTGGCGGGGCTGTACGACCAGATCGGCATGCCCGCGGACGTGATCTATCTGCTGGTGTGCCACTGCGTGGAGCGGGCGCGCCGCCAGTGGGGAGAGGGACGACGTCCCACCCTGCGGCAGATCGAGAAGGAGGGCTATCACTGGGCGCAGCTGGGCATCTTCGACCAGACCGCCGCCGCCGCGTACCTGAAAAAGTGGGCGCAGCGGGAGGAGAAGTCCGCCGCCTACATGCGTGCGCTGCACCTGCCCCAGCGCCAGATGGTGGACGCGGAGCGGCGCTACATCACCCAATGGATGGACATGGGCTTCCCGCCGGAGACGGTGGCGCTGGCCTATGAGCGCACGGTATTTTACAAGAAGGACATGAACTGGCGGTATCTCAACGGCATCCTGCGCCGCTGGCACGAGGCCGGCTGGCACACCGTTCATCAGGTGGAGCAGGGCGAGCAGGGAGGGAGAACGTCTCCCGTCAAGCCCGCCGCCCCTGCCGGGGACAAGGACGCGTGGATGCGCCGCTACATAAAGAGGTGAGAGTATGGCATACGACGGAGTCATCATGCAGCGGGCGCTGGCTCGCTTCGATCAGGCCAGGCAGCGCCGGGCGGCGGAGATGGAGCAGCGCCGCCGGATGCTGTACGCCCGCCAGCCCCGGCTGGAGGAGATCGAGCGCACCCTGCGGGGCACCATGAGCCGCATCGTGGCCGCCGCCGCCAAAAAGGGGGAGGATCCCCTGCCGGCCATCCGCGCCCTGCGGGACGAGAATCTGGCGTTGCAGCAGGAGCGGGCGCAGCTGCTGACGGAGCTGGGCTATCCCGCCGACTATCTGGAGGACAAGCCCGCCTGCCCCCTCTGCGGCGACACGGGCTACGACAAAAAGGGCGTGTGCCGCTGCCTGCGGCAGTATTACGCACGGGAGCAGCTGCAGGAGCTGTCCCGCCTGCTGCCGCTGGGCGAGGCGCGGTTCGAGACGTTCCGCTTCGACCTGTACGACAGCACGGAGTGGGAGGGCTACGGCATCTCGCCCCGCGCCAATATGGAGCGCAATTTTGACGTGTGCCGGGACTTCGCCTGCCAGTTCTCCCGGGGCGGCGGCGACCTGCTGCTGTCCGGCGGCACGGGACTGGGCAAGACGTTTCTGTCCGCCTGCATCGCCCGGGTGGTCAGCGAGAGCGGCTTCTCCGTGGTGTACGACACGGCCATCAGCATCTTCGCCAAGCTGGAAAACGACAAGTTCCGCCCCGACGAGGAGACGGCGGCGGAGGTGCGCCGCTGTGAGAGCTGCGACCTGCTGATCCTGGACGATCTGGGCACGGAGATGACCACCTCCTTCGTCCAGAGCGCGCTGTACCAGCTGGTGAACGGCCGGATGATCGCCGGGCGCTCCACCATCATCAGCACCAATCTGGCGCCGGAGGAGCTGGGGCAGCGCTACGGCGCGGTCATTCTCTCCCGCATCGAGGGCGGATACGAGATTTTGCCCTTCTTCGGGGAGGACATCCGGAGGAAGCGGTGAGCGGGATGTGTCTCTTTACGTTCGGTCTACCGTGATTCTTTGTAGGGCGGGACCCGTATGTCCCGCCGCAAAATACGGCTTTTCCCGGCGGGGCGATGTGGGCATCGCCCCCTACGAAAGGACAGGTGGACTTGCCGCATAACGACCGTAGGGGACGGCGTCCTGCAGTGGAGCGCAGCGGAACAAATGCCCTTGGGGTA
>ERZ773194.3801-NODE-3801-length-12593-cov-4.774047_pt1 | contig 12593 bp, 10 predicted proteins | sample MGYA00511240_ERZ773194 | MGnify/ENA primary metagenome ERZ773194 (study PRJEB29015, sample SAMEA2737774) | human gut metagenome | biome: human gut; feature: human-associated habitat; material: faeces | place: China | collected 2012 ... | reverse complement strand
GCCGCTTCGTAGGCAAGATTGACCGGGTGGTTGAGCGGAAGATTCCAGATCGGGAACGTCTCAAACTTCGCATACCCGGCGCGCTCGCCGCGCTGGTGATGATGATAGAGCTGGGAAAGACACGTCGCCATTTTGCCGCTGCCGGGGCCGGGCGCGGTCACGACGACGAGCGGGCGGGTCGTTTCGATAAAATCGCTCTTGCCGAAGCCGTCGGGCGATACGATCAGCGGGAGGTTGGCGGGGTAGTCGGGGATGATGTAATGGCGGTAGACCGGCACGTTGAGCGCTTCGAGCCGCTTCTGGAACTGGGACACCGTGTCCTGCTCACGGCAGTGCGTGATGCACACGCCGCCGACGTACAGCCCGCAGGCGCGGAACGCGTCGATAAGGCGCAGCGCCTCCATGTCGTAGGTGATGCCGAGATCGCCGCGGCGCTTGTTGCGCTCGATATCGTCTGCGGAGATTGCCACGATGACCTCGCTTTCCGCCTTCATCTCCATGAGCATGCGGATCTTGCTGTCTGGCCGGAAGCCCGGCAGAACGCGCGAGGCGTGGAAATCGTCAAAGAGCTTGCCGCCGAACTCCAGATAGAGCTTGCCGCCGAACTTATTGATGCGCTGGCGGATGCGCTCCGACTGGAGCCGGACATACTGGTCGTTGTCAAAGCCGATCTTTCTCATATCTTTCTCCCTCTATTTTACTCGCCGTAATGCACGTCGCCGTTGAGATGCGAGAGTGCCGTGAGGTATTTTACCATGCAGTGAACGGTGCTGCTCCGGATGACATAGTGCGTGTCTCCGGCGCTGATGTAAAGGTCCTGCGGGCCCATGAGCGATACGCCGGTGATCTCGCTTACCGGGATCTCCGCCTTCGGCAGCTCCAGCGTGCCGCGGAAAAGGCGCATGTCGCCGCGGCCGAGCAGCTTTGTGCCGCTGCCGGACGCGACCGTATCGACGCGCACGTCGGCGTCGGTGAAAATGGGCTTATCCTCCGCCTCGTCGCACAGGCGGACGATCTCGCCCTTTTGCCAGCGCGTCCAGTCGCGGAGGTTATCGAAGGGAATATCCTCCCCGACGAGAAAGCCCGTCGGCAGATAACGGAACGAAAAGCCGCACTTCCAGCACCGGACGGTATCGTCCCGGCTCTGGAGCGTATGCATCCTGCCGCACTTCGGGCAGAGGAAGAGCAGCCGCTCCAGGTGCTCGGCGAGGGCCTTTCCCTCAAAGCGCACGGGGTTTTTCCGCTGGCGCTCGTAGGCGTCCTCGTGAAGATCGGAAACGATGCGCTCGTTGATCTCCTGCGGGCTCATCGCGCGCAGCTCCTCGGGGGAGTATACGCGCACGGCCTCGCCGTGCATCTTCCCGCGGCGGATGGAGTTGCCTGCCCAGCGGGGGCTCGCGAAGTATCCGCCCGTGAGCTTGTAGGTGACGAGCGACGCGCCGCTCGAGCGCGCGAGCTTGCCGATCGAGGGGAGAAACTCCGCCGTCACGCCGTCCCAGGTGCGGTTGCCCTCCGGGAAAACGCACACGTTCATCCCGCGGCGGAGATAGCGCATCATCGTGAGAACGGTGCTCGCGGCGCTGCCGCTCTTCTGGCGGGGGATGGGGGACTGGAGCCATCCTACGAGCTTGCCGCCGAGCCCCGCGCGGAGCAGGTGCTCGCTTGTGACAAAATAGGTCTGCTCCGGGAAACTGCACGCCACGAGGATGGGATCCCAGTTCGTGACATGGTTGCTCACGAGCAGATACGGGCCTTTGACGTTCGTTTTTTCACAGGTAAAGCCGAATTTGATCCAGCAGATGAGCTTTGCGAGCGGACGCAGCGCTTTCCATACAAATACATGGCGGCGGCGTCCCTTCACGGTGCCGTGCTCCTCCATATGCAAGCCTCCTTTGCGGCAGTCCATAATATTCTATCTTACAGTATACATCATTTCCTTTCGCAGTTCAAACCCGAAGAGCGCGAAATTCCTCTTTTTTTTCGGCGCGAAATGTGCTATAGTCTAAAATAAGTATAACTATCTCCGCACTGAGGCGGAGAGCAGGAAAGGCAAAACCATGGGTATTCTTGATAAACTGTTCGGCACCCGCAGCGAGCGGGAGGTAAAAAGGCTCCTTCCGACGGTCGATAAGATCGAGGCGCTGAGCGATGAATATGCCGCGCTGAGCGACGAGGCTCTGCGCGCCAAGACCGAGGAATTCAAAGCGCGCTACCAGAGCGGCGAGACGCTGGACGACCTGCTGCCGGAGGCGTTTGCCGCTGTGCGCGAGGCGAGCTGGCGCGTTTTGGGCATGAAGCCCTTCCGCGTGCAGCTCATCGGCGGCATCGTGCTGCATCAGGGGCGCATTGCGGAAATGAAGACCGGCGAGGGCAAAACGCTCGTCGCCGTGCTCCCGGCATATCTGAACGCCATCACCGGCGAGGGCGTGCATATCGTCACCGTGAACGACTATCTCGCCCGGCGCGACAGCGAATGGATGGGCAAGGTGCACCGTTTCATGGGACTGAGCGTCGGTCTCATCGTCCACGGTCTCACCGGCGCGGAGCGCCGCGCCGCTTACGCTGCGGACATCACCTACGGCACGAACAACGAGATGGGCTTTGACTATCTGCGCGACAACATGGCGCTCTACAAAGAGGACATGGTGCAGCGCGGCCACGCATTCGCCATCGTGGACGAGGTGGACTCCATTCTCATCGACGAGGCGCGCACCCCGCTCATCATCTCCGGTCAGGGCGACGAGTCCACCGACCTCTACCGCCGCGCGGACGATTTCGTCTCCCGCCTGAAGAAGCTCGTCGTCGCGTCCGTGGACGAGAAGGAAGAGGAGTCCGACGATATCGACGCCGACTACATCGTTGATGAAAAGGCGCGCACCGCCACGCTCACCGCCCGCGGCATTGCCAAGGCGGAGGCGGCGTTCAATCTCGAAAATCTCGCCGACATGGAAAACTCCACGCTCTCGCACCACATCAACCAGGCGCTCAAGGCGCACGGCGTCATGCGGCGCGACATCGACTACGTCGTCAAGGACGGCGAGATCATCATCGTCGATGAGTTCACCGGCCGTCTCATGCTCGGCCGCCGGTACTCCGAGGGTCTGCATCAGGCCATCGAGGCCAAGGAGCACGTGGACGTGCAGAAGGAGAACAAGACCCTCGCCACGATCACGTTCCAGAACTATTTCCGCCTGTACGGAAAGCTCTCCGGCATGACCGGCACCGCGCTCACTGAGCAGGAGGAATTCCAGTCGATCTACGCGCTCGACATCGTTGAGATCCCAACGAACAAGCCCGTTATCCGCATCGACCGGAACGACGTTGTATACAAGAATCAGGCAGGCAAGGACCGCGCCATCATCGAGCAGATCAAGGCGTGCTATGCCAAGGGCCAGCCCGTGCTCGTCGGCACGATCTCCATTGAGAAGAGCGAATACATCTCGTCCCTGCTCCGCAAACAGGGCGTGCCGCACAGCGTGCTCAACGCCAAGCACCACGAGAAGGAAGCGGAGATCGTCGCGCAGGCGGGCAAGCTCGGCGCCGTGACGATCGCCACGAACATGGCCGGCCGCGGCACGGACATCATGCTCGGCGGCAACCCGGAGTATCTGGCCAAGTCCGATCTCCGCCGCGCCGGATACGACGAGGACACGATCAGCGAGGCGACCGGCTACGCCGAGACCGAGGACGAAACGATCCTCGAAGCGCGCTCTCTCTTCCGTGAAAAGATGGCCGAGCACAAGGCCGTGACGGGCGCGGAGGCCGAAAAGGTGCGCGCCGCGGGCGGATTGTACATCCTCGGCACCGAGCGGCACGAGTCGCGCCGTATCGATAACCAGCTGCGCGGCCGAAGCGGCCGTCAGGGCGACCCCGGCGAGAGCCGGTTTTTCCTGGCGCTGACGGACGACGTCATGCGTCTTTACGGCTCCGAGCGGCTCATCAGCGTGTTTGAGAGCCTCGGCGTCGATGAGGACACGCCCATCGAGCACAAAATGCTCACCGGCGCGCTCGAGCAGGCGCAGAAGACCGTCGAGAGCCGCAACTTCCAGGCGCGAAAGAGCACGCTTGAGTTTGACGACGTGATGAACGTGCAGCGCAACCTTATTTATGAACAGCGCCGCAAGGTGCTCGACGGCGAGGATATCCGAGAGAATATCCAGGGCATGGTGCGCGACACGATCGCCGAGACGGTCGGCAACATCCCGCCGGAGAACGCGGACGATCTGGCCGAACGCGTCGCGCCGCTCACCCGTCTGTTTGTACGGCCGGGCGAGATCGTTTACCACGACGGCATGACGGTGGAAGAGCTCAACGAAACGCTCGCGGCCATCGCCGCGGACGTATACGCCAGACGCGAGGAGGCCTTCGGCCCCATGCCGGACGGCACGCCGCTCATGCGCGAGCTGGAGCGCGTCGTCATGCTGCGCGTCGTGGACGAGTACTGGATGGACCATATCGACGCGATGGACAACCTCCGCCGCGGCATCGGTCTGCGCGGCTACGGCAACATCAAGCCCATCGATGCTTATAAAAAGGAAGGCTTCGATATGTTCGAGGCGATGATCTCCGGCATCCGCTCCGAGGTCGTGCGCCGTATCTACACCGTCCGCGTCCGCAAGGAGGAGCGCGTTGAGCGCAAGAGCGTGACGAAAAACGCCATGGCGAACGCCGGGGGCGACGCCTCCGTGCGCAAGCAGCCGGTCAAAAAGGTCAAAAAGCCCGGCCGGAACGACCCCTGCCCGTGCGGGAAGCTCCGTCCGAACGGCCTGCCGATGAAGTACAAGGACTGCTGCGGCAAGAATCAGTAAGGATACTATTTAAAAATATGGGGGTGGGGCAAGCTGCTCAGCATCCCCCGTAAAGGAATCAGCTATGGCATTTTCACTCTGCGAAAAAGACAATATCCAGTGGGTCACGTCGGACGTGCTCGGCACGAAGCACCTCTTCTCACGGCGGCTCGGAGACGTCGGGGATTTCCCGTTCAGCTCAAAGCCCGATCCCGAGTGGGAGAGCGAGAGCCGGCAGGAGCGCGTGCGCGCGCTCTGGCAGCGCTTCCGGACGGCGGCGGAGTTTCCCACCGAGGGCTTTTGCTTCACGCGGCAGGTTCACGGCACCGTGCTGCGCTATGTGACGGAAGCCGAGCGCGCCATGCCGCCGCTGCCGCACCCGCCCGAGGACTGCGACGGGCTCATCACCGACCGGAAGGACGTGCCGCTCTGCGTGTGGACCGCGGACTGCGTGCCGGTGCTGTTCCGCGACCCGAAGGCGGGCATCGTTGCCGCCGCGCACAGCGGCTGGAAGGGGACGGTCGCCGATATGATGGGCTCGGTTGTCCGCCGCATGGAGGACATGGGCGCGAGAGCGGAGAACATCCGCGCCGCGATCGGCCCGGCCATATCGCGCTGCTGCTTTGAGACCGGCCCGGAAGTGCCGGAGGCGGTGCGCGCTCTGCTCGGGAGCGATGCCGAGGGGCTCTGCCCGCCGGAAGAGGGCGTCGAGGGAAAATTCCTCGTCGATCTCAAGGAAACGAACCGCCGGAGACTTCTGCAGCTCGGCCTTGCGCCGGAGCACATCGATGTGTCGCCGGACTGCACGATGTGCATGCAGGACGTGTACTGGTCGCATCGCGCCACGAAGGGCCGCCGCGGCACGATGGCGTCGGTTATCATGCTTTGAGGTATCGCATTATGAAATACAGAAAGATCTTTGCTCTGCTGCTCGCCGCGGCGACGCTCTTCTCGCTTGCCGCGTGCGGCGAGACCGCCGCCGGGCCGGAGGCAACGCCCGATCCCGCGCTGGACGAGAGCGCCGCGACCGTCTCCGGCCAGACGCTCACCTTCGCCGGCGCCGCGGACGACGTGTTCTCGCTCTCGCTCGACTACGAGGAGAGCCTCAACCCCGTCAAGACGCAGAGCACGCTCAATCAGCTCGTGGACTGCCTCGTGTACGACCGGCTTTTCGAGGTCGATGAGAACTTCAACGTGACGTCGCGCATTCTTTCGGACTGGTATTACTCCAAGAACAAAGACAGTGCGGGCGTGTGGGTGCTCAAGGTGAGGGAGGGCATCCAGATGCACGACGGCTCCACGCTCACCGCGCAGGACGTGGCGTATTCCGTGTCCTGCATCTTCACGAGCGAGAGACACAAGCATCTGCAGCAGCAGATCGGGCGCGTCTATTCGAGCGCGTACAACGGCGAGGTGTATCTCGCCGTGGAAGGCGCGGACAACGCGCAGCTCCCGCAGCGCATGAGCATCCCGGTCATCAAGTCCGGCTCCGTCGGCGACGAGATCCCCGTCGGATCGGGCCCGTATATGTATAATGAAGACCGCACGGCACTCGTGAAGTTTGACGGGTATGAAAACAGCGAGAGTCTCCCGCTCGACGAGGTGCAGCTGCGCGCCTACCGCGGCATGGAGGAGCTCATCACCGAGTTTGAAAGCGGCCTCGTCGATCTCGTCGTGAACGACCCGACCGGCATTTACAACATGGGTTACGGCGGCAAAAACGAAAAGCGCACCATCACCACCACGAATCTCCACTTCATCGGCTTCAACAGCCAGAGCCGCTTCTTCCAGTATGACGCCTACCGCTACGCGATGAACTGGATCGTGAACCGCGACAAGATCGTATCGGACACGCTCGACGGCAACGCCGTGGCGACGGTGCTCCCCGTCCACCCGAACAGCGCGCTGTACGATACCTCGATCGCCTCGCAGTTTTCCTACGATCCCTCGCGCTGCCTCACCGAGCTTGAGCGCGGCGGCTGCCGCGATCTGGACGCGGACGGCATGCTTGAATTTGCGCTCTCCGGCATGAAGGTGGACATTGAGCTCAACTTCGCCGTCTGCGCCGACAACGCCGCCAAGGTGCAGGAGGCGCGCCGGATCGCCGAGGATCTGGAAGCCATCGGCATCGGCGTCAACCTGCGCGAGCTTACATGGAAGGACTATCTCGCCGCGCTTCGCTCCGGATACATCGACTTCGATCAGGAGGAGCCCGAGATCGTTATGGATATGTATCTCGCCGAGGTCGCGCTGACCGGCGACTGGAACATTCTCACGCTGATCTCCGGCGACTGGGAGGATGACAACACCCTCAACTACGGCGGCTGGGACAACAGCGAGCTGGAGGAGCTCACCGAGGCCTATCTCGGCGCAAAGGACGACGACCGCGCGCAGGCCGTAAACGACTGGCTGCAGCTCCTCACGACGACCACGGTGATCCTGCCGGTGTGCTTTGAGACGCGCGAGGTTATCTCCCATCTCGGCGTGATCTCCGGCATGTCGCCCAACCAGTACGACGTATTCAATAATATTACCGCCTGGACAGTCAATATCGGCTGACCGCCGGCGGAAAAAGGAGCAAACGGATATGACCGATCGGGAACTGATGGACATGGCGAAGAAGGCCGCCGAATATGCGTATGTGCCGTACTCGAAATTCCCCGTGGGCGCGGCGCTCGAGTGCAGCGACGGCACGATCTTCACCGGCTGCAACGTGGAGAACGCCGCCTACGGCGACACGATCTGCGCCGAGCGCACCGCGGCGGTGAAAGCCGTGAGCAGCGGCCACCGCGACTTTGTCCGCATCGCCATCTGGGGCAACAGCAAAGAATATTGTTATCCCTGCGGCTCGTGCCGCCAGTTTCTGCAGGAGTTTTCCAAGCATATGACCGTGCTCTGCGCCAAGGGCGACGGGAGCTTCGTGAGCCACAAGCTCTCGGAGATGATGCCGTTTTTCTTCGACTTCTGATCGCATCGAAAAAGAACACCGCGGAGGACCAGATATGAGAAAGAGAATTCTTGCGGCGCTTCTGTGCGCGTGCCTGCTCGTGCCGGCGCTCACCGCTCCGGCGTTTGCCGCGTTCCCGGACGTTCCGGCGGATGAATGGTACACGGAGTACGTCGATTTCTGCACCGAAAAGGGCATCGTCAACGGCTTTGAGGACGGCACGTTCCGCCCGACGGGCTATCTGCGCCGGAGCGAGTTCATCAAAATGCTCGCCACGAGCGCATCGCTGACGTACAAAAGCGGGCTGCCCGGCAAGCACTGGGCGGAGGAGTACTGGGCGATGCTTTCCGAAAACGGCGTGCTCGAGGGGCTGGACATCCCCTGCACGTTCGACGCTCTGCAGGCAAAGACCACGCGCTATGAGATGGCCGTGATGATCCGAAACTTCCTCGCCAAGGTGCGCGGGGAGACCGAGGCTGTGACGAACGGCGCGGCGCGCAGGATCCCGGACTGGGCGTATATTCCGGAGGCGTACCGCGGCGCGGTGGCGCAGGTGTACGCCAAGGGTATCATCAACGGCATGAAAAACACCGCCGGAGCGGAGGACGGCTCCTTCTGCGGCGAGCGGAAGCTCACCCGCGCGCAGGCGAGCGCCGTCATGGTGCGCCTGCTCGATCCGGCCCGCCGCGCCCCGGTCGATCTATCCGACAACAACCCCTACCGTCTCGCCGACGCGCCGAACGGCCTGCAGCCGTTTATGATCTGGGCGCGCGAGAACGGTTATATGCTCAACAACAACGAGCCGCGCGGCGCTTTTAACAAGCTCTTCTTCGGCGACGAGAACAAAACGTACTTTGCAAGCGCCGAGGAAGCCGCGCCGTATATGCGCGATGTCACCGTGAACGTATGGCAGCTCCAGCCGGACGGGACGAAAACGCAGGCTGCGCTCAAGCTCACGGTACATAAATACCTCGCCGCGGACGTGTACGAAATATTCCAGCGCATCTTTGAGGACGAGGAGAAATTCCCCATCGCCTCCGTCGGCGGACTGCGCTGCATGGATACCATGCGCCACGCCTGGGGCGCGGCGGTCGATATCAATCCCGACGCGAACTGCGCGGCGGACCGCGTTGACGGCGCGGTGAAGATCACGGTAGGGCAGGGCTGGTGGCCGCTCGGCACCGAAAAGAGCGAGTGGGCCGGTACGCTCGCCGAGCCGAGCCCGTACTCGATCGCCGCGGGCGGGAGCGTTGTGAGGGCCTTCGCCGCCTACGGCTGGGGCTGGGGCGGAACGTGGCAGTCGAGCCGCGATTTCATGCATTTCAGCGTCCGCACCGACGGCGGCTGAGCTAAATTCTCCGTATTCGGAAAATTCGGAGAAATCCCCAAAAAAACTTTGAATTTTTCTCTATCCCCTCTTGACATTAAGAGGGGATTTTGTTATTCTATCGGAGCGCCTGTGCGAAGAAGCAGGGCGTATTATGCGGTGAAGCGGGAGATTGCATCGTTTGACGGTGGTAACTTCCGTGGAGTATGTCCGTAAATCGGGCGGCTGAGAGTTTATCGTTTCCCCGGCCAGCAAGAGGCGTATATCGCCGGAACGGGAAGAAAAACCGGCCATCAGAAAGCCGGTTCTATTTTCGGTTCGGGTCTGATACGCACGGCGCGGTGGATGAAAACTTCTCACCGTACCACTGGGTGGCAGCCACCACCTAAGTACGAAAGTTTTGGAGGAACAAACATGGCAGCAAAGAAAATGATCCGCATCCGCCTCAAGGCCTACGATCATCAGCTGATCGACAAGGCCGCCGAGACCATCGTCGAGACCGCCAAGCGTACCGACGCGAAGGTTTCCGGCCCCATCCCCCTGCCGACGCAGAAAGAGGTCATCACGATCCTTCGCGCCGTTCACAAGTATAAGGACAGCCGTGAGCAGTTCGAGCGCCGCACCCACAAGCGCCTGATCGACATCACCAACTCCACCCCCAAGACCGTTGAGGCTCTGATGGGCCTCGAGCTTCCCGCCGGCGTGGAGATCGAGATCAAGCTCTGATTTTTCCGCCGTGCTTCGTTCCGCCGCCTTGCCGTATACCCGATACTGCCTGCGGCGGTGCGCCTCGCCCGACGAAAAAATCACCCGCATGTTTGCGAACGCATGAGCGCGTGAAGCAAACTGTGAACCCCTGTCAAAAAACAAAATATTTTGTTTTTTGAAAATACTTTGTTGCTCTACCCAATCGTTCATCGACTTGCGTGAGATGAACGGGGTCATGTCGGCAGAGCAATGCGGCGCCGCCGCAACTAAGCCGACCAATAACCTATAGGAGGATCATACATGAAAGCAATCATCGGCAAAAAAGTTGGCATGTCTCAGATCTTCGACGAAAACGGCCACGTGATCCCGGTCACCGTGATCGAAGCGGGCCCCTGTGTCGTCACTCAGAAGAAGACCACCGAGAAGGATGGTTATGAGGCAGTCCAGCTGGGCTATGAGGACGTTGCTGAAAAGAAGCTGTCCAAGCCCGAAGTCGGCCATCTCAACAAGGCCGGCGTTTCCCCCAAGAAGTACCTGCGCGAGTTCGCCCTCGACAACGGCAGCGAGCTGGAGCTCGGCGCCGTCATCAAGGCGGATATGTTCCAGGTCGGCGACTTCGTTGACGTGACCGGCACCAGCAAGGGCCACGGCTACGAGGGCGTTGTCAAGCGCTGCGGCTATGCCATCCAGCGCAAGAGCCACGGCGGCGGCCCCGTCCACCGTCACGTTGGTTCCCGCGGCTCGGGCACCGATCCCAGCCGTATCTTCAAGGGCACCGGCGGCCCCGGCCAGATGGGCGGCGAGACCGTCACCATCCAGAACCTCGAAGTCGTCAAGGTCGATCCCGAGCTCAATATGCTCGTCGTCCGCGGCGCCATCCCCGGTCCGAAGTTCAGCCTCGTCACCGTGAAGAACACGGTCAAGACCCACAAGGTCAAGCAGGCCGGTGCCAGCATCAGCAGCAACCCGCAGAAGGCTTCCGGCCGCAACCCGCAGAAGGCTTCCGCCAGAACGAAATAAGGAAAGGAGTGCTTAAAGAATGTCTACGATTAAAGTTGTCAGCATGACCGGCGCTGAAGTCGGTACCGTGGAGCTGAACGACGCGATCTTCGGCGTTGAGCCGAACATGAGCGTTGTCCACGAGGTCGTGAAGAATCACCTGGCCAACTGCCGTCAGGGCACCCAGAGCGCTCTGACCCGTGCTGAGGTTTCCGGCGGCGGCCGCAAGCCGTGGCGCCAGAAGGGCACCGGCCGCGCCCGTCAGGGCAGCACCCGCTCCCCGCAGTGGACGCACGGCGGCATCGCGTTTGCCCCCAAGCCCCGCACCTACAGCTACGTGCTCAACAAGAAGGTCAAGCGTCTGGCTCTCAAGTCCGTCCTGTCCTCCAAGGCTAAGGATGGCGAGATCGTCGTCGTCGACAAGATCGCGATGGACGAGATCAAGACCAAGAGCTTCAAGAACTTCCTGACCGCCGTCAACGCGGAAGGCAAGTCCGTCGTCGTGACTCCCGAGGTCAACGACATCGTCGTCAAGAGCGCCCGCAACATTCCGGGCGTCGTCACCAGCCCTGCAAAGCTCATCAACGTCTATGACCTGCTCAACGCCAAGACCCTGGTCATCGACAAGGATGCCCTCGCAGTGATCGAGGAGGTGTTCGCATAATGGCTAACGTTTACGATATCGTCATTCGTCCGATCATTACCGAACGCTCCATGGCCTCCGTCGCAGACAAGAAGTATGTCTTCGAGGTCGCCAAGGATGCCGGCAAGATCGAGATCAAGAACGCGGTCGAGCAGATCTTCGGCGTCAAGGTCGCCAAGGTCAACACGATCAACGTTTCCGGCAAGGCCAAGCGCATGGGCGCGGGCCGTCCCGGTACCACCCGCAGCTGGAAGAAGGCTTACGTCCAGCTGACGGCAGATTCCAAGACCATCGAAATGTTCGAGGGCATGGTGTAAGGAGGAGAATGAACAATGGCTATCAAGACTTATAAGCCCACTACCCCCTCCCGCCGTCACATGACCGTGTCCGCCTTCGAGGGGATCGACAAGAAGGCCAAGCCCGAGCGCAAGCTGACCGAGGTTCTCAAGAAGAACGCGGGCCGCAACAGCTATGGCCGCATCACCGTTCGCCATCACGGCGGCGGCAACAAGCAGAAGTACCGCATCATCGACTTCAAGCGTGACAAGACCGATATGTTCGCGACCGTCCTGCGCCTGGAGTACGACCCCAACCGCAGCGCCTACATCGCTCTCGTCGAGTACGAGGACGGCGAGCGCCGCTATGTGATCGCTCCCGTCGGCCTCACCGCCGGTGACAAGATCATTTCCTCCGCTTCCGCCGACATCAAGCCGGGCAACTGCCTGCCCATCGCCAACATCCCCGTCGGTACGGTCATCCACAACATCGAGATGCACCCCGGCAAGGGCGCCCAGCTCGTCCGCTCCGCCGGCGCTGCCGCGCAGCTGATGGCGAAGGAGAACGGCGACGCTCAGATCCGTATGCCCTCCGGTGAGGTGCGCATCGTCCGCACCAACTGCACCGCCTGCATCGGTCAGGTCGGCAATCTCGACCACGAGAACGTTCAGATCGGTAAGGCCGGCCGCAAGCGTCACATGGGTTGGCGTCCGACCGTCCGCGGCTCCGTCATGAACCCCTGCGACCACCCCCACGGCGGCGGCGAGGGCAAGGCGCCCGTTGGCCGTCCCGGCCCTGTCACTCCTTGGGGCAAGCCTGCTATGGGTTACAAGACCCGCAAGAAGAAGAACCCCACCGACAAGTTCATTGTCAAGCGTCGCAACGTGAAGTAAAGGAGGCAAGAGA
>ERZ773194.3795-NODE-3795-length-12604-cov-12.874412_pt1 | contig 12604 bp, 8 predicted proteins | sample MGYA00511240_ERZ773194 | MGnify/ENA primary metagenome ERZ773194 (study PRJEB29015, sample SAMEA2737774) | human gut metagenome | biome: human gut; feature: human-associated habitat; material: faeces | place: China | collected 2012 ... | reverse complement strand
AGCCCGCCACGGCAAGGCCTTCGAGGGTCTGCTGAACCGCTACTTCGGCAAGTAAGCAAGTGTGATAAGATAGAAAAGCAGGGAGCGTTTCGCTCTCTGCTTTTGCTGCTCCGGCCTCGTGTCAGCCGGCCATGATCTCGAATTTCAGCACGCCCTCGGCGGCGGCGGGGACGGGGGGCTTTACGCCGCCTGCGGGCGGGGACACTTCATCCGGCACTGCGCGCCACCTGTCTCCCTGCGGGTCGGTCGGTTCGCGGGTCTGACAGGCCACCGGCGTGTCATTCAGCGCCGCGGCCCCCGCGAGGGGGAAGGCTGGGGTCAGTCCTCGCCGTTTTCGGCCACCCAGCGGCGGACGTAGTCCACGAAGCGGCGGGTGGAGGCGGACTGGGCCTTTTCATCCTTGACGGCGATGCCGATATTGCGGTAGAAGCGCTCGGGGGCGTGGCAGGCGGCCACGGGATAGGGGCTGCGGCGGACCATCAGCTCCGGCAGGAGGCTGATGCCCAGGCCCTTGGACACCATGGCCAGGATGGTGCGGTCCTCGCGGGCGGTGTATTTCACATTGGGGTGGACGCCCATGGCGTCCAGGGCGGCGGTAAGCTCGTAGTCGCGGCCCTCCTCCAGCCGGATGAAGGGCTCGGCGGACAGGGCCGACAGGGGGAAGGCCGCCGCGTCCGCCAGCGGGTGGCCGCAGGGGACGACCACCAGCAGCTCATCCCGGTACAGGGGGTGGGCGCAGAGGGATTTTGCTGAGGGCAGGCGCAGAAAGCCGCAGTCTACCTTGCCCTGGAGGATCCACTCCTCGGTCTGGCCGTAGAAATCAGCGTCCACCACCTCGAACTCAATGTTGGGGTAGACATCGCCGAAGCTTTTGAGGATGGAGGGGAGCCACTGGGCGGAGACGCTGGAGAAGGTGGCCACCTTGACCAGGCCGGCGTCCAGCCCCTTCAGATCCGCCGCGGACTGCATGAGGGCATGGTGGGCGGCGCAGAGGGCCTCGACCCGGGGCAGCAGCGCGCGGCCGTCAGCCGTCAGCACCACGCCGCCGCGGTTGCGGCTGAGCAGCGTGATGCCCAGCTCGTCCTCCAGCGCCTGGACGGCGTGGCTGACGCCGGACTGGGTGAAGTTCAGCTCCTCCGCTGCCCGGGAGAAGCTGCCGCACTCCACGGTCTTGAGGAACATCTGGTATTTGGATACACTCATGGCGGGACCTCCTGTACAGTCGCTGTCGCCATTATATCATACTTTTTCTCATACTTGCAAATACAATTATGCGTTTTACAACTGAAAACTTTTGTGGTAGTATAAGGACAACGAAACAAAACAAGAATATGGAGGTAATACATTATGGCTATCGTATCCAAGACCACCCGCTGCGCCGTTTGCGGCAGCACCGATGTTACGTTTTCCGAGGCGACCAAGCACTATCACTGCGCGTCTTGCGGCGCCGATGAGGCCCACGCCATGAATGCCGCCGATGTGGCGGCCATCAACAGCATCGCCGCACTGGGCGACACCGAAGGCAAGCTGGACGAGCTGCGCCGCCGCTATCCCAACCTGGACATCACCAGCTGGACCCGCGAGAACCGCGTCCAGATGTGATCTTACCCCCTCCTTTCACAAAGCAAAAACCGGCGCCGGGGGGCGCCGGTTTTTGCTTTGTCTTTCACCGCAGCACCGCTGTTACAGGGCGGCGCGGATGGCGGCCAGCAGGTCGCCGTAGTCCTCGAAGGCGGGCAGGTCGGGGTAGTCCTGCTTGATCTTGTCGGGACCCCGGAAGAGGAAGCCGGCCTTGCTGTGGAGGATCATCTCCAGGTCGTTATAGCTGTCGCCGCTGGCGATGGTGTCGTAGCCGATAGACTGAAGGGCCTTGACGGTGGTGAGCTTGGAGTGTTCACAGCGCATGAGGTGGCGGGTGATGTAGCCCTCGCCGTCCACCTCCAGGGTGTTGCACAGCAGGGTGGGATAGCCCAGCTTGGCCATGAGGGGCATGGCGAACTGGTCGAAGGTGTCGCTGAGGATGACCACCTGGGTATCCTTACGCAGCGCGTCCAGGAAGTCCTTGGCGCCGGGCAGGGGGTCGATGCGGGAGATGGTCTCCTGAATGGCGCTGAGCTTCAGGCCGCGCTGCCGCAGCAGATCGATGCGCCAGCGCATGAGTTTGTCATAATCCGGCTCGTCGCGGGTGGTGCGGCGCAGCTCGGGAATGCCGCTTTCCTCGGCAAAGGCGATCCAGATCTCGGGGACGAGGACGCCCTCCATGTCCAAACAAACGATATTCATAGGGAACAGTTCCTTTCTGTTATTTCAGCACGTCGGACAGCACATAGTCCAGCATGGCGTCCTTGTCGATGACGTCGGTATGGAGGACGGGGCGGCCCTCCAGACCGCGGAGATTTTTGGGGATGTCCATGCCGGTGAGGGCGTGGAGCTGCTCCATCATGGCGAACTCATCGTCACCGGATGCCTCGCCCAGGGCGTGCAGCACGGCGGCGGGGAACTTGTAGGGCGAGGCGGTGGACAAGACCACCATGGGAACGCCCTCGCGGGTGTGTTTCTCCGCCACGGCCCAGGCCACGGCGGTGTGGGGGTCGCAGAGGTATTTGTGCTCGCGCCACACCCGGCCGATGACCTCCGCCGCGCCGGCATCGTCGCAGCAGCCGCAGCCGAAGACGGCACGGAGCCGCTCCAGCATCCAGCCGCTGACCTGATACCAGCCCTGGGTGTTCAGCTCCCGCATCAGGCGCTCCACGCAGCTGGCATCCTGACTGACCAGATAGAGCAGACGCTCGAGATTGCTGGACACCAGGATATCCATGGAGGGCGAGGTGGTCTTGTAGAAGGGGCGGCGCTTGTCGTAGCGGCCGGTGGTCAGGAACTCAGTGAGTACGTCGTTGGCGTTGCTGGCGCAGATCAGGCGGCCCACAGGCAGGCCCATCTGCCTGGCAAAGTAGCCGGCCAGAATGTCGCCGAAGTTGCCGGTGGGGACGGTGTAGTCCACCACGTCACCCAGCCGGATGCGGCCGGACTTCACCAGATCGCCGTAGGCGCGGAAGTAATAGACCACCTGGGGGGCCAGACGGCCGATATTGATGGAGTTGGCGGAGGAGAGCATGGCGCCGTGGAGGTCCTTGTCCTTGCAGGCGGCGAAGATCTCCTTCACGCCGGTCTGAGCATCGTCGAAGTTGCCGCGGACGGCGCAGACGCGGACGTTGGCGCCCTCCTGGGTGGCCATCTGGGCCTGCTGGACAGCGGAGACGCCGCCGTAGGGGTAGAACACAGTGATGCGGGTGCCAGGCACATCGTGGAAGCCCTCCATGGCCGCCTTGCCGGTGTCGCCGGAGGTGGCCGTCAGGATGACCACGTCGCCCTTCATGCCCTCGGCCTTGGCCGCCGCCACGATGAGACGGGGCAGGACGCTGAGGGCCACATCCTTGAAGGCGGAGGTGGGGCCGTGGTACAGCTCCAGCACGTATTTATCCGCCACGGGGGTCAGGGGCGTCAGGTCGGACGTGGGGAACTTGCCGGCGTAGCTGTCGCGGACCAGCCGGTCCATGTCCTGAAAGTCCGGCAGCAGGGCGTGGAGGATATCCGCCGCCATGGAGAGGGTGTCCTTTTCCAGGGCAGCGCGCCAGTCGAAGCGCAGGGCCGCCGGGTCGCAGATGTACAGGCCGCCGTCCGGGGCGATGCCCTGAAGCACCGCGTGGGTGGAGGATGCGGTGAGCTGCTCGTTTCTTGTGCTGTGGTAGATCATGGTAAAAAAGCCTCCGAAAAAACTTTTGAAATTGGGTCTTGCATTTCTGATATGGCTATGATACACTGTCCCCATCAAAAAAGCAAGTGTTTTTCTCTCGTGGACAGAAAATATTTTTTTGTCACGCATGAAAAACCCTGTACACAATAACCAAAGCGAAAGAGGCAAGGACTATGTTGAAAGTGTTGAAATTCGGCGGGTCGTCCATGGCGGACGCCCACCAGTTGGAAAAAGTGCGCTCCATCGTGGAGGCAGACCCTGCTCGCCGGGTGGTGGTGGTCAGCGCCGCCGGAAAACGGTTCAAGGACGATCACAAGATCACGGACCTGCTGTATCTGTGCCACGCCCACCTGCAGTACGGCGTCAGCTGCGACGGTATATTCGATATGGTACGCAGCCGGTATCTGGAGATTCGGGACGAGCTGGGCCTGTCCACGCCGCTGGAGGCGGAATTCGACGCCCTGCGCGCCAAGATGGACAAGGGCATCTCCGCCGATGAGCTGGTGAGCCGGGGCGAGTATTTCGCCGCCCGGATCATGGCCGACTGCCTGGGCTTTGACTTTCTGGACAGCAGCCTGTGGCTGCACTTCCGCATGGACGGCACGGTGGACCAGGAGGCCAGCTATCAGGCTCTGATCCATGCGGCCAGCGGGCGGAAGGTAGTCATTCCCGGCTTCTACGGCGTGCTGCCGGACGGCAGCATCCACACCTTCAGCCGGGGCGGCAGCGACATCACCGGTGCGCTGGCGGCGGCGGCGCTGGACGCCGACGTGTATGAGAACTGGACGGACGTATCCGGCTTCCTGATGGCCGACCCCAAGATCGTACCCGACCCGCGGCCCATCGAGCGCATTACCTACGCCGAGCTGCGTGAGCTGAGCTACATCGGCGCGCAGGTGCTGCATGAGGGCACCGTCTCCCCGGTGCGGGAGAAGAACATCCCCCTGAACATCCGCAACACCAACCAGCCGGAGCACCCGGGCACCATGATACGGGAGGCCTTCGACGACACGGCGGCGGAGCTGCAGGAGAGCAGCATGATCACCGGCATCGCCGGAAAGAAGGGCTTTTCCGTCATCACCATGACCAAGAATGGAATGTCCTCGGAGCTGGGCGTTATCCGCCGGGTGCTGGAGATATTGGAGCGCTATCACATCAATGTGGAGTACATCCCCTCCGGTATCGACTCGGTATCGCTGGTGGTGGAGACAGGCAAGGCCGCGCCGTATCTGTATCAGGCACTGGGCGACATGGAGAAGGAGATCAAGCCCGACAGCCTGCACGTTACCGACGGCATGGCCGTGGTGGCGGCCGTGGGCCGGAAGATGGCCTTCCAGCCCGGTTCCTCCGGCAAGATCTTCGCCAAGCTGGGCGAAAACGGCATCAATATCCGCATGATCACCCAGGGGCCCGAAGAGCTGAACATCATCGTGGGCGTGGACAGCGCCGACTTTGAGAAGGCTATCCGGGTGCTGTACAACAGTTTTGTAAAATAAAGTGCGTCTCCTGCGCCCATACTTCGCCGCAGCGGCTTGCCGTACACAAGGTGCGCCTGCGCCGATGCGCCGCATCTGAACGCAGGATACGTCACTTATTCGATATCGAGAAAAGGAGTACATCATATGAAAAAGTATAAAGTTGCTATTCTGGGTGCCACCGGCGCGGTGGGCCGCGAGATGATGAAGGTACTGGCCGAGCGCGATTTCCCCATCGAGGAGCTGCATCTGCTGGCGTCGGCCCGGTCCGTGGGACAGGCTGTCCACTGGAAGGGCCACGACATCCCCGTGGAGCTGGCCTGTGACGAGGCCTTCAAGGGCATGGACATCGTGCTGGGCGCGGCGGAGAACGACATCGCCAAGCAGTTCGCCCCGGCCATCGTCAAGGCGGGCGCGGTGTTCGTGGATAACTCCAGCGCCTTCCGCATGGACCCGGATGTGCCCCTGATCGTGCCGGAGATCAATCCGGAGGACGTGAAGAAGCACAAGGGCATCATCTCCAACCCCAACTGCACCACCATCGTTTCGCTGGTGGCCATCAACGCCCTGAACCACGACAGCCCCATCGAGAGCATCGTGGCCAGCAGCTACCAGGCGGTGTCCGGCGCCGGCGCCGGCGGCCCCATCGAGCTGATGGACGAGGTGGAGCTGCTGCGGGAGGGCAAGCCGGTGGAGCCCAAGGTGTTCCAGTACCAGATTGCCTACAACGTCATCCCCCAGATCGGCGGCGAGGCCTTTGAGGGCTATACCTCCGAAGAGATGAAGATGCAGAACGAGGGCCGGAAGATCATGCACCTGCCGGAGCTGAAGGTCAGCTGCACCTGCGTCCGCGTTCCCGTGGTGCGGAGCCACAGCGTGTCCATCGTGGTGCGGACCAAGGAGAAGATCAGTGTGGAGCGCGCCCGGGAGATGATCGCCGCCGCCCCCGGCTGCCGGCTGGTGGACGACCTGGCCAACAAGCGCTATCCTATGCCGCTGGAGACCAGCGACCAGGACCTGGTGTTCGTGGGTCGTATCCGGGACGACCTGACCAGCGACAACGGGCTGAACATCTGGTGCTGCGGCGACCAGGTACGCAAGGGCGCGGCCACCAACGCCGTGCAGATCGCCCAGCTGCTGATCGCGGAGTAATTGTAAACAAAGTGAGGCCGCCCGGAGGGCGGCTTTACTTTTGGCGCAAAAGCATATATAATGGGGAAAAGTCTATTCCCGGAGGAAGTCCTATGAAACGATGGAAGCGGGGCGCGGCCATACTGCTGTGCCTGTGTATGACAGTGGCGCTGCTGGCCGGCTGCGGCCGCGGCCGCAGCGGCGAGAGCACCGCGTCGGTGGTGATGACCGGCAGCGTGTCCACGGTGGACCCGGCCTATGCCGCCACACCGGCGGAGCGCACCCTGGTGCTGCACCTGTTCGACAACCTGTACCGCTGGACGGCGGAGGGCGCGGTGCCCGCAGCGGCCCACACCTATGACTGCACGGACAACGAGGACGGCACACAGACGTACACGTTCCACCTACGGCGCGACGGCAAGTGGTCCGACGGCAGCGACGTGACGGCAGAGGATTTCGTATACGCCTGGCGGCGGCTGGTATCGCCGGAGACGGACAGCCCGGAGGCGGAGATCCTGTCCATGGTGGCGGGCTATGAGGACGCCCACGCGGGCGACCCGGAGGCGCTGGGCGTATACGCCGAGGACGAGCACACCTTCGTGGTGACGCTGAGCACGATGTGCCCGTACTTTGTGGACGCGGTGTGCACAGCGGCGGCCACCATGCCGGTGCAGCAGAAGGCTGTGGAAGGCGGCGAGGGCTGGAGCGCCAGCCGGACGTGGTTTGTGGGCAACGGGCCGTACCGCCGCACCGGCGACTGGAGCGACAGTCTCTTCGCCACGCTGGTGAAGCAGGAGGACCACTATAACGCACGGCAGGTGCGCGCGGACCGGATCGAGATCCGGTTCAAGAGCGCGGCGGAGGCCGCCAAGGACGCGGGCACCGCGGACGCGGTCATCGGCGCGGCAGGAGAGGACGGCACCTACGGCGGCAGCAGCACCGTGGGCGTGCTGCTCATCAACCAGATGGCCACCAACATGGACCGGACGGAGCTGCGGCAGGCCATGAGTCTGGTCATCGACCGGGATGCGGCGGCCGGCGCTCTGGGCGCGGACTATGCCGCCGCGGAGGGGCTGGTGCCCCACGGCATACGCACCGCCGGGGGCGAGGAGTTCCGGGCGGTCAACGGCGCGGTGATCGACTGCGAGAGCACGGCCATCGTGCTCACGTCGCTCACGGAGGAGGACGTCGCCCGTCTGGCTTTTTTCCCCGCGCTCGCGGAGCTCGATCTTACGGCGGCGGACGTTTCTCCGGAGCGCTTTGATGCCGTCCGCGCGGCGTATCCGGCGCTTTCGGTGCGCTGGAGCATCCCCATCGGCGCGAGCCGGTATCCCTCGGATGCTGAAAGCATCACGCTGACGGACTTCACCGTTTCCGAGCTGCCGCTTTTTGACTACTTCACGGCGCTGCGCTCTGCCGATGCGCGAGGCTGCGTGTGCTACGACGCTCTTCTCGCCCTGCGGGAGAAATACCCGGCGCTCGAACTGGAGTGGCAGGTGCCGCTCGGCAGCACGGAGTATCTTGACAGCGCCACGGAGATCGCCGTGGACGATATCTCCATCACACCGGACGCGCTGCGCGAGGCGCTGCGGTATCTTCCGGCGGCGCAGACCGTGTCGTTCCCCGCGTGCCCGTGGAGCGAGACAGAAAAGAACGCGCTGCGCGCCGAGTTTCCCGCCGTTGCGTTCGTCTGGCCCGTGGCGATCTTCGGCGATACTTACCCGAGCGATACCGCGGAGCTGAGCTTTGCCGGACGCACATTTTCCGAAGCGGATGTTGCGGAGCTTTCGGAAAAGCTCGCCTCGCTGCCGAAGCTCACGCGCGTCGATCTCACCGGCACCGGCGTGACGGTCGAACAGATGACGCCGGTCTGCGAGAAATACCCGGCGGTCGATTTTGTATTCACGTTTGAGCTTTACGGCGTGCCGATCAGTACCGAGGACACACTTCTTGACTTTACCGGCATCGAGATGGAATCCACTGAACCGGTGGAGAGCATCCTTCCCGTGATGCACAAGCTTGAAAAGGTCGATATGTCTGACTGCGGCTTTTCCGATGAGGAAATGGACGCGCTGAATAAGAAGTACGAGAATGTGCGCTTTGTGTGGACGCTGCATATAACGCACTACAACATCCGCACAGACACCACCTATTTCCGCGCCTCCTCCCGCTATTACGGATACTTCACGAACGAAACGATCAAGAAGCTCGCTTACTGCCCGGACATGATCGCGCTCGATCTCGGCCATCGGCCGATCGAGGATCTGAGCTTCCTCTATCAGATGCCCGATCTTAAATATCTTGTCCTGCTCGACTGCCATGCACTCGATCTCTCGCCGATTGCCTCGTGCGACAATCTCATCTGGTTGGAGCTCAACCGCGCTTACGCCACCAGCATCGCCCCGCTCAAGGACTGCAAGAGCCTGCGCGATCTGAACATCACGTTTATGACGCTCCTTCAGCCGGAGGACACGTTCCAGACGCTGATGGAAATGGACAAAATCGAGCGCGTGTGGTTCAGCTACGGCGTTCTCACGCAGGAGGAGCAGGAAAAACTGCAGGAGGCGCACCCGGACATCGTATATCACGGCGTGTACGACTGGGTACAGTCCAACGAGGACCCCTGGCGGTGCGATCAGGATTACTACGACATGCGCGATGCTCTCGGCCATATGTTCTATATGAACGGTACCGGCATCATCCACTGCAAGATCATCGACGGTGTCCGGTATCCGCTTGATCCGGAGTTTGTGGCCACGATGGACTGGGGAGAGCACGACAGAGACCGTTAAAGACTCTTTCAGACGTTTTTCTCGCCGAAGCGTGGGATACATATTGCGTTTTATGCCCTTATCTGGTACAATATACGGATAAGGGCGTTTTTATATCCTTTCGACAGAATGGGCGGATACAATGAAAAAGACTTCCCATGCGGGACATACCGGGCAGGCAGCAATCAGCGCGCTGCTGGAAATATCGCTGGCGGTCGTGCCGGCGCTGCTGTTCTTCTATACATACGTTCACCATTACCCGTCAGCGACGTTTTTTCTGCGGGGCAATGTGCTGTTCTTCGTTGTCTATTTCGCGATCCTCGTGCTGTTTATGACGATCTACGGCAGCTTCAGCGTACGGAAATACCGCACGCGGGAGCTGGTGTTCGCGTTCGGCCTTTCGAGCTTTTTCACGGACACCATTGCCTATTTCCTCATGTGCATGATCGCAAAAATGCTCCTGCCGCCGAAGTACGTCATCCTCACGCTGCTGCTGCAGTGCCTCGTGGAGACAGGAATTTTTATTCTCGCCCGCATTCTGGCTGACCGGCTCGAGCCGCCGGCGCCGGCGCTGCTGATCGTGCCGGAGAAGGATGCCGAGGAGAACGTCCGCAGTAAGTTTGACCGCCGCCGCACGCGCTACTCCATCGACCGCGTCGTTTCCGCGGATATGCCGTGGGAGGAGCTGTGCGAGATCATGCACTCCTACACTACAGTCGTGCTGATGCCGATGGAAAAGGAGCTGCGCCGCCGCATCATGGACGACTGCTTCTGGCATGGCATCGCCATCATGCTCAAGCCGGATATGCAGGACATCATGGTAAACTGTGCCGACACGGTCATCATGAGCGATGTGCCGCTCTGCGCCGTGCACACCGGCAACCACGACCGCGGCTATCTGACAGCGAAGCGTGTGCTCGATATCGTTGCGTCCGTATGCGGCCTTATCATTTGCAGCCCGATCTTCCTTGCCGTCGCCATCGCCATCAAAATTCAGGACGGCGGGCCGGTATTTTACCGGCAGAAGCGTCTCACGCTGAATGGCAAGCCGTTTTACCTTACCAAGTTCCGCAGCATGGTCGTGAACGCGGAATCCGCCACCGGCGCGGTACTGGCAGGGAAGAGCGATTCCCGCATCACGAAGGTGGGGGCATTCCTCCGCGCCACGCGCATCGACGAGCTGCCGCAGCTTCTCAACATTCTCAACGGCGATATGACGCTCGTCGGCCCTCGTCCGGAACGGCCGGAGTTTTATCAGAAATACTGCGCCGAGTACCCGGAGTTCGCCTACCGCCTGCGGGCCAAGGCCGGTCTCACCGGCTACGCCCAGCTCTATGGGAAATACAACACCACTTTCGCGGACAAGGCGCTGCTCGATATGTACTATATCCAGAAGGCGTCCTTCCTCTGGGATCTGCAGCTCATTTTCTATACGCTGAAGATCATCTTCGTCAAGGAGAGCACCGAGGGCGTGGACACCAAACCCGCCGAGCCGGAGAAGAAAGAACCGGCCTGCGCCGGAGAAACCAAATAATTTTGCTGCTCTTTCGCTAAAAAACCGCTGCGAATTTCCTGCTCCATATAGGAGGAAAATTCGCGGCGGTTTTCGTTTCTGATTGCATTTTGATACGACGGCAGAACCTCCGCGCGTCAATCGTATGCGACTGTATAGCTCAGCTCTCCGAAAGACGAGAGCCGGATCGTTCTCACCTCAAAGGCCGCATAGGTCAGGGTCGTCTCCTCACCCGTGGGAAGAGCTGTTTCATCAGAGCCAATCGTAATATGCAGAGTGTCCTCTCCGTCGTTGCGGATCGTCACCGATGTGAATTTATGCGTTTCAAAGTTTGTTTTGATAACCTGTAAGTGTAAGCCGCTGTCGCTGAAAAACAGCTCGCCGACGGCAGCAATATCACCGCTGTCATGCGCCCTTTGAACGACACACAGGCTGCCGTCCGATTCATCCAGCCGAAGGGAATAGTCGTATTTCCCGCGGTCTTCCAGCGTGTAACTCTCACCGTTGGCATAGTCGCAGACTATGATGCGGCTGTCGATGATGCCGGAGCCGAAGGTGACTGTGGAGCACAGATCGGGAAGTCCGTCACCGGTGAGGTCGCAGAAATATGTGTTCCAGATGGGCATTCCGGTATAAAGCGGTGTGATCTCGTTTTCCGTCGCGGTCAGCAGCCCCATCCGGTTTTTTGCCCACTCCTGCTGCCCATAATTGCCGTTGGACATCAGATTGCTGAGGTATTTCCGCTCGTTTGCGAAGTCTGTATTTTCGTTGTACGGATTGCTTGTCGCCACGCCGCCGGAGACGCCTCCTCCGTATCCGCTGGAAGTCCCGGCAAACCCGCTGCCTCTTGTGCCGTCCGCATACGTCGGGTAGATCAGCTCACCGTCTGCGTCTACGCGCGGATAAACGTTAGCAAGGTCCTCTCGCGCCGCACCATTGCGGACGTTGATTGCTCTCACAGCGTAACCGTTTTCGTCGTATGTAATGGCGTAACCGTTCTTCTGCACGGTTTTCCCGGCCCAGCGCATATCACGCGATAGGTCGGCGCCGGAGTAGGAGCCCTTCGTGCCCTTTGCGTAGGGCGTGGTGTCCTTGTAATTCGAGTTTGGCGCGCTGCCATCCTCACGGACCCATCCGGTCTGTGTCGGGCTCTCCGTATCATAATAATAGGCTTTTCCGGTCTTTTGCGTGTATCCGCCGCCCGAACCACCGGAGCTGCCGCCGGAGGAACCGGAGGAGGTGCTGCTGGAGGAACTAGAGGATGCACTGGAAGTGGTGGTGGAACCGGTGGTGCCGGTGGTGCCGGTGGTCGTGGTGCCAGTCGTACCAGTGGTGGTCGTGGTGGTCGTGGTGACCTGAGGCACGGTAGCCGGACCGGAGCTGCGCTCGGTGTAAGCCGGATCGATATAACCGGTATGGGTGCCGTAGACAACAACCTTATACCAGCCATCCTGCATCCCACGGACGGACACCACAGTGCCGTTGGGGATGGTGAAGGTCTTGTCGCTGTCGGTGCCGGGCTTTGCACGCAGACCCAGAGCGGAAGCAGTGACCTTGGCGAAATCGGGATAAGCCTTATAACCGCTGGAGGTGGTGGCGGAGGTGTAATCACCGCACACATAGCCTTCCTTGCCGTTATACTTCACCTGATACCAGCTGCCCAGAGAGCCGCGGATGTTCAGGACAGTGCCATAAGGCACGATGGCCAGCTGGTCATAGTCAGTGCCAGCGCCGGAGCGCAGCTTCAAGGTCTGAGAAGTGACCTGGATATAACCAGCGTCAATGGTGTCGGTAGCGGTGACATATTCTGCCTTTGCATAGCCGTCCACACCGTTGTAGGTCACGCCATACCAGCCGTCCTTGACGCTGGTGATGCGGAAGGTAGTGCCCTTGCTCATCTTGGTGACCACGCTGGAACCGGAGCAGCTGGACCGCTTGATCACGGCATTAAAGTCCAAGT
>ERZ773194.3794-NODE-3794-length-12605-cov-16.332590_pt1 | contig 12605 bp, 6 predicted proteins | sample MGYA00511240_ERZ773194 | MGnify/ENA primary metagenome ERZ773194 (study PRJEB29015, sample SAMEA2737774) | human gut metagenome | biome: human gut; feature: human-associated habitat; material: faeces | place: China | collected 2012 ... | reverse complement strand
TCGGTGTGTCATAGCCGAGCGATTCCAACCCGAACGCCAGCTCGTGCCAGACCTTATCCGTGACGATCTGATTCTCCGGGCTTTGCTGCACAAAGCCGATTTTTTCAGCCTGTTCGCGCTGGGAAAGTTCATCAAGATTCTTTCCGTCAAACAGAATTTGACCGCTCCTTCGTCCGTGCGGCGCAAGGACGGTTTTTAACTGCCGCAGCAGCGTCGATTTCCCGCAACCGGACGGACCGCAGACCACCAGAAATTCTCCCGGCCGGACGGACAGCGAGAAATCGGAGATCGCGTTCTTTGCCTGTTCTGGATACGCAAAATTCAGATGTTTGATTGCAAAGAGTTCCACAGCCTGTCCTCCCTTCGGTCGAGAATCACCGGCGTCAGCACCAGCGCAAGATACATGAGCATAAAGTTCACCGTCATCGGCGTCCATGCGGCGGCCTTCACCGTCGGATAATACCGGAAATACGTTCCGCCCGCCATCCAGCCGGAAATGAGATACGCCCCGCAGAAAACCAGCCACGCAAGCGCGGCCTTGTCCCGGTCGTCAAAACGATAGATCGAAAATGCCGTGCGCCCCGGCAGGCCATAGCCGCGTGAGCGCATGGAGTCCGCCGTTTCAATGGCATTTTCGAGCGACCATGTGACCATGATTGAGAAGATTTTGACGGCGTTCCCAACGCGGCGGAATACGCTTCCGTTTTTCGTATCGCGTCCGATACAAGCCTGCGCCTCCGAAACCGTCTGCATCTGCGCCCTGAACTTCGGAATGAACCGCAGGGCCATGGACAAAACAAGCGACAGCGCCGGAATCACGCGTCCAAATAAATACACAAACTTGTCCGAAGTCATAACCTCGTTGTAGCTGGAAAACCACAATACGACGCTTGCCAGCATGACCGCTGCCGACGCACCATAGAGCATGGATTCGAGCGTCAGCGGGTTCCCGGAGGGCAGATACGTCAGAATCGTCGCGCCCTCATGGTTAAACGCCGGGTTCAGAAGCGCGGCAAGCGCCGCCATAGGGAGAAGCCCCATGACGGCAAACCGCACCGCTTTCCGGCCTTTCAGATGAATATCGTAGGCCAGCGCCCCCGTCAGCGAAACCGCCAGATAGACCGGATGCATCAAACACATCGAAAACAGCAGCACCAGTGCGTAATATAGAAAATTGATCACGGGATGATATCCCGAAAAAGCGTCTTTGTTTCTCATTCGCCCTCTGTCCAGCCGCCGCTGCCGACGTCCCTGCCCAGATCACAAGTATAAACCCACGTGACCGTGTCTCCGTCCTGCAGCGCATACTGGCTGCATCCGTAATTCGGGAACCAGCCGTTCACCGCGTACATCCAGCCGGATTCCGCCCCGCAGTCAAATTCATAGAGGTTCCCGATGCCCTCAATGTAAGCCGAGCCGTAAACCGGCGTCGTGGAAAATTCCAGATGGAGTTTATTCTCCCGGCAGACCTGCTGCAAAACGTCAAAAGCGCTCTGGCCCTCCTGAAAGCTGACCTCTACAGACTCCAGCAGCCAGCCGTCCTCCGGCACCAGCTCCCGCTTTTCCTCGCTGCAAAGCTCCATGTGCTCCAGAATCGATGCACAGGAAATGGAGACGGTGCAGTGATAGCTCGGCCCGGCCTGCGGCGCTCCGCACCCGGTCAGCAGCGCAGCCGTCAGCACCAGCGCCAGCACCACCCAGACGGCGGCCTTTTTATTTGTTTTCCAGACGTTCACGCAATTCAACTCCATATGTGTTGTATCATTTCAAGTATATCTGAAAACCGGTAATCTGTCCAGTGGCGCAATAGCTGCTGCCGGTCTGGTTTACCGGCTTTCAGATATGCTCTGAAATACAGCACGCAAGGCTGCCCCCCGAAAAAGGGGGGCAGTCCTGTGCTGCAAATTGGGATTATGAGGTCAGTTCAGTACATTTTTCACGAACCGGTGGAGGATCGCGGCGACCTGTGCTCTGGTCGCGTCGCCCTTCGGCATGAGCTTGCCGGAAGCACCGTTGATCAGGCCCTCCGAGACAGCCCAGCCGAGCGCCTCGCTGGCATAGGCGGAAACGCTGTCCGCGTCGGTGAAGCTGTTCAGCTTTGCGCTCGCATCGGTGTCCAGCTTCCTGTACTGCGCATAGCGGTACAGGATCGCGGCAAGCTGCTCGCGCGTGACCTTGGCGTCGGGGGAGAAGGAGGTGCTGTCCGTGCCGGTGACGATGCCGTTGGCGGCTGCCCAGATGACAGCCTTTTCGTAATACGCGCCGGAACGCACATCGGTAAAGCTGCTTCTGCCTGTGACGGTGGGTTCGCCCTCGAGCCGGTAGAGAACCGTGACGAGCATGGCGCGCGTCATGGACGCGTTCGGGCTGAAGCTTCTGCTGTCCGTGCCGGAGAACAGGCCGTTTTCGTATACGAACGCAACGTCGTCATAGAACCAGTCGGACGTGGAAACGTCGGTGAACGGAAGCTTGACCTCGGGCTTCGAAGCGGGCTTCTTATTGTCGACACCCGGAGTGATCGGCTCCGGAAGCGCGGCGGCATTGACCGTGACGGTGTAGACTGCGGTGGTCACGCCGTCCTCAGCGGTGACGGTGAAGCTCCAGATATTTCTGGTGTTTGTCAGAGCGCTGACAGTCGCGCGCGGATGCCTCGTGACGATCACGAAGCTGCCGGTCTTGACGACCGTGCCATAGGGAACCGTGACGGTGTAGCTGTTGTTCGCACCGGCCACAGCCTTGAAACCCGCAACGGTGATGCTGCTGACACCCGCGTCATTGGACTTCGGGGCTTCGGTGAACGAAACGGTGACGGTGTAGGTCTTGGAGGTCACGCCATCCTCAGCGGTGACGGTGAACGTCCAGACATTGCCTTCATTCGTCAGAGCGCCGACAGTCGCGCCTGCGTCGCTTGTGACGATCACGAAGCTGCCCGCTGTAACGTCCGTGCCGTAGGGGAGGGTAACGGTGTAGGTGTTGTTCTCGCCAGCAGTGGCCTCAACGCCCGCAACGGTGACGCTGCTGACATCCACATTGCTGGACTTCGGGGCCGCTGTGACCGTGACGGGGAGCCACGGGGAGAAAATGTTGGTGAACTCGTTGCCCATTGCGGACAGAACATAGCTGCCTGCGGCGGCAAACGAGAGCGTGACCTGACCGTCTTCACCGATTGTTTTGCCCTCGACCGGCGTGAGCGTTCCATCTTCGCCGACTGTGCAGATCTGGATGTCCTCAGGATCGAGCGCCGCACCGTGCGTTACACGGTCCTCGGGCTTCAGACCGCCGCCGTAGGCGTACATATAGCCGTCCATACCGAGCGTGAAGTCGGTTCCGGCCTGAACTGTAAAGGTATCCAGACGGTTTCCGTCCGTATCCGTGAACCACGTATAGTAGTCCATGTACATACTGGTGTCCTGATAGAAGAAGAACTCAACGGTGCCGTCCTCCGCAACGGGGGTCTGGCTGATGGTGTAGCCGGTGTAGCCGTACTGCGTGTTGTATTCGCCGTTCTTGTCGCAGGGGAACTCGCCGTTGACCGCGAAACTGAACGCGGAGGTTTTTTCTCCGTTGACCGTGGTGATCGTGCCGTTGCTGACGACGAGATAATCGCTCTTGCTGTCCTTCGTGAAGTCCTCGCCGAAGGTGAGTTCATGGTACTTGACGAGCACGTCCAGCGCGGAAACGCCGTCTGTGACATCATCAGCGTAGCCATAGCGTTCGGCGAGATCGCTGGAGACCTCCACACGGGTCGGAACCATGATAAACATATTTTCTGCCTGCATGGAAATGGTCGCGTGGATCGTCTTGGCCTCTTTCACCGTGACCGTGACGGAGTAGGTCACGGCAGTGCCGTCCTCAGCGGTCACAGTAAACGTCCAGACGCCGTCCTCACCCTTGGCCGGGCCGGTAAGCGTGGCCTTGCTGTCGGAAAGTGTGATCTCGAAGCTGTCTGCCGTGACCTCCGTGCCTGCCGGGAGCGTTACGGAGTAGCTGTTTTCAGCCGTACCGGCTGCTGCCTCAACGCCTGCGACCTTGACGGACGCAACACCCGCGTCAGAGGACTTCGCGTTCGGGTCGATCACAGTAAGAATGAACTTGTATTCCGGAGATTCCGCCTTGCCATCGCTTGCTTTGAAGACGAGCGTATACGTACCGGCAGCGCTGGGCGTATATGTGTAGGAGGCCGGTACATAGAACGGATTCTCAGCATCACGCCAGACGCGGTAGGTGAGCTTATCGTAGGCGTCCTCGTCCTCAAAGATCTGCGTCATATCAAACTGATAGCTTTCGCCAAGGTTGATCGAGGCCGCAGCCGGGGTGATTACGCCGTCCTTCAGCCTGGGGGCATGGTTCGCCTCGGTCGGCATACGCAGCTCGTAGACCCAGACGTCGGAGGCGTCGGTCTTGTTCGTCAGCGTAATGACCGCGACCAGACTGCCGGAAAGATCGGGATTGATGATGGCAATATTCTTCGCGTGCGGAGCGTCCACTGCTTTTGCAGTTCCGTCGGTCGTCGTGAAGGCATATACGGCGGAATATGCCGTATTGTAGGATACCTTAACCTGGAACTGAATCCCGGATGCGCCAGAAACGATTCGATACGGAGAAGTCAGCACATTGCTGCCCGCTGTTTGATGCAGCGTAAAGCTGCGCGTTGTCGTATCCTCCAGGCTTGCCCTGAGCATGGAGAGCGTAACCGTCCGCAGTGGGGTCGTCTCAGATGCGCTTCTGCGGGTCACGGTGACGGTATACGCTGCGGTGGTCGTGCCGTCCTCGGCGGTAACGGTGAACGTCCAGACATCGCCGTTGGCTGTGGGAGCGGAGACGCTGGCCTTTTCATCGGACAGAACGATCTGGAAGCTGTCTGCCGTAACCTCGGCGTTCGTCTGCAGCTTGACCGTGTAGGCTGTCTCACCGGTCTTCGAGGCCGGGGTGTGCGCGACGGAAACGGAGGTCACGCCTGCGTCAGAGGACTTCGGCGCTTCCGCGACGGTCACAGTGACGGTGTAGGTCACAGCGGTGCCATCCTCAGCGGTCACAGTAAACGTCCAGACGCCGTCCTCACTCTTGGCCGGGCCGGTAAGCGTGGCCTTGCTGTCGGAAAGTGTGATCTCGAAGCTGTCTGCCGTGACCTCCGTGCCTGCCGGGAGCGTTACGGAGTAGCTGTTTTCAGCCGTACCGGCTGCTGCCTCAACGCCTGCGACCTTGACGGACGCAACACCCGCGTCAGAGGACTGAGGTGTGCCGAACACCACGTTGATGGTGTAAGTGCGCTTGCCGTCGCTCGTTTCATTCATGGTGGGCCAGCTGTCGTCTGCGCAGACGACGGTGATGACGCTGCCATTTGCGATGGGGATCAGGGACGTGCGGGAATATTCGCGGCCCGTAGCCTGCGTGCCGAGATAGGCGCGGACCTGATAGTTCTTGTTTGCCGCCGTCGGTGTGACGAGCAGCGAGGTCGTGCCTTCCGGCACAGTCAGGGTGTAGGTGAAGGTGTCGCCGCTGAACTTGGGCGCCAGCTTACCGGTGCTGAATGTGAGCGCCTTGAGGCGGGTGTCGGAATTGTTCCAGCTGCCGCCAAGATCCTCAACGGTACGGGTGTACATGATGCGGATCTCGTCGCCCGCGCAGAGCGTGCCCTTTGCAACGGTAAATTCACCAAAGCCAAAGTTTGTGAACCAGTCGTTGAGTGTGCCCATCCAGCCGGACATGGTACCGCCGTCAAACGCCTTCAAGTTGTCAATGGAGGAGATGTAGTTGCTTTCCGCGCCGACGACGGTGTGGCCATCCAGTGCTTCCACAACGCAGCCCATCATGGTCGATTCGTCGGTCAGCTCGATCCAGGTGTCGGTCAGCGTGCCTTCCCAGACAGCGCCCTCCGCCTTCGGGAACGTGGTGTTCTCCACGATCACGCGGGCCATGCCGGCCAGCGTCAGAACGCTGACATATGCCATATCCGAGCCGCCCTTGGAGGCGTCGTCCTTCACATAGGAGAGCGTCAGCGTGTAGCTGCCGGCTCCGAGCTGCTTTTTGATGCTGCCGCTCTTCTCGCCGCTGACAGCGTCGGCCAGCGTTTCCGGGCTGCCGCCGTCTTCTGCGAGCGTGATGGTCAGCTTGTCATAGCCGTTTTCCGAGGAAACGCCGTAGCCGAAGCGCAGAACGGTGGGTGCGCTCAGCGTAAAGGCAAACGAGGTCGTGGAGCTGGTCTTGTCCTGATTCTGGTTGCTGCTTTCAAAGCGGTCCAGATCGGCATTGTAGACCCAGGGGTAATTGCCGTTGTCGGAAACGCTGATAGAGGTGACAGTCTGCTCGGGGTAGGAGACGTGGCCGAGGCGGTCGTCGTCCCAGACCGTATAGGTTTCGCCGCAGACGGCGCATTCGTAGGTCTTATAGCCGGTGAAGACCTGCTCGGTGCCGTCCTTGGGCGTATGGCCCTTGGCGGGAACGATGTCTTCTTTCGTTTCTGAGCAGCCGTCTCTGCGGCAGGTACGGACGATCTTGCCCGGCTGCGTGCAGGTGGGAGCCGTCAGGACACAGCTGTTGTCGCTGCCGTCCAGATCCTCGCAGAAGTCGTGGCCGAGCGGTGCGGTATACTCTGTGCGGTAGCTTGCACCGCAGTTTTTGCAGGTATAGCGGGTGTAGCCTTTCACCGTGCACAGTGCGGCAACAACCGTGCCCTCGCCGTTCGCCTCGTGGAAGGTCACATCGCTCTGCCATCTGAGCGCGGGATAGCCGCCGCAGACCGGGCCGAACGCGTCGGACAGGTCGGCGTCCTTGAGGTCAGCTTCGTTCAGCGCTTCGGCGTTCGCGTCCGCAGCCAGCGTGTTCAGATAATAGCACTTGGAGATCTCGGAGGAAGCAGTGTCAACCGTGCCGAATACGGCGCTGCCCGCTTCGCCGGTGGAGTAGCAGCTGGAGATGGTGATTTTCCCCTGCACAGTGCCGCTCCAGTTCACATTGCCCTTGACCTCGCCTGCGATGCCGCCGGAGGCCGTGCCGGAGATCTTGCCGGTGTTGTAGCAGCTTGTAACAGTCATTTCGCTGCTGGTGCCGCCGATGATGCCGCCGGCCTTGCTGCCGGTCGCGGAAATTTCTGCGGTGTTATAGCAGCCGGTGATGGTCGAGCCGTTGCTGACTGTGCCGCCGATAATGCCGCCAACGCTGCTGCCGCCGGTGACAGCGCCGAAGCTCGCGCAGTTCTCGATCACGGCGTTCTGATAGGTGTATCCCACAAGACCGCCGACGTTGTTGCCGGTAGAGGTGATGACTGCGTAGTTGAAGCAGTTCGCGATTTTCGGAGCAGTGCCGCTGGCATAGCCGGCGATCGCGCCTGCGCTGCCCTTGCCGGAAACTGCGCCGCGGATGGTCAGATCATGGATGTAGGAATTCGAGCCGATCTGCGCAAACAGGCCAGCCGTGGCGTTCAGGCCGGTGATCTCAAAGTCTGCGCCGTCAAGCACGACCTTCTTGCTGGAGGAGATGTTCAGCCATGCGTATTTGCCGAGGTTGATATCGGCCGTCAGAACGCCGGAAACGTCCGCGTCCTTGCTCTTCGCGACGAACCATGCCAGCTCCGCGCCGGTGCCGATCTGGTAAACGCCGTTTTCGTCGGTCTGCGGTTCGGTCTGCGTTTTGCCGTCCCATGCGCCCGCTGCGGTTGCCTGCAGGGTGATGGTGAATTCGTTGGAGCCTTCCTCCTTCATGGTGACGCTGCCAGTGGCGTATTCAACGCCAGCACCGGAAACGGTGTAGAAGTATTCCTCGGCATAAGCCTTGAACGTGCCGTCTTCCGCGACCGCAATGCCGTTGCCTGCGCTGTCCGCCAGCGTGACGGTCAGATCCTTGCGGTCAATGGACGTGCCTTTCTGATCCCGGAAGCTCAGCTTGCCGGTCAGGAAGTCGAGCTTTACGACCGGGATCGTGATCTCCGGCAGACGGCTGAGAATGCCTGCCGTCTTGGGCGCGTCGAAGCCGGGATTCGTGCCCACAGCATAGGTGATGCCGCGGTGCGTCGGAACGCCGGGCCAGCCCGCCTGCTTGATCGCGCCGCTCAGCGTGTAGGTCTCCTTAGCCCAGAACTTCGGGATGGTGACAGTCAGCTTCTGCCGCTCAGGGTTGCCGCTGAAGTCATAAACGCCGAAGTTTCCGCCGGGATCACTCTTGAAGAAGGTGCCGTCCGGGCCCTGCATATACAGGGAGAAGTTGAAGTTATACGCGCCGGAAAGCTTTTCCTTGGGGCTGATCAGGTTGGAGAACTGGATCGTGACGGAATCGCCCGGCTTGATGGCAGCCAGCTCTTCCTGCGTCAGCTCCGTGCCCTCCGCGTTGACGAACTTGTAGCTCACGCCGCGTGCCGTCACGACCTGATAGGTCGAAAGGCCGCCCTTCGTGACCTTGATGATATTGCGGCCGGTGATCAGACCGCTGACGGTCACAGTGCCGTCTTCAGCGGTTGTGACGCCGGTGTTTGTGAAGCCGCCGGAATACGTCATAGACGCAGCGGTCACGGTGGGGCGCAGGACGCTCACGGTGCAGCCCGCTTCGGGCTTGAAGCTGTAACTTGCACCCTCTGTTCCAGTGTAGAACAGAATGTCATGCTCCGCATCGAGCTGCCGCGCCTCATCCTTCTCGATGACCGCATCCATGCGGTCAAGATTCATATTGGTCTGGATAGCACTGCCGTCCGCGCCGACATTCACGACAAATACGCCCGTCAGCTCCGGCCAGATGGCGGAGAAGCGATGCGAGGCCGTGCTGGTCTGGCCAGCCATATGGGTCATTGCGTCATACGTGACAAGGACGATGGCCGTGCCAGCCTTTTCGGCTTTCATCACGGCGACGTTGCTGTTCAGCGCGTTCGGCGTGATGGTCACGACGTCGCTGGCATTGCCGTTCACATCGATGACCTGATAGTGCATCTCCGGCAGTGCGACCTTGGCGTTCATAAAGCTTTCGATCGCGAACCAGTTGCGGAAGGAGTTGAGCTCGAACGTCTCGCCAACGGCCATGTTCTTGTAGCCCTTGGTGTTGATGTTCAGGTAAATGCCTGCACGGTCGTAGACGTTGTTTTCAAAATGATAGATCGTGTCCTTGCTGAAATCACCGGTCAGGCCGAGATCCTCATCCGTGACCGTGTACGCTGCGTCGGCGCTCAGTCTGATGTAGTTCCAGTAGGTCGCGCCCTCCGGATGGCGGACACGGTAGAAGTAATCCGTGTTCTTGTCGAGATGGAACGTGGCCGTGCCGTCCTCGACGGAACGCGCGAACGGCTCAAGGAAGCTGAACACATAGTATTTTGCGAGCGTACCGGCGTCGATGGTCGAGCCCTTCGGCGCTGTGACCGTGACCGTGACGAATTCCTTGCAGGTCAGGCTGAGGCTGTCGTTCATTGTCGGGGTCTTGGAAGCGGTAGCCGGGTTGTAGTTCGGATGCGTTTCCGCGTTCGGCGTGGCTGTCACGCTGACTGTATCACCAACGACAAACAGGCAGCTCATGTAAGTGCTTTCCCAAGACTGACCTTTACCGTTTACGGTATAGCCGAACGCTGCCTTGCGCTCCGCACCGGAAGCATCGGTGACGCGCAGCGAGAGGGTATAGTCTGTGTCCTTGACCCACTTGCTGGGGCTGACGGAGATCTGGTACATCCGCTGCAGCTTGAAGTTGTTGTTCTCACTGCTGACGTTGATGGACACGCCGCCGTTGCGGTCGCCGTTCGCGTCATAGCCGTCGACCCAATAGGCTCCGGGCGCAAGCTCGACGGTATACTTGCTGTCAGCGGCCTGCGTTTCGGCCAGCAGATCGTCCGTACCCTTGACGCTGTCCGTGTAGGTATACAGCTTCAGGGAATTGACCTGCGCGCTGTGCATACCGGACAGTGTGACGCTGACATCGCCCTCTGCCGCCAGAACGCCTGCGGGCAGCAGGCTCAGCAGCATCACGAGCACGAGCAGCAGGCTCAGAATTCGTTTCTTCATACATTTTTCCTCCAGAATCAAAATATCTATCGCAAGCTCCTTATTAAATAGGAGCGGAAACAGGGGGCGCAGACGGCTTCAGGAGAAACGAAAGCCCGCCATTTTGACAAAATGGCGGGCGGATCTCCAAAGAAACAAAATACGCTGCTTTTCCTGTGAGGAAAAACGGCGCACCTGTTCCGAATGCTACAGGCAGAGCTCGTCCCACGCATTCATCCTTTCCGCCGCGAATGCGGCGCAGACAGCAGTTCTTCTGACTTGCACTCTGGAAACAGAACCTCTGTTTCCGCGCCCGTTTCCTGTCTTCTCACGGAATCGCTTCCGCAATGACTGACTTTCGTCCAGACAGCTTTCGCTGCTTCGGAACGGTCTTGTGCGCACAGCTCCGGTCGAGTGGTTTTCCCTTTCTCTTGCGCCGAAGCCTGCCCTGCGGCGTGCTTCGGTTACTGTACATCGGATGGCAATATCAAATTGTTAGAAAAAGCAAAATCTTGTGCTTTTCCGTCTGCTACTATACACGATATGGGCGTGATTTGCAAGCGGTTTGAAAAAAATATACCGCATTTGTCCCACCCTCTTGAAAAAGCCGAAAGCTGTGTCAAAATAAAGAAAACCGCTGCGGCGGTGTTTTGACAGCGCAACGGTTAGACGCAACTAACTGATACGGAGGAAGCGATGAAATACCATATTGAGAAGAATACCGTGCAGGAAACGCTCGCTATTCCGCTCTACGGGCGGAAAATGTGCTCGGAATTATATCCGAATCTCTACCGTGACGAGACGGCCCTGCGCCTGATCGATCAGATCGATTACGATTTTTCGCTTCTGTCCCAGAAGTCCAAGAGCCTCATGCAGCAGTTCGGCTTTCTGGAGGCCGCCATGCGCCAGAACGACCTTGCATGGGAGGTGCGGGACTATCTGCGCGAGCATCCGAACGCGGCGGTCGTCAACCTCGGCTGCGGACTGGACGACACGGGCCGCAGCTGCGACAACGGCTCCTGCAGGATCTATAACCTCGATTTTCCCGGCGTGATCGCCGTGCGCGACGCGCTCCTGCCTGCCGGAGAGCGGGAGGAAAACATCGCCTGCGACCTGAACGACACCACTTGGTTCCGCCTGGTCGCCGCGTCTGCGTGTGTCGAGCCGGGGCTATATGCTGGGCTATCAGAGCCTGAATGACCCGTCAGTGCCCGGCTTCTATCGGTTTCTGGCAAGAGTCGGCGACGGCATGATGCGGATGCAGATCGTCCGGCTGGAATTTGCGGAAGGGGAGACAACACTATGAAATATGCCGGAATGCCAATGGGGATGTGGACGCTGTTCGCCGGTTCGTTCCGGAAGGAACTGACGCCCGCCATGTGCCGTCTGGACTACACCATGAGCGACGCCGGCGGCGCGTTCGACTTCGTGCGCGAATACACCCTCGCCTCCGGCGGCCCGTACTGCGACTGCGGGTACAAGAAAAAACCGGCGGCAGGCACAAAATAACGCTGCAGACTGGAAAACAGGGACATGAACAGATACGCCGCGATCTGCGGGCAGGAGAGAAGGAAAACGATATGCTGTATTCGGAAAAACTGAGACCCTTTGCGGCCGTGCATCCGTGCCGGACGATCGACGTTGACGGCGCGCAGTACCGCTACATTCTGACCGGGAAGCCGGAGGGACGGACGCTGGTCTTCCTCAACGGCGGGATGAACACGCTGGAAATGTGGATGGACTATGTGGACGCGCTGGCGGACACCGGGCGCGTGCTGCTGTTCGACTATCCGCAGCAGCTGCGCACCAACCAGGCGCCCGTGACGGGCATGCACGCGTTCTTTGCGGCGCTCAAGGGGAAGATCCTGCTCATCCTGCCCGATCAGGATTTCTTCTCCGAGCAGATGCAGCAGGACCTCATCCGGCTGATGCACGAGCCGGAGATCCGCTATGTCTCCGGCGGGCACCTGTCCACCGTGCTGAAGACGGAGGACTATATCCGCACGATCCGGGCGTTCCTTGCCAGCCAGCCGGACTGAGCCTGATACCCGCGCCTATGCACCCGCTAAAAGGGGGAATGAAGCATGATGATCGTTCTGCAGCTTGTGCTCTATTGCCTGCTGTTTTTCCTGTTGGTCAAGGCTGCAGCGGGGAACGACGGGCTGCGCTGCCTGTATTTTTATCCGAAGGAATATCAGGAGGAGGCCTTCCGGCGGGGACTGGCGGAAAAAGAGACCGTCGCGCGGCAGAGCAAACGCTTCATGATCCCGTTCTGCCTCGTCATGCTCGCCGCGCTGGCCGCGATCCTCACGTTCTGGAACCGCGCTGCGGACTTTAAGACGGCCCTGTGGCAGGCCGCACTCTTTCTCGTGGTCATGAACTGGTTTGACGGGATCGTGATCGACCGGCTCTGGGTTGGCCGCAGCCCGGTCTGGCGCATCCGCGGCATGGAGGGCATCCCCTACGCCAAGCCCTGGAATACCATTCTGGTCCGGCGAAGCCTGGGGACGGTGGTGTACCTGGTGCTGGCCCTGGCCATCGCCGGAATCCTGGATGGAATCCTTCAGGCCGCCGGTTTCGCGAACCACCGGAACTGCGCCGTAACGACAGGCCACCATCTGAGACAGGCCGCAAGGCTCGCTCTTAGAGGGCATC
>ERZ773194.3792-NODE-3792-length-12609-cov-4.340609_pt1 | contig 12609 bp, 7 predicted proteins | sample MGYA00511240_ERZ773194 | MGnify/ENA primary metagenome ERZ773194 (study PRJEB29015, sample SAMEA2737774) | human gut metagenome | biome: human gut; feature: human-associated habitat; material: faeces | place: China | collected 2012 ... | reverse complement strand
TTCCGAAAGGCGTGAGAATATTATATCTGACCATATAACCTAAGGCAAAATCCGCGTTAAAACCGAGCCGATTCAGACAATCGCATAACGTTTGAGCCGCCTTGGCGTTTACTCTGGACGAACCGCCGCCCTGAAATTCGGGATTTTCCGCAAAACCGCCGATCACGGCGATTCGCTTATCTCTGCATACGGGCAGGATATCGTCGTCGTTCTTCAGAAGTACGGCGCTTTCCTCGGCGGCGCGAACCGCAAGTTCATGCTTTTGTTCCTCCGTCATCGTAACTCTTCTCCGGGAAACCGCAGAACGATATTTTTCAGCAAGTTCGCGAAGTTTTCCGACGCTCCTGTCAAGATCGTCTTCGCCGATCAGTCCTTTTTCATACCAATCCGTAAGTTGTTTTTCGTAATCGGCATTATACGGCATCGCAAGATCGATGCCCGCTTTCAGCGACTTCGCGCGATGTTTCACCGCGCCCCAATCGGAAACGATTACCCCGTCAAAACCGAGTTCGTTGCGAAGAATATCGTTTAAAAGGTGCTTGTTTTCGGAAGCGTAAACGCCGTTTACGGGATTATAACTGCACATCACCGTCCAGGGCTGGGATTTCTTGACGGCGGTTTCAAATGCAGGCAGGTAAATTTCGCGCAGCGTACGCTCCGTCATGTCGGACGATGCGCTCATGCGGCGGTACTCCTGGTTGTTGGCGGCAAAATGCTTGATGGAGGTACCAACCCCCTGGCTCTGTACGCCATTGATGTACCCGGCGGCCAGCTCACCGGCCAGCACCGGGTCTTCGGAGTAATATTCAAAGTTGCGGCCGCACAGCGGGCTGCGCTTGATGTTTATGGCAGGCCCCAGCACAACGCCAACGCCGAACGCGCGGGCTTCCCGCCCGATGGCCGCACCCTCCCGGCGGGCCAGGTCGGGGTCAAAGCTGGCGGCAACGGAGCACCCGGCGGGGAAGCAGACCGCCTTGCGGCTGTGGTTGGGGTCGTCCCGTTCCGGGTCCTGGGTGCGCAGGCCGTGCGGGCCGTCCGAGACCATCAGGGTGGGAATGCCCAGGCGTTCCACGGTTTTGGTGTGCCAGAAATCCGCGCCGGAGCAAAGCCCGGCCTTTTCTTCCAGCGTGAGCTGGGCAACCAGTTCGGGAATGTTGTGTTCCATCAAAAAGTCATCCTCCTTTTGTCCACCAGCTGCGGGTGGGGGCAAGGGCAGGTGGCGGTTGTTCGGGCAGTGGAAACGTGCCGGATACACCGTTTCGCCCACGCTGCCTCCGGGGTGTGCCAAAATGGACACACACCCCCATATTTTGTATCATTATACACCACTTTGCACGCGAAAAGATAGCCTTTTTATTAAAAAATGTAAAGTCTGAAAACTTTTTCTGTGCAGGATGTTGGTGCGTCTGGCATTGTATTTCTCCTCTGTTTCGTGTAAAATTTAAAACTAGGATATACGGCGGCAAAAACGTTTTTGGGGCTGTATTTCAGGGAGGAAAAAATGAAAAAAGATAAACGGATTTTGGCCCTTGTTTTGGCGGCGGCCATGATGGGTACCACTGCGCTTCCGGTTTGGGCCCAGACCCCGGAAACGGCGGACAGCAGCGTGGTGGAAGTAGAAGGCACGCTGGAAAACATCATAGCTGCCCGTGAAGCACTGGCTGCGCAGCCGGCAACGCTGGCGGAGGATGACAACAACATTCAGGCGGCGCAGACGATCGTGGAGCGCGTGGCCAATGCCGTAAAGAACCATACGGAAACAGCAGAGAAAGTAAATATCAAAGACCTGAACTTGGATAAAGATCTGGTGCTTTCCACCCTGGCTGACCTGAATGCGCGTGTGGAAGGCGGCGAGGCCATCAGCAAATTGTCCTGCTATTATAGCAGAGATACCGGGCTGGCGGTGGCAATCGGCCTTGAATACTGCACGGCGCAGGATGTTGCCGCCATGCAGGTAAAGCTGGACCAGCTGGTGGACCAGGCCAACACCCTGTGCCAGACGGATCTGGAAAAGGTGTTCTATGTGCATGAATGGCTGGTGCAGAACATTGCCTATGACCGGGAACACCTTAGTGATGATGTGCAGGACGACCACAACCTGCGCGGCGCCCTGCTGGAAGGGACTGCCGTCTGTGACGGTTACGCCAAAACGTATGCCCTTACCCTGCGCAAGCTGGGTATCACTGGTGTGCTGGTAACCAGTAAAGATATCGGCCATGCGTGGAACATGGTCGAGCTGGACGGGAACTGGTACCAGGTGGACTGCACCTGGGATGACCCGGTGGACGGTTCGGATCAGCTGGGATATTGCATGCATAAACACCTGCTGTGTACCACAGAGGAGATGAACACCAACCATAACGATGACGGCGATGACAGCGTTGCCTTTGACCTGGAAAACCTTGGCACGCAGAACATCGTGAACCTGGCCACGGACGATACCTATGAAAACACCTGGTGGAAAGACCAAAAGAGTGCAATCTTCCCGTGCGGGGGCGACTGGTACTATGCGTCCGGCGAACGCCTTTTCTGGCGTGATGACCTGGGCGACTGTGATTCTAACCTGGCGCATGAAGATGATTCGGGTGTGGTTGCCGGCAGTATTGCGCTGGACGGAACGCTGCTGGTCGCCACGGACAAACAAGCGTGCGAGCAGAGCAGCTGGATCAAACAATATGAACTGGATCCGGCCAGCCATGAAGTGACCGAGAAAAAGAAGGAAAGTCTCCAAAGCATCGGCATTGCGGCCCAGTGGGATGGCATTTATTATGCCGTAAGCCAGCAGGAATACCACCAGGATGTGCGCCAGTATATCAAGACAAGGGATATCCCAGTCCCCACCGCAACCCCGACTGCTGTACCTACCGCAACGCCTACTGCAACGCCTACTGCAACGCCTACCGCAGCGCCTACTGCAACGCCTACTGCAACACCTACCGCGACACCTACCGCGACCCCCACTGCAACGCCGGTCAAGCCGACTGCTACACCTACCGCTACCCCTGTGAAACCCACCGCAACCCCTGCCAGCGGCTATACCGGTTGGAAAACCGTGAACGGCAAGGACTACTGGTACGAAAACGGCGTAAAGCAGGGCACCACTGGCCGCGGCAAGGAAATTTATGACCCCGATTCCGACGCCTGGTACTGGCTGGACGCCGACCAGGGCGGCGCAAAAGCCGTCAGCAAGGATGTTTACCAGGAATCCAACGGCGGCAAATGGGTGCGCTATGATGCCAACGGCCATATGATCAAAGGGTGGGATACCAACGATGACGGCACCTATTACTTTGACCTGATCACCGGCGCCATGGCCAAGGGTGATGCAACGATCGACGGCCTGCCCTGCAGCTTTGATACGGTGACCGGTATTGGCCTGCACTGCGCATGGAAACGCATAAACGGCAAAGATTACTGGTACGAGGGCGGCAAGCGCCAGGGCTATGACCCCAACAATGCAGCCTACCGCGGCAAAGAAATCTATGATCCGGCCTCCGGTGCCTGGTACTGGCTGGATAACGTGCAGCAGGGTGCTAAAACCGTCAGCAAGGATGTATACCAGGAATCCGAAGCCGGCGACTGGGCCGAAAACGCAGACGGCACCGGCAAGTGGGTGCGGTATGATGCCAACGGCCACATGGTAAAAGGCTGGGATACCAACAATGACGGCACCTATTACTTTGACCAGGTGTACGGCACCATGGCCAAAGGCATTGTGACGATCGACGGCAATCTGTATCTTTTTGATGTTGATACCGGCGTGATGCAGGCAAGCATTACAGCCAGCGAGGAAGCCATGGCAGACCGCGTGATCGAGCTGGTCAACCAGGAGCGCACCTCCCGCGGGCTGCAGCCCCTGCTCAAGCACGATGGCCTGATGGTTGCCGCAGCAGCCCGCGCCAGGGAGCTTTCCCAGCGATACAGCCACACCCGCCCCGACGGTTCTGAATGCTTTACCATTTTGTGGCACCTGGGCATTGACTATGGCTATGCCGGCGAAAACATTGCCATGGGCCAGAGAACCCCGGAGATCGTGATGAACGACTGGATGAACAGCTCCGGCCACCGCGCCAACATTCTGAGCGAAAACTTTGACTGCATCGGCGTTGGCTACACCATGGTGGACGGCCACCCCTACTGGGTGCAGCTGTTTACCGGTGACTTTGACTGGTAAGCAGTTTGTAAACAAATTTAAAACACAGCCCCGCAGCCGTTGCTTTTTTTCGGCTGCGGGGCTATACTGTTTCCATACGCTTAACATATGACAACTATTTACATATAGTAACAGAAAGGAGAACCTTTATGGAGGGACATATTGGTGCCCAGCGCAGCAAAGCCGTGATGCGCTATCTTGACCGGCTGAAAAAGTCTGTGCGCCGCGGGACGTCTTTAAGCCTTGCCAACGCCCCCAAGCTGCATCTTGGCATTCTGGAAGGGCTGAACCACGCCATTGAGGTGCGCGGCCAGGATGGTGCCGTGTATGTTTCGGACCTGGCGGAGATTTTCAAGCAGCCGCTGCCGGCGATTTCCCGCGGACTGCGCACACTGGAGCAGGATGGCCTGGCCCAGCGCCAGACCGATCCCAATGACCGTCGCCGCACTCTGGTGCGCATCACCCCAAAAGGGGAGGAATCCCGCCTGATCTGCGAAAGCCGTCTGAATGATTACATCACCGGCATTATGGATGACCTGGGCGAAGAATTTTGCCAGCAGTTTGCAAAGGATGCCGAAACCCTGCTGCAGGCCATTGAGCGCCAGAACGAAAAGCTGCTGGCCGAAAAGGAGAAGATGCCATGACAAAAATTTTCAAACATCTGGCCAAACACTGGGCGGCCTGCCTTGTTATTATTGCCCTGCTGTTGGTGCAGGCATACGGCGATTTGACCCTGCCGGACTACACCAGCAAAATTGTGGATACCGGCATCCAACAGTCCGGCATTGCGGACGCTGTGCCAGAAGTAGTGCGGGATTCCACCCTGCAGGTGCTGGAGCTGCTGATGACGGACGCGGACGCCGCCGCGGTGGAAGCCGCTTACACCCAGCCGGGCGGCACCGACAACGCACTCTCCTCCGCTACCAGCTTACAGAAAAAGCTCGCATCCCCCTATACGGTCCGCCTGCTGCGGGCCGATGCGGACCGGGATACGCTGGCGGAGGTATTTTCCACCCCGGATATTGTGCTCTATCTGGCTTCCGCTCAGGCAGCCGGGGAGGGCAACGCCCCGGATGCCGCCGCGCTGGATACCGTTACCGCCCAGTTTGCGGCCATGACCCAGATGCCCGGTTTCAGCCGGGATGCCGTACAGGCCCAGCTGGCCGCAGCCATGGGTCAGGCCGGCGAAAGTGAGCTGAGCGGGCTTTCAGCCCAGGCAGTGCTGCTGGTGGGGCTGGAATATCAGGCCCTTGGCATCAGCGATGCGGTACAGATGAACTATTTGATGCAGACCGGCGGCCGGATGCTGGGGCTGACCCTGTTGATGGTTGCCGCCGCGGTTCTGGTGGGGCTGCTTGCTTCCCGCGTGGCGGCTGCCATTGCGCGGGATCTGCGCCGCGGTGTGTTCCGCCGGGTGGTCAGCTTTTCTGCCTCTGAAACGGACAAGTTTTCCACCGCATCCCTCATCACCCGCACCACCAACGATGTACAGCAGATCCAGATGACCTGCGTAATTTTGCTGCGCATGGTGGCGTATGCCCCCATCCTTGGCATTGGCGGCATCATCCATGTGGCGCAGGCGGGTTCCAGCCTGACCTGGATCATTGTGCTGGCCATCGCTTTGCTGCTGGCGCTGATTACGGTATTGATGCAGTTTGCCATGCCCAAGTTCAGGATCATGCAAAAGCTGGTGGACCGGCTGAACCTGGTATCCCGCGAGATTTTGACCGGCATTATGCCCATCCGCGCATTCAGCCGCGAACAGCACGAGGAAGCACGCTTTGACGCCGCCAACACCGACCTGATGCGCACCCAGCTGTTCACCAACCGGGTAATGGCCGCCATGATGCCCTTTATGACCCTGATTATGAACGGCACTTCCCTGCTGATCGTCTGGTTCGGCGGCAAACAGATTGATGCCGGCACCATGCAGGTGGGCAGCATGATCGCCTTTATCACCTACACGATGCAGATCGTGATGTCCTTCCTGATGCTGACGATGGTAGCCGTGATGCTGCCCCGTGCCGGCGTTGCCGCGGACCGCATTGACGAAGTGCTGACCACCGAGCCGGCCATCCATGACCCGGTGCCGGAAGCCATCCCCGCTGACCTCAATCAGCACCACTGGAACGGCGAAGTCGCATTCCATCATGTCAACTTTACCTACCCCGGCTCCAGCGAGGACGCCCTGCACGATATTGATTTTGTCGCCAAACCCGGCCAGACCACGGCCATTATCGGCTCCACCGGCTGCGGCAAAACCAGTTTGCTGCATTTGATCACCCGTTTTTATGATGTGACCGGCGGCAGCGTGACGGTAGACGGCGTGGATGTGCGCCAGATGCCACAGAGCACCCTGCGCGGCCTTTTGGGTTATGTGCCGCAAAAGGGCGTACTGTTCAGCGGCACGATTGATTCCAACCTGAAATTCGGCGGCGAGAATATCACCGATGCCGATGTGCGCACCGCCGCCCGCATTGCCCAGGCGGAAGAGTTCATCTCCGCCAAGCCGGAGGGGTACGAAAGCCCCATTGCCCAGGGCGGCACCAACGTTTCCGGCGGGCAGAAGCAGCGGCTTTCCATCGCCCGCGCCATTGCCAAACACCCGAAGATCTACCTGTTTGATGACAGCTTCTCCGCGCTGGACTACAAGACTGATGTTGCCCTGCGCCGCGCGCTGAAAGCCGAAACTGGCGACGCCACCGTGATTATTGTGGCACAGCGCATTTCCACTGTGCTGCACGCCAACCAGATTTTGGTTCTGGAAGATGGCCGCATTGTGGGCAAGGGCACCCACGCCCAGCTGATGGAAAGCTGCCCGGCTTACCAGGAAATTGCCCGCAGCCAGCTGAGCAACAAAGAGCTGGACCTGAAAGGAGGGGAAGCCTGATGCCGCATCCCGGACGAATGACGACCCAAAAGGCAAAAGACTTTAAGGGCACCATGCACAGCCTGCTGGCAGAGCTGGGGCACTACAAGTTCCGCCTGATTGCCGTGATTGTTTTTGCCGTTCTTTCCACGATTTTTAATATTGCAGGCCCCAAGGTGCTGGCCAAAGCCACCACTGCCCTGGCCACCGGCTGGGTGGCCAAGCTGCGGGGCACCGGCAGCATTGACTTTGGCTATATCGGCAAAATCCTGCTGATCCTGCTGGTCATGTATCTGGTTTCCGCTGCGTTCAGTTTCTGCCAGAGCTGGATCATGAGCGGGCTTTCGCAGAAGATGTGTTATGACTTCCGCCGCCAGATCAGCGAAAAGATCAACCGCCTGCCTCTTGCCTATTTTGAAAAGCGCACCGTGGGCGAGGTACTTTCCCGCATTACCAACGATGTGGACACCCTGGGCCAGAGCCTGAACCAGAGCATTACCCAGCTGATCACCAGCATTACCACCATGATCGGCGTGCTCATCATGATGCTGACCATCAGCCCCACGATGACGCTGATTGCCATTTTGATCCTGCCGGTCTCGATGGCGCTGGTGCTGTTGGTGGTCAGGTTCAGCCAGAAATATTTCCGCGCCCAGCAAAAAGTTCTGGGCTCCGTGAACGGCCAGGTGGAGGAAGTATATTCCGGCCACAATGTGGTCAAAGCGTTCAACCGCGAAGATGCCGTTCTGAATGATTTTGACGAAGCCAACAACCGCCTGTTTGAATCCGCCTGGAAAAGCCAGTTCCTTTCCGGCCTGATGCAGCCCATCATGACCTTTGTGGGCAACCTGGGCTATGTAGCAGTGGCCGTTTCCGGCAGCATTTTTGCCGCGCGCGGCATCATCACCATTGGTGACATCCAGGCGTTCATCCAGTATGTGCGCAACTTCACCCAGCCCATCCAGCAGCTGGCCCAGGTCAGCAACATGCTGCAAAGTATGGCGGCGGCTTCGGAGCGCGTGTTTGAATTTTTGGGTGAGCCGGAAGAAGAACAGAACGCTGACCCCGCCCGCCGGGCAGACCCCGCCTGCATTGACGGCCAGGTCACCTTTGACCATGTCAAGTTTGGCTACACGCCGGAAAAGACTGTTATCCGGGATTTCAGCTGCGATGTAAAACCCGGCCAGAAAGTTGCCATTGTCGGCCCCACCGGCGCAGGCAAAACCACCATGGTCAAGCTGCTGATGCGCTTTTACGATGTCAACTCCGGCGCCATTACGCTGGACGGCCACAATGTAAAGGACTTTGACCGCAGCGCCCTGCGCGAAGGCTTTGGCATGGTATTGCAGGATACCTGGCTGTTCCAGGGCACCATTATGGAAAACATCCGCTATGGCCGCCTGGATGCCACCGATGAGGAAGTCATCGCCGCCGCCAAGGCCGCCTGTGCCGACCACTTTATCCGCACGCTGCCCGGCGGCTACCAGATGGAGTTGAACGAGGATGCTTCCAACGTGAGCCAGGGCCAGAAACAGCTGCTGACGATTGCCCGCGCCATTCTGGCGGACAACAAAATTTTGATTTTGGACGAAGCCACCAGCAGTGTGGACACCCGCACCGAACAGCGCATCCAGACCGCCATGGACAACCTGATGCGCGGCCGCACCAGCTTTGTGATTGCCCACCGGCTTTCCACCATCAAGGACGCCGACTTGATTTTAGTCATGCGGGATGGTGACATTGTGGAGCAGGGCACCCACGACGACCTGTTGGCCGCTGGCGGGTTCTACGCCGATTTGTACAACAGCCAGTTTGAAGATGTAAGCGCGTAATTTTTTCTCTGATAAAACAGCAAAAGCCCAAAGCTGCCGGTTAAGTGAACCGTGCCGCTTTGGGCTTTTGGGTTATAAAGAGGTGTGCGGTCTTTTCTTTCAAAATCTCATCGCAGTGCTCATATTGTGCAGCCGTTTTCGATTTGTCCTTTCCAGTATAACACACTCTGCATTGCTTCTTCCACTTTTCTGCCAGGTTTCATTCCCAGCAGTCTACACATAAAAACACCAAAGGGCCAGCGTGCAGTGCTGGCCCTTTGGTGCGGTATAGGAAAACATAAAAAAGAGAATGGCAATGTTATTGGGTGCACCTGAAAATTCAAAATTCAAGCCGTTGGCTTCAGGTTCACCTTGGAGCGGCCTCACACACCGCCGGGCAAGATCACACGATCTTGCGGGATTTGTGAACGCCGGTCTTTAAGAATTCGACCCATTCGGCCACGTTCACGGCGTGGTCACCAAGGCGTTCCAGATATTTGGTCACCATAAACAGATCCAGCGCGGTCTCTGCTTCGGTGGGGTGGGCGGCAATGTACTGGGCAATTTCGCTGCTGATGCGCGCGAACGCGGCGTCGATGACATCATCATGGGCGATCACTTCCGCGGCAACGGCAAGGTCCACCTGCACATAGGCAGCAATGGAGCGCTTGACCATTTTCAACACATCATCGCCCATTTTCAGGATATCTTCCAGCACGCCCACGGCATCGGTGGATTTGTCGTGCAGGTGCAGTACCAGCTCCGCAATATCGCTGGCCTGGTCGCCGATGCGCTCCACATCCGTTACCATTTTCAGGGCTGTACTGACCTTGCGCAGATCCGAAGCCACCGGCTGCTGGCGCAGCAGCAGCTGCAGGCAGCGGTGTTCGATCTCGTGTTCGCCTGCGTCGATCTGGCTGTCCCGCGCAACCACGCTGCGGGCCAGTTCAATATCATCATTGCGCAGGGCAGTCAGTGCGCTTTCAATGGCGGCACCGGCTTCGTGACCCATGCGGGCCAGCAAGGTATCCAGCTGCAAAAGTTCTTCATCATAAGATTTACGCACACTAGGCATGGTATTGCTCCTCCGATCAACCAAAACGGCCGGAAATATAATCTTCCGTGCGCTTGTCCACAGGGGTGGAGAACAGGCGTTCCGTATCGCCCATTTCCACCAGCTCACCCAGCAGGAAGAACGCCGTCTTATCTGAAATACGGGCGGCCTGCTGCATGTTATGGGTCACGATTACGATGGTGTAGCGGTCCTTTAATTCCAGAGCCAGCTCTTCCACCTTGGAGGTGGAGATGGGGTCCAGGGCAGAGGTCGGTTCGTCCATCAGCAGAACTTCCGGCTCCACCGCCAGGGCGCGGGCAATGCACAAACGCTGCTGCTGGCCGCCGGACATGCCCAGCGCGCTTTTGTTCAGGCGGTCCTTCACTTCGTCCCAGATGGCAGCGCCGCGCAGGCTTTTTTCCACAATTTCATCCAGCTGCGCCTTACTGCGCACACCGTGGGTGCGGGGACCGTAGGCAATATTATCGTAAATGCTCATCGGGAAGGGGTTGGGCTTCTGGAACACCATGCCAACCCGCTTGCGCAGCACATTGACATCCATCTTATCCTTATAGATATCCACACCGTCCAGCAGGATATCGCCGGAAATGCGGCAGCCTTCCACCAGGTCGTTCATGCGGTTCAGGCTCTTCAGGAAAGTAGACTTGCCGCAGCCGGAAGGACCGATGAACGCCGTGATCTCTTTTTCGGGGATGGCAATATTGATATTTTTCAGTGCATGGAAGCTGCCGTAATACAGGTCCATGTTTTTAACTTCGAATTTATTCATCATGCAGTTCCTTTCGGCATTACTTTTTGGCAAGGCGGCCGGCAATAAAGCTGGACAGGCTGTTGATGAGCAGCACCAGGATCAACAGCACCACGGCAGTGCCGTAGGTTTCATTGATATGCAGGCCCTCGCTGGAAAGCAGATACATATGGGTGGCAAGGGTACGGGTGGAGCTGAACACGCTGGCGGGCACGGCGGCAACGGTGCTGGCCGTGTAGATCAGGGCCGCGGTTTCGCCTACAATGCGGCCCGTTGCCAAAATCACGCCGGACAGGATGCCCGGCATGGCGCTGGGCAGCACAATGGTGAATACGGTGCGCAGCTTGCCGGCCCCCAGGCCAAAGCTGCCCTCGCGGTAAGAATCCGGCACTGCAAGTAGCGCTTCCTCGGTGGTGCGCATGATGACCGGCAGCACCATGATGGCCAGCGTGAAGGCACCGGCGATCAGGCTGTAGCCCCATTTGAGCTGCATGACAAAGAACAGCATACCGAACAGACCGTACACGATGGAGGGGATGCCCTGCAGCGTTTCGGTGGTGATGCGCACCACCTTGACCAGCTTGCTGCCGCGTTTGGCGTATTCCACCAGCCAGACCGCAGCAAAAATGCCCAGCGGTGTGGCAATGGCCAGCGAGAACGCCGTCATCAGAATGGTATTGATAAGCGCGGGCATCAGGGATACGTTGTCGGAATTATAGGTCCACTCAAACAGGGACGGCTTGAGGTTGGGAATACCGTTGACCAGGATATAGCCGATCAGGAACACAAGGATCGCCACGGTAATCAGGGCCGCCAGCCGCACCAGCCAGCGCATGACAAGGGCATACGCGCGGGCCGCCATACGGTTTTCGTGGCGGGCGGGGGGAACGATTTTCGCATTTGCGTGGGTCATATCATCGGTTTTACCGGCGGTTGCAGCAAAATCAGCCATTCTTTTCGCCCCCCTTTACCAAACTAAAGCAGAGATTGATCAGCAGAATGAAAACGAACAACACAACGCCGGTTGCGATCAGCGCTTCGCGGTGCAGGTCTGCAGCGTAACCCATCTCGATGACGATGTTGGAGGTCATCGTGCGCAGCCCCTGGAACAAGCCCTTGGGCATCCAGGTCTGGTTGCCCGCGACCATGACGACAGCCATCGTCTCACCGATGGCGCGGCCAATGCCGAGGATGACTGCCGACAGCACGCCGGATTTTGCGGCGGGCAGCACGGCGTAGAACACGCTGCGCTCATGCGTCGCGCCAAGGGCAAGGCTGCCCTCGTAGTAGCTGTCGGGCACGGCGTCGAGGCTCGTCTTGCTGACCGTGATGATGGTGGGCAGGATCATGATGCCCAGCAGCACGGCAGCAGTAAACAGGCTCATGCCCTTGCCGCTCTTGACGTGGAGCACGGTTTTGAAGAACGGCGACTTGACCATGGCCTGCACGGCGGGCACAAGCACGATCATGCCGAAGAAGCCGTAGACGACCGACGGGATACCCGCCAGCAGCTGCACCGCCGGCAGCATGACCCGGTTGATGGCCGGGCTGGCAAAGCGGGACATATAAATAGCGGTCAGCAGGCCGATGGGCACGCCGACGAGGATAGCCCCCGCCGTGACGTAGATGCTGCCCAGGATCATCGGCAGGATGCCGAAGATGTCGTTGCCGGGCTTCCATGTCGTGCCGAGCAGGAACTGCATCGGCACGATCTTGAACAGGGTAGGCACGCCGTTTGCAAACAGGAAGATGCAGATCAGCGCGACCGCCAGAATGGATACACAGGCGCAGAGGGTAAACACCACCTGCATGACGCCTTCTTTTAGCTTGGAGGTCATTTCCCTATACTCCTTATGCTCGTAGATTGGTTATGATACCCAAAAAGCCTTCCCCCTAGGGGGGGAAGGTGGCGCCGCAGCGCCGGATGAGGGGCGGCCTTGCCTTACCAACCCG
>ERZ773194.3785-NODE-3785-length-12637-cov-3.243840_pt1 | contig 12637 bp, 14 predicted proteins | sample MGYA00511240_ERZ773194 | MGnify/ENA primary metagenome ERZ773194 (study PRJEB29015, sample SAMEA2737774) | human gut metagenome | biome: human gut; feature: human-associated habitat; material: faeces | place: China | collected 2012 ... | reverse complement strand
TTTGTAGAGGAGCTGCCAAAAACCATCAGCGGCAAAATCAGGCGTGTTGAAATCAGAGAAACAAAAGAATAATCAGGCAAATGAAAAAGCCTGCCGCAGCTGCGGCAGGCTTTTTCAAATAGAATAAAAATCAAGTCTCTGTTTTTTCTTTTTTGAGCTGTCGTAAATGATACAGTATCATGGCTGACCCTGCAAGAAAACTGAAAAGCGCAACCATCTGTGAGATACGGATATTTCCCAGCATCAGGCTGTCGGTACGAAGGCCTTCGATCCAGAACCGCCCAAGGCCATAGAGGGAAACATAGCTCCAAAAAACAATGCCTGGAAATTTGCGTTTCCTGGTAAACAGGAAGATAAGGAGTGCCAGCACTGCTAAATTCCACAGCGATTCGTATAGAAATGTGGGGTGAACCGTTATCTTTTGCAGCTGGTCATTGACAATCGTCATACCCCAGGGGAGAGCGGTTTCATATCCATAGGCCTCGACGTTCATAAAATTGCCCCACCGGCCGATGATCTGCCCGGTAATCAGGCCAAGTACAGCCACATCCGCAAAATTGAAAAAAGGTATCTTTTTTACCTTGCAGAAAATGAGGGCAACAATGACGGCTGCAATAATAGCGCCGTAAATTGCAATTCCGCCATGCCAGATATAGAATATTTCGAAAAGGTTGTCTTTATAATACTCCCATTCATAAATACAGTAATACAGCCGCGCACCGATGAGTGAAATAGGGGTGACCCATAAAATAAAATCATAGATATCGTTGCTTTTGATATCAACGCGTTTGCTGTAATGCAGCACCAGCAGCACACCGAGCAGAAATCCAATTGCAATGATGATACCATACCAATAAATCGGCTTTCCGAACACTTCAAATGCGACCCGGTTTAGATACATTTCAATTCCAAATAATTTTACATAATTTTGCATACAATCCATCCCTGATTTTGATTTATTCTTCTGCGTCCTTGTGATTGATATGTAAGGCGTTTAAAATAAAGTTATTGTCATAGATATTTTTGCCGATGACCGATTGGTCAATTGCCTGGTAGGCCTGTTTTGCAGGCTCATTGAGACTGTCTTTGGCGATAAACAGCACGCCGAGAACAAAATAAACAATCAGTACGCCGCTCAAAAAACCGCCGGCTGCGCCGCCGAGCTTGTTTATTTGTTTGATGACCGGAATTTTGGCAATGATGTCAATCATACCAATTAATATTTTAACGACAAATTTAATTACAAAAAACAGTACCAGGATAAAGATAATATTCAAAGCAACCTGTGAAGCCTGCTCGGATAAAAAGCTGTTTTTGAGCAGCGACTGCGTAGCATTTAACGCCCATAATGATAAAGAATCATACAAAGGCGTCTTTAACAGGACAGGATAGAGGAGATAGGTGAGAATAATAGAAAAAAGACTGGAGAACAAACCCAATACCGTTTTGATGAATCCGCACTGATAACCCACAATTACGCTGACAAGGACAATCCCGGCGATAATCAAATCGGTAATATTCAGGTATTCCACAAAAATCCCTCCTTAAATCAGCATATTTTTTTACCGTCAACCAATACGGATTTTAGTGTAACATATTGAACAGAAAAACGCAACAGATTAAAAAATTTTCGTTAGGTAAAAAAACGGTATTGTGGTTGAATTATATCATTTTTTGCGATATACTAATCATATAAAGAAAACGTTAAGAAGAGGGGGAGCTTATGAAAAAATATACGTATTACAGCCGGATCAGAAAACGAAGAATATTATTTAAGCGCCTCCGCTTTGCAGGAATACTTTTGTGTGCGGCATTGCTTGTGTTCGGCGGTGTGAAACTGTTTGGGCATTTCAGAGGAGAAGCAAGCCCGGCCTTTTCAGAACAGCCGGAGGTTACGGCGGAACCGTCACCTGAAATTTCACCGTCGCCCTCACCTGTACCGTACAGTCCGGATCGTTTAAACGGCATTTACCAACAGGACGGAAAGAAAATAGCCTATCTGACCTTTGACGACGGTCCGTCGAAAGGCGTGACAGAAGGGGTTTTGGACGTTTTAAAACAATATGGGATAAAAGCGACTTTTTTTACTCTGGGTAGTCAGGTGCAAAAACATCCGGAACTGGTGAAACGGCAAAAAGAAGAAGGGCATGTGGTAGGCAACCATGGCTTTAGCCATCAATATAAAGAGATATATGCTTCAAATGAATGCTTTACAGCTGATTTAGACCAGGCAGAAGCACAGCTGAAAGAGATTTTAGGCAATGATTATATGAAATTCTACCGGTTTCCCGGGGGCGGCTACCAGAAAAGCAAAGCGCCCTTTAAGGAGATATTAAATGCACGGGAATATTACTATCTTGACTGGAACTGCTTAACTGACGATTCCATGGGTAGCTATGATGCAGGATATTTAAAGAACCGACTGATAGAGACAGCACAGGGAAAGGAAAAGCTGGTTATTTTAATGCATGACGCGGCCGCCAAAAAGACAACAGTGGAGGCTTTGGGCCCCATCATCGAATACCTGAAAGGGCAGGGATATCAATTTGCTACATTGCAGGACTTTATAGAGAAAAAAATATATTAATTTAGGTTGCAGGGCCGGCTGTTTCCGGCCCTGCATTTTATGAGGTGATAGCTCTGAATAAAAGTGAATTGGTAGGGCAATATGCCCAGACAAAAGAGGACAGGATTTTATTATCCAGCTTGCTGGATAAAGCGGAAACCTGCCGCGGGAGAAATTATATGACCTGGTCGGGTTTTTTGGATGTACGGCAAAGGACAATGGCATCCGCCATGCTGAAACATAAAGTACTATTTTGGGGCGGATTTGAGGAGGCCGAACGGACAATTGCTGTTTTTCTGCCGGATTACATGGAATCAGTACAGGAGGCGGACCTGCCTTTGAGCTTATTAAAGGTGACCCATAGCGGGTACCGGGAATTGACTCATCGGGATTATCTCGGCTCTCTTTTGGCGCTTCAAATCAAACGTGAAATGGTCGGTGACATCCTTCCTTTTGATAAGGGAGCGTATATTATAGCAATTAACGACATAGCGGATTTTTTAGCTGATAACTATACAGCGGCAGCCCGGGAAAAGCTTCAATGCAGTATTGTCCCTTTTTCGGAACTCGAACAAATCCCGCGAGAAACTGAAATGCTGCGTGAAACAGTTCCCTCTCTCCGGCTTGACAATATTCTGCATGCGGCTTTTGGAATAAAACGAACGGAAGCGGCTGCTTTTATCGAAAACGGAAAAGTGTTTGTCAATTCACTGGAATGTAAAAAATGTGATAAGATGGTTCGGGAAAAGGACAAGATAACCCTGCGCGGCAAAGGCAAAGCAGTATTGGCCGAAATCGGCAAAACAACGAAAAAAGGCAGAATTTCTATTTTGATTGAGAGGTATTAAAAATGTCCTCATTTCTTTTTGTAGGATTAGGCGGCTTTATCGGCGCAAGCCTGCGCTTTTTTATCAGTTCCGCTTTTTCCGGCTCGCCGCTGGTGACCCTGTGTATCAATATCGTCGGTTCCTTTTGTATAGGCATTATCAGTGGGATATCAGGTATGCGGGAAAATACAGTTCTATTTTTGAAAACCGGTCTCTTGGGAGGTTTTACGACCTTTTCGGCGTTTTCACTGGAAACTGTCGAGCTTTTGGAGCAGGGCAAGTTTTTGATGGGGAGCGGGTACGCGGTAATTTCCGTACTGCTTTGCGTCTGCGGCGCAGCTTTTGGCAGAAGCATTATGAAAATTTTGGCCGGGCAATAAAAAGTGATACTATAAAATAATATCATAACCCCTTTGTGCTTTAAATCGGAGCAATGCTCTGCTTTGCTTGCAAGGAGCAGAGCTTGCGACAGATTGCAACCTGCGCTAGCTCTGCATTAGCTCCTCAGGGTTTCAGCGGGGGATTACGACCCCCGCTGAAAGTCTGAAATGGAACCCGCCTTCTCGCGAGGCGGGGGACATCTGCGCATAGGTTATAGTGGCGCGCGTGCCTTTCAAAGCAAAATCCTTCCGTATAAGCGCCGTTCATCTTGCGGCATGGGTGATATATGCCAACAGCATGCTGACAATCCAGAACCCGGCTTTTGATATAGGGGGTTCCGGCGAGGTGATAGCTGTCTTTTTCTTGCTCATTTTTAGAGCTGTGAAAGGATGTTAGCGATGGAAGTCAGGCTGCAAAAATACATGGCGGACTGCGGCGTCGCATCACGCCGCAAATGCGAAACAATGATAGAAGAAGGACGCGTCCGCGTGAATGGGCGGGTCGTTTCCGAGCTTGGCAGTAAAATTGACCCGCAACACGACAAGGTCAGTGTGGACAAGCTTTTGATCCGCCCCTCTGTAAATCAGGTATATATTGCGCTCAACAAGCCTTCCGGCTATGTCTGCACCGCACAGGATCAGTTTGACCGTAAAATCGTTACTGACCTGATCGATATCAAAGAGCGTATCGTTCCAGTCGGACGATTGGACTATAACAGCGAGGGACTTTTATTTTTGACCAACGACGGTGATTTTACCTATCGGGTTACTCACCCTAAAAATAAAATCCAAAAGAAATACTATGTTCAGGTCAATGGTATTCCAACTGAGGATGAAATTGCGCAAATGGTTTCCGGTGTTATAATTGATGATTTTAATACCGAAGGTACTATGATTCAATATGTTAAAACCAATGGGAATACAGCCCATTACCGTGTCACTATTTCACAGGGGAAAAACCGTCAAATCCGTAAAATGTTCGAACATTTCGGCTATACTGTAAAAAAACTCAAAAGAGTCGCCATCGGAAATATACGGCTTGGGCAATTGAGAACCGGACAATGGCGTTTTCTGACTAAGGAAGAAGTCGAAAATTTCAAATAAATTTGGAGGAAGCAGTATGTTCAGAATTTCTATTGCAGAACCGGATGAAATCAAACAAATTGAAGCTTTTCTGAAAGAAAAACAGAAGGAGTTTGAAACAGACAAGCTTTATATGGTTTCTCATGAGGATGGGCTTGCCGGCCTTGGTATCTTCTCACTTGTTGACAATTACGCCGTCATTGACGATATTATCCTGCGTAACGAACAGGATGTTGAAATGAATCATTTTATTGTTCAGGCGATCGTCAACAAGGTCGATTATATGGGCTACCGCAAAATCTACTGTTCAAATAAGCGGCTCAGTCCCTATCTCAACAAGTTTGTAAAAAGTGATCTGCACGAGTATACATATATGGCAGATTTAACAGAATATTTTAAACATTCCTGCCAAAATCAGCATAAAAATAACTAATTCATTGTTAAAATTTTAACTTAATTTCGACAAAACGCCGAAATTAAGATTTTATGAAATTTATTGAAGGAAAAAAAGAGTTTGATGCAGAATATAGAAATTGGATGTATTTGGATTTTAGGCTTTTAGCGATTGAAAAAGCCCTGCCTTATACTCCGTTTCTTTATATGTCAGGCTTTTTACTACAATGATATGCAGTTTTTTCTATTGCATATCAGTTACACCATGTCATCTGTTGAAGCAAACCGGTTTTGCCGTCTAAGAGGGGGTATCTCTATCTTTGGGTTAACTGTATCAGCTGTGGACAAAACTGTCCAATTTTGATACGGCGGCACTTTACCGGCGTACCTTTTTAGATTGATACAAAATAAGATATGGAGGTTGATTTATGAGTACCAAGCTGAGTGAATTGCAGCAGCGCCGCGCTGTTATTGAAAACGGCGGCGGCAAAGAGAAAATTGCAAAGCAAAAAGAAGCCGGGAAAATGTTAGCCCGTGAAAGGCTGAATGAATTGTTCGACCAGGGCAGTTTTGTTGAAATTGACGCTTTTGTAGAACATCGCAAAGCTGATTTTGACCTGCCGGACGCTCCCGCAGAAGGCGTTGTAACCGGGTATGGAACGGTTGACGGCCGTCTTGTGTATGCTTATGCGCAGGATTTCACCGTAATCGGCGGTTCTTTAGGTGAAATGCACGCCAAAAAAATCTGCAAGGTCATGGATATGGCCGTTAAAATGGGTGCTCCCATTATTGGAATCAACGATTCCGGCGGAGCCAGAATTCAAGAGGGAATCGACGCTCTTTCCGGATTTGGCGATATTTTCTATCGTAATACTATTTCTTCCGGTGTTATCCCACAGATTTCTATTATTATGGGTCCTTGTGCAGGCGGCGCGGTTTACTCCCCCGCTTTATGTGATTTTGTATTCATGGTCGATAAAACTTCCCAGATGTTTATCACAGGGCCTCAGGTTATCAAGGCTGTCACTGGTGAAGATGTATCAGCCAATGATTTAGGCGGTGCTCAGGCGCATGCCGGCAAAAGCGGCGTTGCACACTTTACCGCGTCCGACGAAAAAGAATGTCTTTCTATGGTGAAAGAACTGCTTTCTTTTCTTCCGTCCAATAATCTCAGCGATTATGATTACCTGCCGGAGACAGACCAAATCAACCGTCTATCTGAATCCCTTAATACTGTTATTCCGGAAGATGCTAATAAATCTTATGACGTTAAATCAGTTATCACCGAAATTGTAGATAACGGCAAATTTTTTGAAATTCAAAAAGATTTCGCCCAAAATATCGTAATTGGCTTTGCCCGCATGAACGGCGGCACAGTTGGTATCGTTGCCAACCAGCCAAAGGTCAAGGCAGGCTCTCTGGATGTAGATTCCTCTGATAAGGCTGCCCGCTTTGTACGGTTCTGCGACAGCTTTAATATTCCGATTATCACCTTCACTGACGTACCTGGATATCTCCCAGGTGTCGAACAAGAGCATGACGGCATCATCCGTCACGGCGCAAAATTATTATATGCTTATTCAGAAGCGACCGTACCGAAAATCAATGTGATTATGCGTAAAGCTTACGGCGGTGCTTACATTGCTATGAGCTCCAAACACCTGGGGGCGGACATGGTCTTTGCATGGCCGACAGCTGAAATCGCTGTAATGGGTCCGGAAGGCGCGGCTAATATTATCTTTAAAAAAGAAATTGCAAATGCTGCCGATCCTATCACTGCCCGTCAGGAATTGATTCAGGATTACAAAGACAAATTCGCCAGCCCTTATGTTGCAGCCGCAAGAGGATATGTAGATGATGTCATTGAGCCGGACAGCACAAGACCCAGAATCATCAGCGCTCTTGAAATGCTGGCCAGCAAACGGGAATCCCGTCCGGCGAAAAAACACGGCAATCTGCCGCTCTGATGGAGGTGTTTGAATGGAAGCTTTACAGGAAGGCCTTTTTGTTACTGTACTTGGCCTCACGATCGTATTTGCCGTTTTGATCATTCTGTGGGGAGTTTTGGAATTGATGCGCATCCTTCTGAACAAACCCGCAAAACAAGGGGAAGCGGCAGAACAGACCACAACTGTTATGCAACAACAGACAGTTCCAATTATTCAGACAACAGAGGATGAGGAAACAGTTGCCGTCATTATGGCCGCAATTGCATCTAGTATGAATACGAGCACATATCATCTGAACATAAAATCAATCCGGCGAATTCCGTCGGTAGCTCCGGCCTGGAACGCCGTTTCCAGAAAAGAAAATATCGATAACAGATTTTAAGGGAGGAAATAACGATGAGAAAGTTTAATATAACAGTCAATGGCAAAGCTTATGAGGTGGAAGTAGAAGAAGTTGGCGGCGCGCCGACTCCTGTTGCCTCTCCTGCAGCTGTTCCAACTGCTCCGGCTCCTGCACCTTCCGTTCAGGCTGCTGCGCCCAAGGCGGCTCCGGCCCAAACACCTGCACCGGCTGCTGCTCCTGCCGGCGGAACCAATGTACAGGCCCCTATGCCAGGTACCATTCTTTCAGTGAAAGTAAATGTTGGCGATACCGTTTCGGAGGGCCAGGTACTTTGTATTCTAGAGGCTATGAAAATGGAAAATGAAATCATGGCTCCAAAAGCGGGTAAAGTTGTCTCAGTAAGCGTTTCTCAGGGTTCTTCTGTCAATAGTGGTGACGCTCTCGTATCTATAGCTTAATTTCTATGCTACAGAGGAAATTATCATTTTTTAGATTGGAGGAAGAACCGTGGGTCAACAAATAATTGAAGGTTTTACTGGATTTTTAGATAAAACCGGTTTTGCCGTCTGGTTCTCCGATGGAGACTGGTGGAAAACCGCTCTGATGATTATTATCGCCTGCGTTCTTTTATATCTGGCGATCGTGAAAAAATTTGAACCGCTTTTGCTTGTCCCAATTGCGTTTGGTATGCTGCTTGCCAACATGCCGATGGAAAGTAAAATAGCAGTCATGCATCCTGAGTGGTTTGTACAGACAAATATTGATTACGCAAAGGTTTTGAGTGAAGGCGGCCTGTTAGATATTTTGTATCTTGGGGTCAAGCTAGGCGTCTATCCTCCTCTGATATTTTTGGGGATCGGTGCTATGACCGATTTCGGTCCGCTGATTGCCAACCCGAAAAGCATTCTTTTGGGAGCTGCCGCTCAACTTGGTGTATTTATCACTTTTCTTGGCGCTTTGTTGCTTGGCTTTAATATCTATGAAGCTTGTTCTATCGGTATCATCGGCGGCGCTGATGGTCCGACGGCAATCTACGTCACAAAATCTCTAGCTCCATCCTTATTGCCTGCCATTGCAGTCGCGGCCTATTCTTACATGGCTTTGGTACCGATTATTCAGCCGCCAATCATGAGGCTCTTGACCACAAAAAAAGAGCGCAGCATCGTCATGGAACAGCTCCGTCCGGTCAGCAAGACCGAAAAAGTCTTATTCCCTATCATCGTTACTATTGTTGTTACTCTGATCGTTCCGGACGCCGCTCCTCTAGTTGGTATGTTAATGTTGGGAAACCTGTTTAAAGAAACAGGAGTTGCTGATCGGCTTAGCAAGACGGCCCAAAACGAATTAATCAATATTGTGACAATTTTTCTCGGCACGACTGTCGGTGCAACTGCTACAGCAGACACTTTCCTGACGCCAAACACCCTTAAAATCATTTTCCTTGGCCTATTTGCATTTGCAGTAAGCACTGCCGGCGGTGTCTTATTTGGAAAACTAATGTGTAAGCTGACCGGCGGCAAGGTCAATCCGCTGATTGGTTCTGCCGGCGTATCGGCTGTTCCAATGGCTGCCCGTGTTTCACAGGTCGTTGGGCAGAAGGAAAATCCCTCTAACTTCCTGCTTATGCATGCTATGGGTCCGAATGTTGCAGGGGTTATCGGTTCTGCCGTTGCTGCGGGTGTATTCCTTGCATTATTTGGTGGAAAATAATTGAAAACTGATTCGGATTTAATCCGATTTATTCAAAAATAAGGAGGTACTATTATGGGAAAGAAAGTAGGAATTACCGAAACAATCCTCAGGGACGCGCATCAGTCTTTGATTGCTACCCGTATGACAACGGAAGAAATCCTGCCGGCTGTTGAACGTCTTGATAATATAGGCTATCATTCCCTGGAAGCCTGGGGCGGAGCGACCTTTGACTCCTGCCTGCGTTTCCTGAATGAAGACCCATGGGAAAGGCTTCGTAAGATTAAGGCTCTTGCTAAAAAAACTCCTCTGCAAATGCTCTTCCGCGGTCAGAACATTTTAGGTTACCGGCATTACGCAGACGATGTAGTTGAATATTTCGTTCAGAAATCGATTGCGAACGGTATCGACATTCTGAGAATTTTTGACGCTTTGAATGATGTCCGCAATCTGGAAACAGCCATCAAAGCCTGCAAAAAGGAAAAAGGGCATGTTCAGGGTACAGTCTGCTATACCATTAGCCCTGTCCATAACATTGAATCCTTTGTCAAAATGGCAAAACAATTAGAAGATATGGGAGCGGATTCTGTCTGCATTAAAGATATGGCAGGCCTGCTGACTCCGTATGTAGCATATGACCTTGTAAAGGCGATGAAAGAGACGGTCAAAATCCCGATACAGCTTCATACCCATTATACAAGCGGCGTTGCTTCGATGACCTATTTAAAGGCAATTGAAGCTGGCGTCGATGTTGTGGATACAGCGCTCTCTCCCCTTGCCATGGGAACTTCACAGCCGCCCACAGAACCGTTGGTGGCCACACTTCAGAATACACCTTATGATACCGGTCTTGATTTAGCTAAATTAAGCGATATTGCTGATTATTTCAGAGGACTGCGCGAAAAATACCTGGCAAGCGGACAGCTCAATACCAAGGTTATGGGCGTAGATATCAATACTCTTCTTTACCAGGTTCCGGGCGGAATGCTTTCTAATCTGGTCTCCCAGCTCAAACAGCAGGGCAAGGAAGATAAGTTCAATGAAGTGCTCAAAGAGGTACCGCGTGTCCGTGAAGATTTTGGATTCCCGCCGCTGGTCACACCTTCTTCCCAAATTGTTGGTACACAGGCTGTTCTCAATGTAATTACCGGCGAGAGATATAAAATGGTTCCGAAAGAATCAAAAGCGGTTGTCAAAGGGGAATACGGTAAAACCCCTGTCCCGATCAGTGATGAAATCCGCAAAAAAATTATCGGGGATGAAAAACCGATTACCTGCCGGCCGGCTGATCTTTTAAAGCCGGAGCTTGATACGCTGCGTGATGAAATCAAAGAATACATCGAACAGGATGAGGATGTTCTCTCCTATGCATTATTCGGACAGGTTGCAACCAAATTCTTTGAATACCGTCAAGCACAGAAATATAAAATTGACCCTGATATGGTGGATATGGAAGATAAAGTTCACCCAATGGCATAAATAAACAACAAAGCCTGATGAAATCATCAGGCTTTTTATTTTAATTTTAAGGAGAGGAAATAAGTCCCTCTCCTTCTTCATTTTCATAATTCTTACAGCTTTTGTACAAAATCTCTCACGTCTTCCAGTTCTTTGGTAAGCGCTGCACCAATCACTTTTGATACAGAATGATTCAAAGCTTCAAACTGGTTTCCGTTATCGCCTTTTATCGTATCAGCATGTTCCTCCAGCCGTTCTATTCGGCTGCTGAGTTCATTTAAAATTACTTTTTTCGTATCCATTTTATCACCTCAAAATTAGTATTGCCATCAAAACAAATTTTATGAAATGATAGAAAACGTTTCGTAAATTATAATTTTTTCCGCAAAATCAGTTGCATTATGCCATATACTATGGTAAAATATAGTAGAATTTTAATATTTGATGTAAAAAATAGGGAAAACGGAGGGTATGAAATGTCCAAATTGCGGCAAAGACCTGGAAACTGATACAGTTAAATGCGGATGCGGCTATACACCAAAAGAACCAACATCATATCATTTTGAAGGAAACGCAGAAACGCCGGCAGAATCTGAAAACAAAACGGCTTGTCAGGAAAGCGGCGAATCCCAGGCGGAGGCTACAACTATACTGCAGCCTGATATATCGGAAAACGAGAGTGCGCGGGAATGTGACGGTGGAATCATTGATACTTCAGACAATCCTGCCGACAATCAGCCGCTAAAAAAAGTAAGAAGTATCTAATCGCCGTCTGCTCTGTATGTGCCTTGGTTCTATGTCTCATCATCAGCACAGCATTTTTATTACTGCCGAAAAGCGATTCACTCTATAGTCTGTTTCCCCAAGGGCTTGCATGTGTTAAATCTGGGGATAAATGGGGCTTTATTAATAAATCCGGTCAATTTGTAATCAATCCTCAATTTGAAAGTGTCTATTCGTTTGACGACAATGGCTTGGCTCAGGCAAAATCCGGCGGCAAGTGGGGATATATTGATAAAACCGGTAAGTTTGTTATTCAGCCGCAGTTTGATTTTGTATTATCCTTCAGCGAGAATGGTCTTGCTTCTGTTGAAGTGAATGATAAATATGGGTTTATTAATGAGAAAGGGAAATTTGTTATTAATCCTCAATTTGATGATTTATCCTTTTTTTCTGAAGGAGTGGCCAAGGTAGCCGTAAATAAAAAATATGGCTTAATTGATAAAAAAGGAAACTATATTATCCAGCCAAAATATGATTCCTTAGGCTACTTTGATGATAAAGGCATGGCCTACGTTAAAATAAATGACAAGTATGGTTTTATTGATAAATCGGAAAATCACGTCATACAACCTCAATTTAATAATGCTTATTCATTCGGAAAATATGATTTAGCTCCAGTGAAATCCGGTACAAAATGGGGTTATATTGATCGGAAAGGCAATTTTGTTATCAATCCGCAATTTGACGATGCCGCCCCCTTTTCACAATGCGGTTTGGCCTGGATTAAAATAGGGGATTATTATGGATATATCAATAAAAAGGGGGAAATGGTCGTTCAGAACATTTTTTCAGACGCAAGCAGTTTATCGGATAAATCTCCTACGCTCGTCAGCGCAAATGGCAAATATGGCTATATCAATAAAAAAGGGGAATATGTCATCAATCCTCAATATGATATCGCGACATTTTTCTATGATGAATATGCGGTTGTTATGAATAATAAAAAAGTGGGCGCAATTGACCAAAAAGGAAAAACAGTACTTAATACCGAATTTGACGCTATTCGGGTTGGTGACTTTGATGGCATTGACTCCGCAGATTATTGTATCAAGGAGGGATGTATCAACAGATCTGCCTATGATTCCCAATATTGTACCGAACACAAACCAGCCAAAACATCAACCTCCAGGTATTGCAAATATCCTGGCTGCTTGAATAAGGTCTAC
>ERZ773194.3784-NODE-3784-length-12638-cov-3.813240_pt1 | contig 12638 bp, 10 predicted proteins | sample MGYA00511240_ERZ773194 | MGnify/ENA primary metagenome ERZ773194 (study PRJEB29015, sample SAMEA2737774) | human gut metagenome | biome: human gut; feature: human-associated habitat; material: faeces | place: China | collected 2012 ... | reverse complement strand
TTGCATCTCCGCAAGAGAGCATTCTTAATTTAATTTGTTAACGGACCCTTAGTCACAGTACCATATGTGGCACTGATATCTGTGTATGTGACACCGCCGTACACATATGAGTATGTGTAAGAACCGTCAACCGTTGCTGTCGAATCCCCGTAGAATGAGCTGGCTTTCAAAGCCTCGCAACCATTCGCTGCTGAGACAGATTCTCCGGCCCATGTGCCGTCCGAGTTCACATAAACATTCATATTCCCTGCAGCACCTGCTGCGGCCTCACTGTCGTCTCCATACTGTACGATTCCAATACCTACCCCGGCCAGCATTATGCAAGCCACGAGTATGGTCAAGAGTTTACTATTCATGGCAATCACCTCGACTATGCACCCCTCACAGCGGAACTGCCACGATACCCTCTGTGATCATACGGATGCTACCAACAGGTTAGATTCCCTATTGGATTTTCATTCCCTCTCGATACCTTTCCTTCTTACATTATCGAGATTAACACCGACCGTTCTTGGTATGGCAGATCGATGGTTTCGTCAGACTGCGAACAACCTCACCATGAATCTTTGATTCATCCGAGTCGTTTTTGCAATCTACTGATATCATTTGATGGATGGAATATAAATCCATCTGTTCCTGTGCAGTACCTGGGCACTTAACATGCGATATGCTGCAAGTTGGCATAATTGTGAAATAACAACTATCATCATAATTCCTTAAATTTTAAAAAATTGAAACTAATTGCTAAAAATGCATGAGTAAAAATAAATACTAGTGCCGAAACCTCATACAGATCCGATTATTTTCTGACGAAAAACCGACCATTAACGAAGTTAACTATTAGGTCAAACTATATTCCATTTTTGTACATTTCCAGTACAATCGTCCAAATAATCAGATAATACTAGTCGTTCTAGACTTACGCACTATCACATTTTCCAGGCAGAAGTCACCGATGATTAAGGAAAATAAGTGCCCAGCCCGAATTCTAGTATTAATAATTTTCTTCTCATTTCCTTACAGATCTACACAAAACCGACCCTTCTATGACTAGATGAATACCAAAAGAGTAATCGAAATCGCATGATTATCAGAATTAAGGCTTTCCTAAATAAGTCGTCTCAAAACCGACCGAGTGGACAACTTCCGCACTCGTCGTTACCAACGATCGAACAAATCAAAGGAAACTCACGATCAGATTGGCAATAGTGGCAATGACGGAAACGCCTAACGCAATCATAGCGATCCCGATCGTCGTATGCTCGTACTCGTTCCTTCTTTCTTTGTAGATGGTAGAGTACGCGACCCTTGCCTTTCCGATCCTCAGCTCCACCTATCTCTACTTATTCTCCAACCATTCCGAATCGAAACGGTCCGAATAGAGGCTGATGAACAGATCGAAATACAATCTGTTGGATTCGGCTTTGGCAAGGCTCTCATGAGCTACCTTCCCATGATTCCTGCTCTTTCGACGGACAGCCCCCCAAAGGTGGTTCATCTCATCCGAGGATTGTTCCACAAATCATAGGCTGCCTATCGTATCGCAACGAGCATCACAAACTGCTGAGGCGTGCAGGATTCCTGAAGAGTCTTCCTATCGATCCGGCACGGGCGCATAGCTCCCCGTCACACACATAATACTCCAGATACTCGGTCATGGTAAGAGCATCCAGCACTTCCGAATCGGATTCATCAACACTCCTGCCCGAGTAGTATTTGGCAAAGACCCTCATCAATTCCTTACCTTCCATGCCGGCACACATGACAAGCTCCTCATCCGATTGATGCCATGCACCGATCGAATCGACCATCCGAATATGAATTGCGATACTGCTATAATGATTGATCGCCCCCATCCAAACCCTTCGAACCCCGAACCTCGCATGCAGACAATCGGCGTACTTCCTGAGACTGAAGTATCCCGCTGATGTTGGAATCGTTCTCGCGATACTATGGATATGGACCGCTCGCTGAACCTCGAGTCCAACAGAAGCTGACAAGACCCGACCGTCGTCGGAACAGAAGCAAAAGCGCTATTATCGACCGGCCCCATCAGCACCCCGATGACAAGAGTATCCCCTTCGATCCTATCGGCAGACTTCTCCAGACTCGGCGAGGAGATCGCCAGGACAGACAAGGCCGGCGCGGACTGGATCCACCTCGATGTTATGGACGGGATGTTCGTCCCCAACATAACGTTCGGACCTCCTGTGATCAAGGCCGTCAGAGGATACTCGGACAGATTCTTCGATGCCCACCTGATGATCGACGACCCCGTCAGATACATCGACGCCTTCGCCGACGCGGGGTGCGACGCGATCACCGTCCATTGCGAAGCCGAAGGGGACATCCATGCCGCGGTGCAGAAGATAAAAGAAAAAGGCCTGAAGGTCGGAATCTCCGTCAACCCCGAGACCCCCGTCGAGAGGCTCATACCCTTCCTCGATCGGGCAGATCTCGTTCTCATCATGACCGTCCACCCCGGATTCGGCGGACAGTCCTTCATCTCCGACTGCGTCCCCAAGATCTCCTTCGTCTCGGAATGGGCGGAAGCTCACGGAAAGGAGCTCGCCATCTCCGTCGACGGCGGCATCAACGACGACACCGCCCTCGTATGCATCAACGCAGGAGCGAACGTCCTCGTTGCAGGCTCCTTCCTCTTCAAAAAGACCGACATGGCCCCGACCATCGCCGAATGGCAGAGGCTCGGACCGAACAAGGGGTGCCGAGATGGGAGTGAATCTTTCCCCGATTGTCGAAGCGACCCCCATAGAGCTCCCGGACCTCCGCGGGAAGACCGTCGCCGTCGACGCTTACAACACCATATTCCAATTCCTCTCAATAATAAGGCAGCCCGACGGGAAGCCCCTGTCGGACGACCAGGGAAGGGTGACATCCCACCTCTCCGGACTCCTCTACAGGACGTCCAACCTCATCGAGAACGGCATCGAGCCCTCCTTCGTCTTCGACGGGAAGCCCAGCGAACTCAAGGCCGGAACCATCGAGGAGCGCATCGCCCGCAGGGAGAAGGCGAAGATCGAATACGAGCAGGCCCTGGCCGAAGGAGACATGAAGAAGGCGTTCTCCAAGGCGCAGCAGACCTCCAGGATGACCCCCGAGATCCTAGCCACGTCCAAAGAACTCCTGACACTCATGGGCATCCCCGTCATACAGGCACCCAGCGACGGAGAGGCGCAGGGCGCATACATGTGCGCCAGGGGCGATGTGTACGCATCCGCATCCCAGGATTTCGATTCCCTCCTGTTCGGAGCCCCCCTCCTGGTGAGGAACCTCACCGTCTCCGGCAGGCGCAAGGTCCCCGGCAAGAGCATCTACAAGACCGTGACACCCGAGGTCATCGACTCCGACATGATGCTCCGCGACCTGGGGATCACCAGGGAGCAGCTTGTTGACGTCTGCATCATGATCGGCACGGACTTCAACCCCGGGGTCCCCCGGATCGGTCCGAAGAAGGGTCTGAAGCTCATACAGAAGCACGGCACCCTCGAGAAGGTCATCGAGGCCGAAGGCTACGACATCCCCGGGTACGAGGACGTCCGCGAGATATTCCTCCACGGCCCGAAGTCGGAGGACTACGACGTCAGACCCAGGGAGGCGGACGCCGAAGGCGTCCTCCGGATGATGACCGACTACGGATTCTCCGAGGATCGCGTCAGAACGGTCCTGAACAAGATGGAAACCGCCCGCAAGGCGGAATCGGACAGGAAGAAGCAGAGGTCCTTGGACGCCTGGTTCCGATCGCGCCCTTACAGCGAGCTTCGAGAGCTCGCAACCCTCCGCGAACCTGCGGCTGAAGACGTCCCTGCAGCGCCTGTAGGTCCTGAACCTCTTCTCGGCGCTCTCCACGTCCCCGTAGACCTTCCAGCATCCGATGCACCTGCAGCATCTCCCCCCGTTCTCGATGTATCCCTTGACATCCTCCAGCGGATAATCGAGGAAGACCCCCACCTCCGGCGGCATGGACGGGCACAACGAGAAGCGGTCTGTGAGCTGGGACACCATGCCGACGGCATCCGCCTTCGCGTATCCGTATCCCGCGAGGAAGGACTCCACATCCGGACGGGAGAGGAGCTCCTCCAGCCTGTTGGGGCGGTAGACGTAGACGAGGCATCCGGAATCGTCGCTGCTTATGACGGATATCCTCACACCGCGGGGCATCAGCATGATCTCCAGATCGTGCAGCTGCCTGCGAATGCCATGCAGGTCGGATCCCACTCTGAACATGCTTCCGCACTTCAGGCCCGCCAGAGTCGGCGAACAATGACGGACGACGCGCTGCTGCAGATCGGGTACGGAGGTTTCCGCCCGCCCAGGGCATGTCTCTAATATCGGGCGGACTGGCTCATGGATCTCTGTCTTGTTGTCGGAAAGTCCTCTTCCGCATTCCGCGCTGTCGTGGTTCTCCGACCTCATGGTAATTAGGCTATCCTAAATTGAGTATTTAATATTTAGGCTAACCTAACTCTGAACAGGAGGCTGTCGGAATCGTATTCGTGAAAAATCGGAATTCAATTCCGAAAATTCTTAAACGTGGTCTCCGATAACACAACATGATCCCCCGCACCATCCTTCCAGTCATAGAGGAGCGTCTTAGGTTCAAGCCTGTAACGCTCATAACGGGCGCACGTCAGTGCGGAAAGACCACACTGTGCAAGCTGATCTCCAAGAAATACAGGATGAACTACGTCACGTTGGCCGACAGGGCCGAGCGCAGAAGCGCGGAACTGGATCCGGAACTGTTCCTAAAGCTGCACCCCGCACCGCTGATAATCGACGAGGTCCAGTACGTGCCGGAATTATTCCAGGCCTTGGAGGAGGTCGTAGACCGCGCCCTGTTCGAGGGGAAGGACTGTGCGGGCATGTACGTCCTCGCAGGAAGCCAGGTGTTCAGGCTCATGGAAGGCGTCACGCAATCCATGGCCGGAAGGATAGGCATCGTCGACATGGCGCCGCTGAGCCAGAGCGAGATAGCGGAACGCGAGGAGATCCCGTTCGAGGTCGACCCGGAGACGAACATGCGCAGGTCGGGGGAATTGGAGTTCACGGTGGGATCCTTCTATGACAGGCTGGTCCGCGGCTCGTATCCGGAGCTGTACGCCAAACCCGATATGCCCTCGTCCATGTTCTACTCCGATTACATCTCCACATACATCGAGAAGGACGTGTCACAGATCATCAACGTGCGGGACATGCTGCAATTCGAGGAGTTCATGGAGCTGGCCGCATCCCTCACCGGACAGGAGCTGGTGTACGAGAGCATATCCGATGCCGTCGGCATCGACGGGAAGACGGTGAAGTCGTGGATAGGGGTTCTAGAGAGGAGCGGGATAATCCATCTCCTCAGGCCGTACACGGACGGATCGCCCGTGAAGAGGATGACCAAGCGTCCGAAGATGTACTTCTGGGACACGGGTCTGGCATGCCATCTCGCGAAGGTCACGGATGCGGCATCGCTGAAGGCCGGATATCTCAGAGGGCCGATGGTCGAGACGTACATCGTCAACGAGATCATGAAGAGCCATTGCAACAACGGAAGGAGCACCGGATTCCACTACTTCAGGGACCAGGGGGACGAGATCGACCTGGTGATGGCGTCCGACGGGGTGCTGACATTGGTGGAATGCAAATCGGGGATGACCTACGATGCGAAGGATGTGAAGGCATTCGACAGACTGGACCATTCCCTGCTGAGGGTCGGCCCGTCCTGTCTGGTGTGCCTGACAGAGAAGATGTACCCGCTGAGGAAGGATGTGTACGCTTTGCCTGTGACATCCATATGAGCGGGGTTGCGGAGGTTCCTGCAGATAGTCATGTATGCCGCTTTCAACCCTATATGTCCAAGCTCGAGCAGGAACGATTAACGCCGAGGATGCGATTCCTCGGAGCATGCAGCCCTTCGCCGACGGACACGCCCATCCGGGAGAGATGACCGAGCCGTACCAGGACTACGGCGAGGCGGGGATCGTCATGGGATGCGCTTCCAGTCCGGAGGACTGGAGGGATCTGGAGATGGTGGACGACCCGAGGGTCGTCCGCTTCTACGGGGTCCACCCCTGGTATGCCGACGAATGGTCCGGATCCGTCGAGGAGATGCTGAGATCCCTGCTATCGAGGGATCCCCGCGCCGGGATCGGCGAGATCGGCTTGGATTCCCATAGAGGAGATGAAGGGAAGCAGATCCCCGTCTTGCGCAGGCAGCTGGGGATCGCCTCCGAGCTGGGAAGGGCCGTCTCCATCCACGACCTGGGGTGCGAGAAGGTCCTGCTGGATATCCTGAAGGATCTGAGGCCGTCATTCCCCGTGGTCCTCCACGCCTTCTCCAGGGAATGCTACTCCAAGCCCTTCGCGGAGCTCGGATGCTTCATGTCCATCAATCCGCGCATCCTCTCCCGCTCCCCGGAGAGGATATCCAGACTAATGGATTCCATCCCGGAGGGCCTGCTGCTTCTGGAATCCGATGCTCCCTGGACCCCGAAAGGATTCTTAGGGATGCGTCGGTTCGCGGAGCAGCTGTCGGAGGCCTGCGGCATATCCGCGGAGAGCCTCCTGAAGACATCGTACGACAACGCCCGGAGGATAGCAGAATGGACCGTATGAGCGAGAGGACGTCGCTCCTCGTCGGAGACGAGGGCGTCGAGAGGCTGAGAAGGGCATCCGCCATCGTAGTAGGGAACGGTGCCGTGGGCGGATACGCCCTGGAAGGGCTCGTGAGGGCGGGGATCGGACGCATCCGCACCGTGGACGGGGACGTGTTCTCGGAGAGTAACATGAACAGGCAGATCCTCGCCACCACCGGGACGGTCGGAAGGCCGAAGGCGGAGGTGGCCTGCGAGAGGGCCAGGTCCATTAATCCCGACATAGACATCGAGGCCATGGAGGTCCACGTGGACGAGGATGCCGTGCCGTCGATCCTCGAAGGGGATTTCGACATCCTCGTGGATGCCATAGACACCGTCAGGTGCAAGGTCATGCTCCTTCGCGCAGCATCGGAGAAGGGCATCAGGACGTTCTCGTCCATGGGAGCCGCCAGACACATGAGGGTGGACACCGTCCGCATCGGACGGCTGTCGGAGACCCGCATATGCCCTGTGGCCGCTGCCGTCAGGAAAGGTCTGAGGGATGTCGATACATCGATGATCACCTGCGTGTACAACATCGAGCCTCCGATCAGATGCGACGGAGGCAGGGACGACCACGGAAAATCCGTTCTCGGATCGATGCCTACAGTACCGGCGGTCATGGGGATGACGCTCGCCAACGAGGCGATCAACCACATACTCGGCGAACCGGCATCGAGAGATGTTTAAAAACGAGCCCGCTCTCCATTCGATATCAAACAGATCGGGCCCGTGCCGAAGGGATTCGGGATCTCCTGTCGCGGAACGTCCATGGATGATGTGCGATAAACCGATCCCTCGGAGGAACATGGCCATGTAGATCGGTATGAACAGTATATTCCCTACCTTCTTCAGATCCTTGGTGTACACGATGTACGGCTGGCCCAGTATCTTCGAATAACGTTCCATGAGGACGTCCATTGACTTATGAGCGGTGTAGTCGCTGGATTTTACCTCGATCGGATCGATCCTCCTGCCGTTGCGAACGAGGAAATCCATCTCGTAGCGGTTCTTCCCTCCTTCCATGTAGAACGTGTGGAAGAACAGATTGTTGCCATTGGCACGTAGCATCTGTGCGACGACGTTCTCGGTGAACATCCCCTCGTTCAAACGGAGATCGCCCCGGAGAAGAGCCGGATACGCATCGCATCCTGGTTCCTTTTCCATGGCCAAACTGACCAGGAGGCCCGTATCGCCCATGTAGACCTTCAGCGACCTGCGGTTGATGTTCAGAACGGTGGAAGGAACGTGTGTGTCATAGCATACGTCGGCGATCATGGATTCGCCCAGCCAGAAGACGGGTTCATCATAGTATTCCGCCTTGCTCTTCTCATCGATGTCCTTGGGAGACAGCCTCTTGTCGTGTCTGCCTAGTCCGGAAGGGATGGATTCGAACAGCATCCCCGTGCGATTCCTCCTCCGCCCCGACATCCCGGATATCTCATCGCGGTAGAGCGCCAGGATCCTCCTCTTCTCGATCTCCGCATCGACGAGATCCTCCGTCCTAACGTACGATTCCACCGCCTTGGGCATGCCTCCGACGATCATGTACCTGCGGAACATCCTCATCACCTTCTCGTGGAGGTCGCTGCCGAGAGGCTCCCTGTTCTCGAATCCCGATCTGATCAGAGGAACCGTGACCTCGTCGCCCATGGCCCAGCAGAACTCCTCGAAATCCATGGGCAGCATCCGGATCCTCTCCTCCTCGGAAGGGATGATGATGTCCTTCACACTCTCATGGATCGATATCAGACGACCCGTCTCGATGTAATCGTATCTGCCATCCTCGACCAGGAACTTCACGGCCTCTCTGGCACGGGGGAAGTACTGGACTCCGTCGAAGACGATCAGGGACCTCCTTTCATGGAGCCTGACGCGGTGGATGGCGGCCAGGGCCTGCGTCAGGAACGGGATGTCCGTCAGATCGTCGAAGAGGGCCTTCACATCGTCTCCGGCCTTGCTGAAATCCACGATGACGTAGGACTCGTACTCGTTCCTGGCGAATTCCTCGACTGTGTAGGTCTTCCCGACGCATCCGGCGCCTTCGATCAGCAATGCGGAAGCTCCGTTCGATCTCTCTTTCCATTTCAGGAGACTGTCGTAGATCTTCCTCTTCATAGATGCTGGATGCGTTGTTCCTTGAAATCTTATATCATCGAAATGGGCGTTTCCTTAGTTTTTATCAGGAGTGGAATGGGCGTTTCCTTAGATTGTTTGAATGGTGACGACGGAATCCCGCCCGCGATACCCTTATCATAGATACCGCGATGGTCCTTCGAAACCGACCCGGGGGAAGAAAAACCCCGGAGGATTCGAGGGAATGCGATGATAAAGCAGATCCGCGCCAATTATGATGCGAAGGGCATCGAGAAGGATGTCCAGCAGTACTGGAGAGAGACCGACGCCTATCACGAGACGAAGAAGCTCCGCGAGAACGGGGAGAGGTTCTACTTCGTCGACGGCCCCCCGTACACCACCGGGGCCATCCACCTGGGCACGGCCATGAACAAGACCGTCAAGGACATCCTGATCAGATACTGGAGGATGTGCGGATACAACGTCCGCGACCAGCCCGGATTCGATATGCACGGCCTCCCGATCGAGGTCAAGGTCGAGAAGAACATCGGCGTCCACTCCAAGAAGGACATCGAGACGCTCGGGATAGACAAGTTCGTCAACACCTGCAGAGAGTTCGCCCTGGGCCTCCACAAGGACATGACCGAGCAGTTCAAGCAGCTCGGGGTGTGGATGGATTGGGACAACCCCTATCAGACCATCAAGCTCGATTACCTCGAGTCCGCATGGTGGACCATCAAGAGGGCCGAGGAGAAGAAGCTCCTCCGTCCCGCCAGCAGGGTCGTCACCTGGTGCCCCAGATGCGAGACCGCTCTCGCCGAGGCCGAGATCGAGTACTGGGACGAGACCGATCCCTCCATCATGGTCAGGTTCCCCCTGAAGGACGGCTCCGCATCGCTCCTCATCTGGACCACCACCCCCTGGACCCTCGCTGCCAACATGGCCGTCGCTGCCCACCCCGACATGGACTACGCCCGCGTGAAGCTCTCCGGAGACAAGGGCGATGAGGTCGTCATCGTCCTCGAGGGACAGGCCGAGTACGTCATGCAGAAGGGAGGATACGAGAGGTTCGAGATCCTCGAGAGGATGAAGGGCAAGGACCTGGAAGGCCTCGCCTACATCCCTCCGTTCGAGTTGGAAGCCGCTCCCAGGAGCGACCGCGCATGGACCGTCGTCACCGCCGACTACGTCGAGAACGACAACACCGGACTTGTCCACACCGCCCCCGGCCACGGTCCCGACGATTACGAGACTGGGAAGAGGTACGGCATCGCACCGTTCTGCCCCGTCTCCGAGGCCGGAAGGTACACCGACGAGTTCCCGCTCCTCGCAGGCAAGAAGGTCAAGACCGTCGCCGACGACGTCATCAAGATGCTCGACGAGAAGGACCTGATGTTCAACGTCGGCAAGATCAAGCACAGGTACGGGCACTGCTGGAGATGCAAGTCCCCGATCATCTACAGGAACACCCGCCAGTGGTTCGTCGCCGTCCCCGAGGTCAAGCAGGAGATGCTCGACGAGATCGACCGCGTCAAATGGGTCCCCGACTGGGCCGGATCCACCAGGGAGAAGAACTGGGTGGAGGGCGCGAGGGAATGGTGCATCTCCAGGCAGAGGTACTGGGGGATCCCCATGCCCGTCTGGGAGTGCTCCTGCGGAGCCCGCAAGGTCGTCGGACAGTATGAGGAGCTCAAGGAGGGCGAGGGTTACACCGACGGCATGGACACCCACCGCCCCTGGATCGACGGCGTCACATTCACCTGCCCCGAGTGCGGCGGTACCATGCACAGGGTCCCGGACGTCCTGGACGTATGGTTCGACTCCGGTGTCGCCTCCTGGGCCGACCTGGGATACCCGAGGAACAAGGCCGAGTTCGACAAGTGGTGGCCCCCGAGATTCATCGTCGAGGCGCACGACCAGACCCGCGGATGGTTCTATTCCCAGCTGGGAGCCGGTGTGATCTCCTTCGACCGCGCACCTTACGACGAGGTCATGATGCACGGATGGGTCCTCGACCCCAAGGGACAGAAGATGTCCAAGTCGCTCGGGAACGTCATCGAGCCCCTGGAGGTCATCAACCAGGTCGGAGCCGATTCCCTGAGGTACTATCTCATAATGACCAACGCCCCCTGGGAGGACACCGCCTTCCAGAAGGACGGCCCGAAGAACGCCAGGAAGGTCATCAACACCTTCTGGAACGTCGTCAACTTCGCCAGCACCTACATGCTGATCGACGGATACGACCCCTCGGAGCACACCCTCGCCGACGTCGCCCCCTACATGAGGGACGAGGACCGCTGGATGGTCTCCAGGACCCAGAAGATGATCTCCCAAGCAACATCGTTCATGGAGTCCAGGGAGCTCCACAAGCTCGCCCGCACCCTGACCGACTACATCATGGAGGACCTCTCCAGATGGTACGTCTGCCTTGTGAGGGACAGGTCCTGGAGCGAGGCCGCGGACCAGCAGAAGGACAAGGAGGCCATGTACCACACCCTGTGGTACGCCATCATGAAGACCTGCATCGTCCTGGCGCCCGTGGCCCCCCACGTCTGCGAGGAGATCTACCAGCACATGGGCGGCACGAAGCTGTCCGTCCACATGGAGGACTGGCCCGTCTGCGACGAGAGCCTCATCTGCGAGGACATCGAGCACAGCACCGCGCTCGTCCAGAACATCGTCGACGTGGTTGCGGCCGAGAGGGCGAAGAACTCCTCGAAGCTCAGGTGGCCCCTGCTCCAGATCTTCGTCCGCGGGAACGACGCCGAGGTCAACAAGGCCGTCAAGAGGTTCGACAAGGTCCTCGCCGCACAGGCCAACACCAAGAGGATCGTCTACCTGGGCAAGGAGGAGATCCCCTCCGCCGAGTCCATCGAACCCGTGCCCTTCGACGAAGGGACCCTGTTCATCGACTTCACCGTCACCCCGGAGATCGAGGCCGAGGGATACGCCAGGGAGGTCATCAGGAGGATCCAGCAGATGCGCAAGGACCTGAAGCTCAACGTGGAGCAGTTCGTGGACTGCACCATCGCCGCCGAGCCCAGGCTCTCCGGCCTGCTGGAGACCTGGAAGGACCACATCTCATCCGAGGTCAGGGCCAAGACCCTGTCCTTCGTCGGCGAGGCCTCCGGCTCCGATGTGAAGGAGTGGGAGTTCACCGGTCAGAAGGTCGTCATCGGCATCACGCCGATCCAATGAAACCGAGGGGGTCCGCCCCCTCATCAAACAATTACCAGCCAGGTGACATCCGAGCAGGTGGAAACCATTGAAAAAGATCGGCCTGAATAATCATGCAGTCATGCTTTTCATAGCATCGCGGGCTCAATCGTAAATATTGGATCTGTGCCCTATTTCTACTAAGAGGATAACCAGTTTTCCTTTGTCTATCTTACTGATAAGCCTGTAGTCCCCCACCCTGTATCTCCACAATCCTGTCTTGTCTCCGGTAAGTGCCTTGCCTGTAGCAAACGGATTATCTGTATCTTCCAGATGTTTGGAAATCCAGTTGAGTATCATCGTTCTTGTGAATTTATCCATCTTTCTGAGTTGCTTTATCGCATCCTCAGTATACTCGACGGAATATCTCACTCCTCATCACCAAACATCTTCAAAACTTCTGCATGAGAATATGTCTTGGGATTATCGAGGTATCTCTTGTATGCTGCTTCTCCGACCGCGATATCGTATTCATCCTCTATCTTCTCGAAGAGAGCCTGTTTGAAGGCCTCTCCCATGGAGACACCCATCAAGGCAGCATATCTTCTAGCGAGTCTCTCCTCATCTTCAGTCAATCTTATCGAAAATGCCATTCAATCACCGACTATGTGTAGTACATTGTACTATATAATGATCAACAGCGAGCAACCATACTTAGGGTCCGTTAACAAATTAAATTAAGAATGCTCTCTTGCGGAGATGCAATAG
>ERZ773194.3782-NODE-3782-length-12641-cov-16.128238_pt1 | contig 12641 bp, 7 predicted proteins | sample MGYA00511240_ERZ773194 | MGnify/ENA primary metagenome ERZ773194 (study PRJEB29015, sample SAMEA2737774) | human gut metagenome | biome: human gut; feature: human-associated habitat; material: faeces | place: China | collected 2012 ... | reverse complement strand
CATTGGGTTCGATCGCCCGGCAATTCCATGCGCAAGCATGGCAGCGGTATGCAATGCCGCTGGTTTTGACCTGCGGTCAAAACAAATGCCGAGGCGACACGGAGCCGACGCAGTCGGCGGAGTATTCCCGTACGGGTCAGCAATTGATCTATCGTGTTCGGATACCACAAGAAACCATCCATCCGGATGGTTTCTTTTTTAGGTGATTCGTATGTCGGACCGAACCCATTGGGTTCGATCGCCCGGCAATTCCATGCGCAAGCATGGCAGCGGTATGCAATATCGCAGCCTTCAGATAACACAAAAATCCAGACATCCTTATGATGCCTGGATTTTTCGCTCCTGAGAACACCACTGCGATCCGAACGCCCAAGAGATGGACGCAAAAATATAAAAAATTGGAATCCGAACGATGCGGTCCGGCGTATTCTTTCTCATTCTGCTTGGAATTCGTGTGGGTTTCAAGGGAGCCTTTTTGCGCTGTCTTACTTGACAGGCTGGGGGAAATGTGGTACTTTATGTTTAGCAATACAAAATACTTAGAAATGCAAGGATGGTGCGGATGGAAGAACGTTTTTTGCAGCAGCTCAAGAAGGGCGTGCTGGAGCTGCTGGTTTTGCAGACGATCTGCCGGGGGCCGACCTATGGCTACGAGCTGATCGCGCAGCTCGGCAGCCGCTCCGGCGGGCTGTTTACGCTCAGGGAGGGAACGCTCTACCCGATTTTATACCGGCTGGAGGACGACGGGCTGATCGAAGCGGTCTGGCAGCAGGAGACAGGGCGTGCGGCTCCGCGGAAGATCTATTCCGCGACGGAAAAGGGCAGAGAAGAAAATGAACGCCGTCTCGGCCTCTGGGCCGGATTCCGGACGGCAGTGGACCATTTTTGCGGGGAGGATGCAGGACATGAATGAAAAACAGCTTGCGCGCTATCTGCGCGCTGTCCGACGGCGGCTGCCGCTATCGGGGCAAATGAAGGACCGGGTGATGGACGACCTGCGCAGCTCGATCAATGAGCGGCGCGAGGCCGGGCAGACGGATGCGGAGATCTTTGCCGCGCTTGGCCCGGCAAAGCAGGCCGCGGCAGAGCTTACCGCGCAGCTGCCGGGCTACGCGTTCCGCAAAAGCCCGCTGCGGTTCGTCTGCCTTGGCGCGGCGGTGCTTGCGCTGCTGGCCGGGCTTCTGAAAACCGTCACGAATCTGCGCGGCTTTGCGTCCGTCGGCGTTATCGGCGGCGCGGACGGGCCGACGGAAATTTTCATCGCCGGGCCGCAGGTTTTTGATTGGGCAGACGTGATCGCCGCCGGGATCGTGCTGGTGCTCGGACTCATCGGATATCTGCTCCTGCGCCGTCTGCCGCCGAAAAAGGGCTGAAGCCCATATAGGAGGAATGACGCACATCCGCCGGGGCATCCGTCCGGCTATGCCGGCAGCAGCAGATTGACGGCTCCGGCCAGAAGCATGACGAGGATCGGGCTGAGCTTTGTTTTGCGGAGCAGGACAAGGCAGACGGCAAAAATCGCAGCCATGGCGACAAGATCGGCGAACTCCTGCAGACTGAGCCAGCTGTGCTGCGTGACGATCACATACCCGCCGCCGAATGTAAACGCGCTGAGATACAGCGTGGAAAGAAACAGCTTTTTCAGCACCTGTTTTCTGCTCTTCATCCGATTCGTCTCCAATCTTACGCGGCCATGCGCCTCCGGTGCGCAAAAAACGTCCCCTGCCATGCGTATGGCAGGGGACGTCGCGGAATGCCGGGTTACAGCAGGATCTTTGCCAGCTCGTCGATCGTCTCGTCGAACACGCGCAGCGCGCTGCGGACGGTGTCGGGCTTCGTGAGGTCGACGCCTGCGATCTTGAGCTCTTCGAGCGGATAATCGCTGCCGCCGGTCGTGAGGAACTTCAGATAGCCGCTTGCGTCGCCGGTCGTCAGGATATGCTCGGCGATGGCCACGGCGGAGGAGAAGCCGGTCGCGTACTGATAGACGTAGAACGCGCGGTAGAAGTGGGGGACATACGACCATTCGGGGTCGATGTCCGCGTCGATGCCGATGCCGTCATAATAGGTGGCTTCGAGATCGTGATAGACCTTGTTGAGCGATGTGGCCGTCAGCGGCTGGCCCGCAGCGTAGAGATCGTGCGCCTTGCGCTCGAACTCTGCGAACAGCGTCTGCCGGTAGAGCGTCGTGCGGAAGCTCTCAAGGAAGTGGTTGAGGATGTATGCGCGGCGCTTTTCGTCCGTCTCGGTCTTCAGCAGATACTTGGTCAGCAGGACCTCGTTGACCGTCGAGGCGACCTCGGCGACCATGATGCGGTAATCGTGGTTGACATAATCCTGCGTCGCATCGGAGAACCAGGAGTGCATGGAGTGGCCCAGCTCATGCGCCAGCGTGAACGCGTCGTTAAGCGTACCGGCATAGTTCATCAGCACATACGGATGCACGCCGAACACACCGCACGAGAACGCGCCGGACTGCTTGCCGTCGTTCTCATACACGTCGACCCAGCGCTCGGCGAACGCGCGGTCCAGCAGCTTCTGGTATTCCTCGCCCAGCGGCAGCGTCGCCTTCTTGACCAGCTCCTTCGCGTCCTCAAACGCGATGGGATAGTCGACATCCTCCACGATGGGGACATACAGATCAAACACGTCGATTTTGTCGAGCTTGAGCGCGCGGCGGCGCAGCTCCAGATATTTGCGCATGGAGGGCAGGCTCTCGTGCACGGCTTCGATCAGGCTGTCATAGACGGACACGGGCACATTGCCGCCGTCCAGTGCAGCCTCGCACGCGGAGGCGTAGCCGCGCTGATTGGAGAAATAGGTGTCGAATTTGACGGAGCCGCCATAGAGCGTGGCAATGGCATCGCCGAACTGCCGGTAGGTGCCGAACATGGCGCGGAACGCACCCTCGCGCACGGAGCGGTCGCGGCTCTCGCGGAAGACAGGGAACGTACCGGCGGTGAGGCGTACCTCCTCGCCCGCCTCGTTTTTGACCATCGGCAGCTGCAAATCAACGTCGGTCAGCATCTCAAACGCGGCCTTCGGCGTGCCTGCCGCGTCGCCCAGCAGCGCCAGCATCTGCTCCCGCGCAGCGTCGAGCGTATGCGCGCGCATACGGACGATATCGTCTACTGTGTGCCGGTAGGTCGCCAGCGCCTCGTCCTGCATCCATTCGTCCAGCTTTTCCGCCGGGATCGCAAGAATTTCGGGGTTCAGGAACGCCGTTGCGGCGCTGAATTTGACGAGCAGGCTTTCGCTGCGGGCGGCCATTTCCTGATTTTCCGCAACAGAGCCGTCCTCTGTCTTCTTCAAAAACGCATAGACATAGGGCATCTCAACCTTAAACATGGAGGCATAGACGGTGTCAAGCCCCTTCTTGAACGCTTCCTTGGACGTGCCGAGTGTGCCGGGAATTGCGGCCAGCGGTGCAAGCGCGGCCTCAGCCTCCTGCATTGCGGCTTCCCACGCCGCAGTGTCCGGGTAGATCTTCGTCAGGTCCCACTGGAACCGGATATCCTGTTCGCTTCGTTTCATAGCGTATCCTCCTTTATAGATACTTCTATTATAATGACCAAAATCTTTCCTGTCAACGTCCGCTGCGGATGGGCAGGCAGTTGCTTTTTTGTCATATTCAGGGTAAAATAAATAAAAGAACCTCAATTGGGGGGAATACGATGAAGAATACTGCTCATTCCGCGCGGCAGTTTGCTTTCTGCTGCGTGACCACGGTTCTGACGGCGCTGCTTGCGGTGCTGTCGTTCCTGAATCCGGAAAAGCTGCCGTTTTCGCCGCTTCTGGTGCGTATGCTGCTGCCCGCGCTGCTGCTCGCGACCGCAGGCGTGAATTTCTGCTGCCTGAAAACGGGCGTCCGCGCGCTTTTCGCAGGAAAACCGGAACGGCACACGGCGGCAGTCCTGACCGTGCTGCTTGCTCTCGTGCTCTGCACGCTCGGCGTGTGCCCGGACGCGCCGGTCACAGCTGCGCTGCTGCTGACGGCCAGCGCATGGCTCGACCTCCTGGAGCAGCGGCTGGAATCAGAGCTTCCCGGCGTTCAGGCGGAGCGGACGGCGGAGACGATCTGGACTTGGGCAGGCTTCGCCGCCGCAGTCTGCGCGGCGGCAGTCTGGGCCGCGCTTGGCACAGGGATCGGCGCTGTGCTTACGCGGGCGCTGTGTGTGCTGGCCGCATCGGCGATCTGCCCGTTCCGCGTGATCGCGCTTCTGGCGGCCCGCCGCGCCATATCCCGGATGCCCGTCCCGGCTGCGTCCGTGCAGGCAGCTGAAGCGCTCGGCATAGCCGATACAGCGCTCGTCTGCCCCGAAGGGCTTCTGACCGGCGAACCCGCCGCTGCGGAGCTTCGCCCTGCGGGGATGGAGGAGGGGCAGTTCCTTGCGCTGGCCGCGTCGATCGTGCAGGGCTGCGACGCGCCGGAGGCGCGGGCGGTTTTCAGCGCGGCGCAGAGCCGGGGCCTCGCAACGCTTCCCGCCGAAGCCTGCGGCCAGACGCCGGATGGCTTCTGCGCCGTTCTGAACGGCAAACGCTATTACGCCGGTACCCCGGAGCAGCTGCGCAGGCACGGGATTTTTGCGCCGCGTGCGGACGACGTTTCGCTTTCCGGAAAAACGGCACTGCTGTTCGGCGTGGAGGGCGGGATGTACCTCGGCCTGATCACGCTGCAGTCTCCGCTGCTTCCGGGCGCGCCGGAGGCGTGCCGTGCGCTTGCCGCGCAGCGGCTCGATCTGCGGCTTCCGGCGGGAAATGACCCGCTTTATACGAAATGGCTTGCCGCGCAGACCGGCGCGGAGGTCACGGAAGACGCCGCGCCGGAGCAGGCGCTGGCGCAGCTTGCGCAGAAGGGGAGTCCGGCCTGCATCCGCCACGGCGAACCGGGCGCGTTTTTGCAGGCGCAGACGCCGGTTCTGTCCGTGCAGACGCTGTCTGACGCGCCGGAGGCCGTTTCCGTCTGCCGCCGAGCCGTCCGGATGCGCCGCGGCCTGCAAGGACTCGGCGCGGTCTGCACGCTTTTGCTGGCAGGCGCGGCGGGCGGCCTGCTTGCCCCGGCGCTCGATCTCGGCGCAGCCCCCGCGCTCTGCGCGCTGCTTGCCGCCGTCCTGACGGCACTGCCGGCAGCCCCTGCGCTGCAGTGACGTCCGGCGCGTAAAGCGCCCATAAATTCTTGGAAAACTTCTCCTGATTTTCCTTGCGCATTGCGGCAGGCTGTGTTATAATAAAGAAAAAATGAAGACGTGTGCCCAGAATGCCGGACGAAGGAGCCTCCGCCCGGCGCGAAGCATCGAAAAAATCCAATGGCGCAGCCATTTTCAACATAGATCCGTTTCCACAACACGAAACAAACAATAAAAAGGAGGAGATCCGAAAGAATGAAAAAGAGATTCGTTGCTTTTTTGTTGGTTCTGATTATGGTACTCGGCATGCTGCCGGTATCGGCGATGGCGGCTGGCAGCGTAGTTACTGCGCGCGGCAGCGCAGAAAATCCAATAAGGATTTATGAAAACTCTGGGAATCAGGCAGAGACGAGTTATGGCAGTGTACAGGTTCCTGTTGGAGAAACTGTCACCGATTCCGGCCAACTGACTTTTTCAACGTACAGTGCGATCGAAGGTGTTCAGGTAAGTACTGGCGGCTTTACTTATTGCAACGTTACAAGTTCCAACGAGAATGTCGTAAAAGCGACCGGCAGTTGGAGCGGCGGTGTGCTGACGATCAACTTTCAGGGCGTTGGGAATGGTACTGCGAAGATTACGGTTGATTATACCTGTACTTGTTCCAAAGGTGCGGCAGCGAATGGCTATCTTATCTACAACGTCACCGTTGGCGATGGTGGTACAACTGACCCGTCTGGAAAACCGAATGCGCCGACAGCGAGTGACATTGGCGCTTTCCCCGATGCAGGCAAAGCTGTACTGCTCCACTGTGTAGACGCGGGTGCTCGGGGGCATGATGCTACGGCCAGTAGTTTAAATAAGGTGCAGAACGGTTATTCTGTTGGCGAGGTTGTAGAGAACCCGGGCACTTACTATAACGTCGACGGAGGCAAGATAACAAAGGAACAGTTCCCGTGGATGTGTGTGGTGACAGTTCATGCTGCTCCGTTCATCGAGCTATATAACAGCAACTTCAGCGAAAGCAAAGGTGTACACAAACTTGCCGGAACCAGTAATGCAACAGCCACCCTTCATTGGTTTTGGCACAATACATACGGATGGCAATATCTAGAAAATCCCCCAATACAATTTAATATTACAAAGGATACATCCGAAAAGACCTACACCCTGACCTACTACAAAAACACGACAGACACAGTCACCAATATGCCGGATCCCAACCCGCAGACTGAAACGTCCAACACCGGCAAGGTGACGTTCCCCATTTCCAACGCGCGGCCGGTCAGAGAAGGCTACAACTTCCTCGGCTGGGCTGGGAAACAGGACGCAACGGAGCCTTCCGTCAAGCCTGGCAATACGGTTACAACAACCGCCACGACCACCAAGCTCTACGCCGTTTGGCAGTCGAACACCCCGCCCACCGACAAGCCCGCCAAGCCCACGGAAAACGACGTGACCGGCGTTGTTGTAGATATTGTCTGCGTTACGAAAACCGGAACGCATGATACGGTACAGTATTCGCTCGGATTCGCGACCACCCCACAGCATACGATCGGCGAGGTCGCAAGCGATGGCGCGGGCGGATATATCTGCCCGGTGACTGTCCGGACGGCATGGTTCGTGCAGCAGGCCAGCAATCTGGTCTGGAAGGTGCAGCACACCCCGACCGCGCAGACCATCACGTTCAACCTCACCTATGATAAAAATAGTAAGACGTGGGTGAAACCGGCAGCGAACCCGCGGATCGAAGCCACGCATGAAGTGACCCCGCCCACAAAGCCGATCATTACCGGCCGGCAGGAGTATATTCGGGTAATATGCAAGAACGAGCCGAATAAAGAGCGGAATTACGTGCCGAAGTTTGGCCGCTACACAGAATCCGACCCAGCGGTTCAGAAGGTCAATGGCGTCTGGACGTATACCATTACGATCCTTCGGGATAAGCACGTAGAAGAATTTAACAAAGACTTTCCTGGCCACGAAGACACCGACCCCAACGCAGTCACCACGATGAGCTGGGTTTGGAAGGATGCAGAGTGGAAGCTTGTCCCGGTGAACGGCCTGCGGACGGTCGGCGCGATCATCGAGGTCATCTGCGAGCCCAAAGCCCCGACGGCTGACGAGCTGAAAAAGCTTGAAATGGCTGTTCAGGTCAAGTGCGTCGTAGATGCTTCGCAGCAGCATAAGGACGCCTACGGTCTGCTCGGCGAGTGCGATGTAGACTACTTCGTCGGCGAGCCGAAGAAGGTCGGGGACGACTGGCTTTGCGACATCAGCTATGACCCCGACCCCTATGTGGCCGAGTTCAACAAGGCGTTCCCGACCCCGAAACATATCCAAAACGATGAGAAGATCGTTCCGGTCACGCTGATCTGGGTCGGGGGCAGCTGGCAGATCAAGACTCAGGGCCGCGTGCTTGTGACAGAGGTATATACCGTCACCTTTGATTCCTACGGCGGCACGCCCGTTCCGCCCGTGCAGGAAGTGGAATACGGCCTCACCGCGACCAAGCCTGCCGACCCGACGCTCAAGGGCTACACCTTTGCGTTCTGGTATCTGGGCGAAGACGAGCAGAACGCCACCGCGTATGACTTTAATACTCCCGTCACAGGCGACATCACCCTGACGGCGAAGTGGAACATCAACAAGTATACCGTCGCTTTCAATACGGACGGCGGCACGCCCGTTCCGCCCGCGCAGGAAGTGGAATACGGCCTCACCGCGACCGAGCCTGCTGCTCCCGAGAAGACCGGCTATACCTTCGACGGCTGGTATCTGGGCGATGAAAAGTATGACTTCTCCGCTGCTGTTGAGCAGAACATCACCCTGACGGCGAAGTGGACGCAGAACACCTATACCGTCACCTTCGACCCGAACGGCGGCAATGAGCTGGCTGAGGCGGATAAGACCAAGGTCGTCAAGATCGGCGAAGCCTACGGCGAACTGCCCACCCCGACCCGCAAGGGCTACAACTTCGCTGGCTGGTATACCGAAGCAGAGGAAGGCACGGTTGTCACCGCTGACACGACCGTCTCCGCGATGACCGACCATACCCTGTATGCCCACTGGGAGGCCCAAAAGGCCAACGTCCACATCATGATCTTCAAGTCGAACGATCTGGGGACGCCGATTGTAGACAGAGCGTATACCACCGATGCGGTTTACGGCGATACGCTCGACCTTGCGGAGATCGATCCGAGCAGCTATCTCGACTTCGACTTCGAGATCGACGGCGGCTGGTACGACGATGGTCTGTTCAACCTGTATAAGAAGTATGTGAGCGGCGAACAGGCGAACAAACCCGCCGCGCTGACCAAGTTGCAGATCACGGGCAACTGGCAGAATCTCAAGCTCATCGTCACCGAGCTGGTTCCTGTCGTTTACTTCAAGTCCGCAGAGGCTCTGGCAGAGTATCAAAATGACCACAGCAAGGTCGAGAACATCATCTTCACGACCAAAGCCCGCGTTGGCTCGACCCTGCCCACCGCAGACGCTCCCACCGCGACCCGCGACGGCTACACCTTCACCTTCTGGAGCCGCGAAGGCCAGATCGGCACCGACGTCACCGGCCAGACCGTCAACGGTTGGACGAACCTCGTCGCCAACTGGGAAGCCAGAACCGACACCCCGTATACGGTCGAGCATTATCTGGAAAATCTCGATGGTAGCTATGCTCTGGACACGACCGAGCCGCTGAAAGGCACGACCGACACGACCGTGACCGCAGCCGCAAAGTCCTACGATAACTTCACCTATGACAGCACAGTTCCCGGCACGGTTGCCTCCGGCAACATCGCTGGCGACGGCTCTCTGGTTCTGAAGCTGTTCTACACCCGCAACACCTACGACTACACCGTCCGCCACATCAAGCAGCTGCCCGACGGCTCCTATGACGAGGCAAACGCTGAGGTCGAAACGCTGAGCGGCAAGTTTGAAGCGCTCGCAGCCGTGACCGCGAAGGACTACGGTGAGCACTATCCGACCAACGACGCAGGCACGAAGCAGAACATCAAGATCGAAAAGGGTCTGACGATCGATGTCAAGTATGATCTCGACGAGCATACCCTGACCTTCGAAACCAACGGCGGCTCCGCCATCAACCCGGTCACGGTCCGCCACGGCAATGCAGTTGCAAGACCCGCTGACCCGACCAAGGACAAGTACACGTTCATTGGCTGGTATGCCGACCCCGAATTCACCGAGGAGTATGACTTCGCAACGGTTCTGGAAGCAGACAAGACCATCTACGCCAAGTTTGAACTGACGTCCACCCCGATCGGCGACATCTATGTCCGCTACGACGTTCTGCACATCAAGCAGCTGCCCGACGGCACCTATGATCTGGCCAACGCTGAGGTCGAGCACCTGAGCGCCAAGAAGGACACCACCGTTACCGCGGTCATCAAGGATTACAGAGCAACGCATCACGTCAATGTCAACCGCACGCTGAGCAAGCTGACCGGCACGGCTATCCAGCCCTACATGGGCGTGGACGGCAAGCCTGTCTACACCATTCTGTCGGTCTACTACGATCTGGACTTCCATACCCTGACGTTCGACACCATGGGCGGCTCCAAGATCGCGCCGGAAACGGTTCGCCATGGCCTGACGGTTGCGAAGCCCAAGGATCCCGTCAACGGCGGCTACATCTTCGACGGCTGGTACACCGACAAGACCTTCAGGACTCCGTACAACTTCGCGACCCCGCTGACGCAGGATACGACGATCTATGCCAAGTGGTTCCTCATCGTCCTGCCCGGCACCACCGTCAAGAAGACTGCCCCGAAGCTCAACACCTCCGACCACTTCGCGTATGTCCAGGGTTATCCCGATGGCACTGTGAAGCCCGCAGGCAACATCACCCGCGCTGAGACGGCCGCGATCCTCTTCCGTCTCATGGATGATGCGTCCCGCAAGACCTATTACTCCACCAAGAGCGGCTTCCGCGATGTCGCCTCCGGCAGCTGGTACAACACCTACGTTGCGACTCTGAACAACGCCGGTGTCATCACCGACAGCTCCAACGGCTACTTCCGCCCGAATGAAGCCATCACCCGTGCAGAGCTCGCCGCCATGCTCGCCAAGTTCTCCGAGACGACCGGCGCTGCGAACTACTTCAATGACGTGTCCGCCAAGTACTGGGCGGCCAACGCCATCGCGATCTGCGCCAAGCTCGGCTGGATCAACGGCTATCCCGACGGCACCTTCCGTCCGGACAAAAACGTGACCCGTGCTGAACTCATGGCTATGATCAACCGTGCCACCGGCCGTGCGCCCAAGTCCGCCGACGCATTCCTGCCCGGCATGAAGACCTGGATCGACAACACCGCCGATAAGTGGTACTACCTCGACGTGCAGGAAGCTACCAACAGCCATTCCTACACGGTCAAGGGTTCCGAAACCTGGACGGCTCTGACCTCCGACCCCAACTGGTCGCTGTACGAGTAAGCCTCTTCGGACGCAATTCCCCGGTATAATCCAAATCAGCCCCTGCCGCCAATTCGGCGGCAGGGGCTGAAAAATTCCCCCGGCGGCGCAGTCCACGACGGACTGCCGCTGGGGGAAGCTGTTTATTTTTGGACGCTGCGTGTCATAACCGGCCCAGACGGAACTGCTCGATCATTTCACCGGTCAGACTGATGTGGGAGTGATCCTCCGGCAGCTCGCTGCGCAGGTGCCAGTTCGCCTCGGCCAGCTCGGATTCCTGCACGGTGATCCTGTCGCTGCCATCCAGCTCACAGACGAAGCCCATCAGGAGCGTGTCCGTGAACACCCACGGCTGGGATTTGTAAAAGCGGAGGTTTTTGACCCGGAGGCCAGCCTCCTCCATGACCTCGCGGTGCACCGTGTCCTCAATCGACTCACCGATCTCATTAAAGCCCGCGATGAGGGCATATTTTTTGAACGGCCGACCGCGATAGCGCGTGAGCAGCAGCCGGTCGCCGTCGTGCACCGCGACGATCACAGCCGGGCAGATCTTCGGGTAGACCGTGTTTTTGCAATGCGGGCAGACCATGGCGCGCTCGACCGTGCTTTTCTCCATGCGCGCGCCGCATCTGCCGCAGAATTTCTGGGAATCATACCAGCGGTACAGGCTTTCGCCCGCAGCGGCGGCGAACAGCGCCAGACTCGTCCCGTCCGTCATGGCGCGGAGCGACGAAGAGGGAGCATAGCGGAACGTGTCTGTCTCGCCGGGGTGGGCGGAGACGAGATAATATGCCGTTTCGTCAATGGAAAAGGCGTACTGCGCCTCGCCGCCGTCCGGGATCTCGCACATCCGGGGCAGTGTGAGCGTTTCGCCGCTCAAATTACAGTAAACTGTATGATCCGGCTCAAAAATCAGCGCAATATCATCCGGCGACGGTGCTTTCCACGACATTTCATTGTGATACATATGCGGATACAGATCCTGAAGCATAGCTTTCCCTCCTCAGCGCCCGGCGAAGAACACTTCGATCTCCGCCCGGCCTGCCTGTACGCTGCCCTGCGCGAAAAACGGCTTTCCGCCGCCGTGTCCGTGCAGCTGCGCGTTCAGCTCCTTTACCAGCTGCCGCAGATCGCCGTCCTGTTCGCCGACGGCGTATTTATAGCCATCGGCGTCGCTGCCGGCAAAAACAGCCGCACGACCCCCGCAGGCCGACATGACCAGATCAGTCAGCCGCCGCAGGCTGTCCGGGTTCATCGCAGGCTCAAACAGCAGGACGTTTCCTGCCCCGGCAAGTGCCTGCGCCTTCTGCGCAAACACAGCCTCTTCCAGCCCGGCTGCGCGCTGCTTCTGCGCGGCCTCCGCGTCCAGAAGCCGGCGCACGGCGGCAGCCGTCTCCAGCGGCTTCGCCGACAGCAGGCCTGACACGCGCCGGTTCTGCTCGGCAATTTCGCTCAAATAGGCAAGCGCACGTCTGCCGCACAGAATTTCCAGCCGCACGCCGTCATGGAATTTCACGCAGGAGAAAATTTTGATCAGCCCAATTTCCCCGGTGCTGCTTACGTGCGTCCCACAACAGGCGCAGATGTCCGCGCCGGGGATGGTCACGATGCGCACCTGACCGGTCAGCTCCTTCTTGCTGCGGTAGGGGATGGTCTTCAGCGCCTCGGCATCCGGGTATGTAATTTCGATCGGGACGTTTTTCCAGACCCACTCGTTGGCCTCGGCCTCGACGGCGGACAGGTCCTCCTGCGTCAGCATACCGGAAAAATCAATGGTCACAAAATCCGCGCCCATGTGGAAGCCAACGTTTTCATAGCCGAAGCGGCGGTGCACGATGCCGGAGAGAATGTGCTCGCCGGAATGCAGCTGCATGAATTCGAACCGGCGGCCAGAATCGATTTGACCCTCGACAATCTGCCCCACGGCAAGCGGCTGTTCACAAAAATGCACGATCTTGCCATCGCGCTCATGCGTGTCGGTCACGCGGACGCCGGACAGGAAGCCGGTGTCACCCGGCTGGCCACCGCCCTCCGGATAAAAGCAGGTTCTGTCCAGCACGACATCATAGCCGTGCTTTCCCGGCTGAC
>ERZ773194.3780-NODE-3780-length-12648-cov-3.701342_pt1 | contig 12648 bp, 10 predicted proteins | sample MGYA00511240_ERZ773194 | MGnify/ENA primary metagenome ERZ773194 (study PRJEB29015, sample SAMEA2737774) | human gut metagenome | biome: human gut; feature: human-associated habitat; material: faeces | place: China | collected 2012 ... | reverse complement strand
TGTTTGTTTTAACGACATCAATCAGGAGTTGGTAGACAAAGGTATGGCTGCATACGCTGCAAAGGGAATTAAGGCTCATGGTTATGTATGCGACGTAACAGACGAACCGGCTGTTCAGGCTATGGTTGCTACTATCGCAAAAGAAGTAGGTACAATTGACATCCTTGTAAATAACGCAGGTATTATCCGCCGTGTTCCTATGCACGAAATGGAAGCTGCTGATTTCCGTAAAGTAATCGACATCGACTTGAATGCTCCGTTTATCGTTTCCAAGGCTGTTTTGCCTGCTATGATGGAAAAGCGTGCCGGTAAGATTATCAACATCTGTTCTATGATGTCTGAGCTGGGTCGTGAAACTGTTTCTGCTTATGCTGCCGCTAAGGGTGGTCTGAAGATGCTGACTCGCAATATCTGCTCTGAATATGGTGAATACAACATTCAGTGTAACGGTATCGGCCCGGGTTACATCGCTACTCCGCAAACTGCTCCTCTTCGTGAGAAACAAGCAGACGGAAGCCGTCACCCATTCGATTCATTCATCTGCGCCAAGACTCCTGCCGGTCGTTGGTTGGATCCTGAAGAACTGACAGGTCCTGCTGTATTCCTTGCTTCTGAAGCTTCTAACGCTGTCAACGGCCACGTTCTTTATGTAGATGGTGGTATCCTTGCTTATATCGGAAAACAGCCGAAATAATGTAAGATAGAAGAGATTCCGATAAGGTGATAGAATGGCAAAGAGCATCCTCTTTTCATCTGTCACCTTATTTTTTATCATTCCCTTTGCAGGAGCTATAGGACCGACTTATTGGACATATATGCCCAACGTGTTGAACATATATATCCAACACGTTGGATATATATAGCTGATGCGTTGGATCTATATATCCAACAGATGCGGATATAATAGCCTCTATTTGCAAAGTATATATTATTCATTCAATGTAGACTAATTATGAAAAAGATATTAATTCTGTTTGCTGTAGTCTTGATAGGGTTTGCTTCTTGTGCCGACAGTAAACAGTCAATGACAATCACAGTGACCAATCCGCTGGCTCTTGAACGGGTGGGGGAGATGGTTGAAGTGCCGATGAGCGATGTTGTTGCCAAGTTGAAACTGGCAGATACAGCGCAGATTGTAGTGCTTGATGTTGACGGTCAGCAAGTGCCTTATCAGGTGACGTATGACGAAAAGGTTGTTTTCCCCGCTACGGTAGAAGCGAACGGAACGGCTATTTACACTATTCAACCGGGTACACCGGCACCTTTCGATGTCGTTGCTTGCGGTAAGTACTACCCCGAACGTCTGGACGACGTTGCCTGGGAGAATGATCTTGGCGGATTCCGTGCGTATGGCCCTGCTTTGCAAGCCCGCGGAGAGCGTGGTTTCGGCTACGACCTTTTCACGAAGTACAACACAACAGAGCCGATTCTGGAATCTCTCTATGCGGAAGAACTGAATCCTGAAAAGCGTGCCAAGATAGCTGAATTGAAAAAGACAGATCCTAAAGCTGCCTCCGAACTACAAAAAGCTATCTCTTACCATATCGATCATGGATATGGCATGGATTGTTATGCCGTAGGACCTACGTTGGGTGCCGGTGTTGCTGCTCTGATGGCAGGTGACACTATTATCTATCCTTACTGCTATCGTACACAGGAAATTCTTGATAATGGCCCGCTGCGTTTCACGGTGAAGCTGGAATTTAATCCGCTGGTAGTTCGTGGAGACTCTAATGTAGTGGAGACACGTGTAATCTCACTGGATGCAGGTTCTTATCTCAACAAAACGATTGTTTCATATACCAATCTGAAAGAAGCAATGCCGGTGACTACCGGACTGGTTCTGCGTGAACCGGACGGTGCGACTGTGGCAGATGCTGCCAATGGCTATATCACTTACGTGGATCCTACAACAGATCGTAGCGGTGCAAACGGCAAGATATTTGTCGGTGCTGCATTTCCTGCACAGGTGAAAGAAGCGAAAGTGGTTCTTTTTTCTGAAAAGGAAAAGAAAGAACGTGGCGGGGCCGACGGTCATGTTTTAGCTATCAGCGAATATGAGCCGGGTTCTGAATATACTTATTACTGGGGTTCTGCCTGGGATAAGGCTGCTATCAAGACTCCGGATGCTTGGAATAAATATATGGCTGAATATGCGCAGAAGTTGCGCACACCGCTGGCAGTAGCATATTGATGTGTTGAATTGCTTTTCCAATAGATTAAGCAAAGGTTTCTTTGGTGAAAAGAAACCTTTGCTTAATTTTATCTTCCTGAAAAAGAAAGAAAGTTTTTATGTTATAACGCCTTTGAATTATCTCGTAAAAGCGTGTTGTTCGTAATATTCGTATGTTGTTCCGTCTTCTTTCTCTTTTTCACGAAGTTCATAGACTAATTCATTTTCTGTCATTGTGGTCACTGTCCACACTTCTGTGTAATTATCCTCTTCAGTGTCGATGAGAGTCAGCTTATTACCGGAGTAGCTCCATGTACCATGATAATAATTAGTACTTCCGGAGGAGTTGTAGACATCTTTTTCTACATACGTACCGTCTTTCTTGAACTCTATGGAATAACGGTTGGTTCCATTTACAAAATCTTCTTTAGAGTCACTTACCTTTTCACCATCTTCCCATTCTTGTGAAAGATAATACACTCCATTCCATGTTCCTAACAATAAATCGCGTGAACCGACAGCGTCGTCATCGTCGTCGCCACAGGAATAAATGCTGAACGACAGTAATACTGCAACTATGCAAACGGTTGCTTTCCAGATTGTTTTCATAATAAATTGTTTTAATTGTTTGATTTTGAGATGATTCGTTTTTTAGACTCTATTTGATAATAGTTTCCACATGTCCGTTCTTGAAGAACAGGTAGAACGAGCTGGAATACATCCATTGCACTTCTCCATTTGATTCTTGAATACTCTGCGGTTTGCCGAAAGCCAGTAGACATTCATCTTCCGTCATGCCTTTCACCGGCTTGTTGATGTTGATTTCATTCCAGTGAGTAATCGGTGAAAGCTGGTTCGTTATGATGAAGTCGAACATTTTGTTCAATACTTGCGATTCAACCTGTACGAAATCATCCATGATTTCTTTGTGAGATGCTTTCTTGTCCGGTTGTAGCTTCTCCATAGGAGTGATTTTTTTCATTATCACTGCTGATGACTCTATCCGTATATTGGAAAGATAATAAACCAGTTTACCGTCCTTTACTTGAAACAGGGCTTTGCAATAGTAAGTATTCTTTTGATTTGAGTCTGCCTGCGAGGCAAGTAACAGATCGCAACTGAAGTTTTTAGCCGGTACGTTGACCTCCGCTATTCCTTCCCGTAACTGTGGACAGACATTCTTGACGATCCATAGCAGTGCATTAGCGTAGATGTTTTCGTCTTGCATATCGCTGAAAGGGGTAAATCCGCTGACCACATATTTATTGCCGTCTGCACTGACAGGATAGCTCTTTTTCTGTTCGGTGAAAGTCTGTGCTGTTAGTGGGATAATTCCTACCAGTAGATACAAGATTACCAGAAATTGTCGTTTGGTCATCATATTCCGTTCTTTTTAAGAAAACAGCATCCACGGCCCTTTTTGTGAAAAGAAAAGATCGTGGACGCTGAATAAATAATATGGTTTATTGAGGTTTGGTTGTCCTTAGAAGGCAATACCCAGACGAATCATAAAGTTACTGGTCTTGAATCCGTCGGTATCGCTGAATGCATCTATAAATCCGCGTTGGTAGGTAAGATCCAGATTGAAACGGTCATACCAGACTCCTACGCCGATATTCATACCTGCATCAAAATGATTGTAGTCAACCTCCATATAATCTGCATAATCACCCCAACTGATACTTTCTCCATTTTCTTTCATTTTGCTTGTGTAATCGTAACTAGCGAAGACTCCTACATGCGGGTCGATACGGACGTTGTCCGCCACAGCAAATTTCCATCCGAATGTGAACGGAGAATATTGTATGTTGTGAGCCATACATTTCGTGTCGTCCACTTTGAAACCACGGGAGCCAAGTCCAAACTCCATCCCCCAGTATCCTCCTGTACTGCCTAAAGGCTTCTGATAGCCAAATGTTGCGTTATATCCGATGTTTGAATCAGCTCCTTCGGCTCCGTCACCGGAGAAGTTCATGATATTCAGGCCTGCACGTAAGAACCATTGTGTGCTGCTGGCTTGCTTTTCAGTTTTGACGATTGCACTTCTGGATGATACGATTTGCGCTTGAGTTCCTACGCACAATAAGAGTGCGGCAACCATTGATAATACTTTTTTCATTGTTATTGATATTTTAGTGATTAATTCTTATTCTTAACGACGGGCGCTATCTGGCTTTTTCCATCTGTGGGTGACAACTTCTGTAGGCGAATCCATTCGTAATCGTCCTTAGTGGCCGGATGCCAGTTGACGAAAATTCCGGGATAACCTACCACCGTAACCGTGTACCCACCTGTTTTTTCATTATCTTCCACTTTGAAAGTGGCCCCCATGATGACGTCGCAATTATATTTAATGGTGGACAGATACGTCCCCCATGCACGGATGTTGTCAAGTTCTCCTTTCATGGCGATCTCCACTTCCTCTTTGCTTAGTGTCCATTCATCCTTGATCCGTCCCTTATCTTCCAGTATTTTCACCTCGACAACTGTCGGTTTGACACAAACTTCAGTAACTGCATCGCCTGCACGTGCCTGTGCGTCACGAAACTTGAAGACCGTCTTTTGCGCATGGGCTCCGACGGCACAACCGACAACCAGAGCAATAATCAGAAATAGTTTTTTCGTTTTCATGTCCTTTTGTGATTATATGTTAATATGCCTGCAAAGGTATGCGAAAGGAGTATACTACCGGGTGAAAACATAGTTCCAAGAACGATACGAAATTGTATCCTATTTGGATACACTGGGGAAGCTTCCGGTGTTGATACTGTCGGACAGATCGCGGAAGAAATCGTGGCCGAGGATGTAGGAGATGCGCCAGAGCAGGTGGATGTCAATATTCTCTTTCCGGAATATCTTGTAAACATTGGGGCGTGTGCAGCATAGTTGGGTAGCGAACCAGGTGACGGTGCGTCCCTGTTCGTGAAGCGTGCGTTCAATAAGTTGTCCTGCATGAATCATGTGCCTATTCTGCTTATGTGTGTCCCCCGGACTCCCGTTGGGCGGACAATTCAATCTATTATTGACAGGAATATATAGAAATGGCGTGGGAATCTCTCACCTTCGTCCGTTCCATGTTCAAGGCCTTCGCAATGCCAATTATCGGGAACGAACAACGCAGAAAGCCCACGCCGATATGTACAACACCCGTAGCCCCCCTTTGTTTATCAAAGTGAGGCACGGATGTATATAAATACACATCAGGAGGACGTCTTTGTTGCTGTTAGTCATTCCGATAGGTCAAAGTTTGCGAAGTTTTGAACATAAATGACAAACGCTTGTAAACGTCTTCTCAATATAAACATCTCTCCCTCGCCACCCGGAGGCTTTCTGCGGAAGAGACCGTTGCAAATGTATAAAAAAATACGGATGGAAAGGGTAATGTGAATCAGAAACTTTTTGAATATCGGTTATTTTGCCCTCTTTTTTCCCTTTGCCGGGCGAAATGCGCTTATACTGACATCTTATAAGAAAGAGGAGCGATCTCCCAATTTCGGGCACGAAACAGGCCTTAAACTACAAAAGCCGGGGCACAAGACCTCGGCTTATATTTTTATCTTCTTATCAGGGAGCTTTTTGGCTCATTGGAGACTTTCTATAACATCTTGAATTCATACCCTTCCTCTTTCAGGAATTCAATGGCACGAGGAAGTGCATATTGCAGGTTACCATTATTCCAGGACTTCAGCGAATCATGGAAAGTGATGATGGAACCGTTGCGTGCATAGCGCTTCACATTGTTCAATACCTGTTCCGGGCGCATCCGTTTACTATAATCACGAGTTACGAGATCCCACATGATAATGCGGTAATGATAGCGCAAGGTATAATACTGCCGGAACCCCATGTGTCCGTGTGGCGGACGGAAGAGATCGGAATGAATAATTTCGTCTACCTTTCTGGCGTTTGCGAGGTAATCCGGATTAGAATATTCAAATCCACGGATGTGGTTGAAGGTATGGTTACCGATGCGGTGTCCGTGTTCTACCACCATCCGGTATTCATCCGGGTGCTTGCGTATATTGTCGCCTACCATAAAGAAGGTAGCTTTAACATGATGCTTTTCCAATACTTCCAGTACCCAGGGAGTTACTTCAGGGATGGGGCCGTCGTCAAAAGTCAGATAGACTGCCCGTTCATTCGGATCCATCCGGAAGATAGCTTGTGGATACAACGCCCGGAAAAGCCAAGGTGGTTGTTCTATAAACATGAGAGTCTGTGTTAAACAAGTATTAAGTAATAAGTATTAAGTATGATCCATGCGGAAAACATATCGGACGCCTATGGTAATACTTAATACCTGATACTTAATACTTACTATTTATTTCCCTTTCATTCTTGTCACGTACTCGTTATAAAGTTGGTCGAGTTGCGTGGAGTAATGTTTCGCGAGTTCTTCTGATTTGTATTTTTCCATTAAGCGGACTTCGGCGTCAAGCAAGCTGGCGTTGTACACGAAGTTTTCGCCGGCGATGGCAAGCTGGTTGTCGTTCAGGCTAAGATACCAGATCATGTATTCGAGCGATTTGTTGGCAAGCTCGTCGATGATCTTGTTAGCTTTCTCGTTCTGTCCCAGCTGGTAATAAGATTCTGCCATTTGGAAGGCGCCGTTTGCCCAGTCGTACGGTACGTTGTATGACGGAATCATCTTTTCGGCGTAGTCGAGTGCGGCGAGTGCCTTATCCTTCTTGCCTTCTTTGATAAGCTGGCCTACGAGTTGCGTGAAGATACGGCGGTGCGTGTAGCACATACGCATCACGTTCTCGTCGATATAGATACCCGGTTTGTCGATACCGCCGAACTTGAACTTGTTCATCAGGTTGTCATACATCTTTTCGCTGTCTATCTTGCTGTCCAGTTTGTCCGTATCGAATGGTGTGAAACGGTAGGCAAGACCTTCCTGCATAAAGTGGTTGCCCATGCCCAGATGGTTTTCGCTTCCTACGGTGATTGCCATATAGATAGGACGTTCCCAGTTGGCATTGGCAAGCATTTCGAGCATCATCAGTTCACTCTTGTAGAGCGCACGTTTCGGGCTTCCGTTGGCGTCTCTGAGGGTGATCGTCATATATTCGGGGATAGAGTCGCCCAGAGCTTCCGGTATCTTCATGCCGGAGCGGCGTACGGCTTCTTTGTCCACCTTCATTACGATGCTGTCCGTAGGGATAAGCGGCAGTTGGATATCTTTTCCAGTCTTTTTGAGAAGCTCTTTCAACTGGTCGTTCTTACCGAGCATCCAACGGTTGATGATTTCCTTCAATTCGTATGGATTCTCACCAAAAATGGAGTGAACGAGTGATAATATGGTAGTGTCTCCCTGTGCAGCCAGTTCGTTTGCCTGTTTGAAATAGCTGTCGATAAAGGCCTTCATTTCCGTACGGATAGGGATATATTCATTTTGTCCTTCCACATATTCCACACGGTCCCAAGTGATAGGAAGCGACGGGGAATCGTAGGCCGGACGTTTCATTTGGTCGATGTACCAGTCTGTTTGCAAGTAACTTAGGTTACAGGTGCGGGCATCTGTACGGAAGCCTTCCGTTTCCTGGTTGTACCACAATGGGAAAGTATCGTTATCACCATTGGTATAGATAATCGGATTTCCTTTTTCCTGTAAGGTCATCAGGTAGTTCTGTCCGAAGTCGCGGGCAACGAAGCGTCCGCTACGGTCGTGGTCATCCCAAGTCTGTCCCGCCATCTGGATGGGGACGAACAAACAGAGTACTGAAGCCAGTACAGCTGCCGGAAGTTCCTGCATCTTACAGTATTCTCGCAGCATGCGGATGATACCTGCCACTCCCATACCTACCCAGATGGCAAAGGCGTAGAACGAACCGGCATACGCGTAATCTCGTTCACGGGGCTGTGCAGGGGTTTGGTTGAGGTAGAGCACGATGGCGATACCTGTCATGAAGAACAGGAAGAAGACCACCCAGAATTGCTGGATACCCCGCTGGCTATGATAAGCCTGCCAGAAGAGTCCGATTAAGCCGAGAATCAGCGGCAGACAGTAGAATACGTTGTGTCCTTTATTGTTTTTGAGATCCTGCGGAAGCAGTTCCTGATTACCTACCAGCAAGTTGTCGATAAACGGAATACCGGTGATCCAGTTGCCATGTTCAATTTCTCCGCTACCCTGTATGTCGTTCTGTCGTCCGGCAAAGTTCCACATGAAATAACGCCAGTACATGAAGTTCAACTGGTAGGAGAAGAAGAATTTGATATTTTCCCATTGGTTAGGCATGTTCACCATTACCATTTCTCCGCACTGGTCGTAAGGAACGTCGTGTCCTTTGATGTCTACCCATTGCTTGTAGAGTGGTGCGTGTGACGAGCTGTACATACGCGGGAAAAACATATTCTGCGCATATTCGTATTCCACACGTCCGGGAAGTTCGATATAAGAGTCTTTTTCGTCGGGAGAAGTCTTTTCCTTGCGGACAAACTTGCTTCCTGCTTCCGACTGGCGCGGAATACAATAGCCGTCTTTTACGTCGAGTGCCACTTTCGAAGAGAAAGCAGGGCCGTAGAAGAGCGGACGGGTTCCGTATTGTTCACGGCCGAGGTATTCGCCCAAGGTGAATATATCCTCCGGTGAGTTCTGGTCCATCGGAGTGTTGGCAGTAGAACGGATAACGATCAGTGCGTAAGAAGAATACCCGATTACGATCATCATGGTGCACAGCAATGCTGTGTTCATGGTGCGGGCGGTGATACGCCATCTCTCTTTGATTTTAGCCTGTACACTCGGAGCAAGATAAAGTCCCAGTGCGGCAATAACCAAAATACCGATGATGATACTGCTGGCTCCGTGTCCGTAGAATGGGATACCCAGCAAAGCGATCGTCAGGATAAAGGAGATAGCCATGCGCGTTTTGTTCTTTTCGGTGTAACTTTCGTATACACCCCAGATCAGAGCGGCCGCAAGCAGAATGATATAAACCACTACGCCCGAATTGAATGACATTCCGAGTCCGTTGACGAACAACAGTTCAAACCAGCCGCCTACTTTCACGATACCCGGTACGATGCCGTAAAGCACGGCTGCAACGAGCACCATTGAACCTAATAGCGCTATTAACGAACCTTTGGCGGTAGCATTCGGTGTTTTTTTGTAGTAGTATACCAATACGATGGCAGGCAGACAAAGCAAGTTCAATAAGTGCACACCGATACTCAATCCGGTCAGATAGGCGATGAGGATAATCCAACGGTCGCTGTGCGGCTGGTCGGCTACGTCTTCCCATTTCAGAATCAACCAGAAAACAACAGCGGTAAACAGGGAGGAGAAGGCATATACTTCACCTTCCACGGCCGAGAACCAGAATGTGTCACTGAATGTATAAACCAGTGCACCGATCAGTCCGCTACCCATCACTGTGATAAGCTGTCCTTTGGTGATATTGTTTTCGTCAGTGATAATCAGTTTGCGTACCAGGTGGGTGATGCTCCAGAAAAGGAACAGGATACAGGCGCCACTCATGAGGGCACTCATGTAATTCACCATTTTAGCAACAGTTGTTACGTCGGAAGCAAATTGAGAAAACAGATTCGCCACTAGCATGAAGAAAGGTGCGCCGGGCGGGTGTCCGACTTCCAATTTATAGCCGGTAGTTATAAACTCAGGGCAATCCCAGAAACTTGCGGTCGGTTCTATTGTCAGGCAGTAGACGGTTGCCGCAATGATGAATGTAAGCCAACCCATAAGGTTGTTTACGGTTCTGTACTGTTTCATTAGCACTATCGTAGTTTATTCGTTAAAAACAAATTATGAGGTCGCAAAGATAGTGATTTGTAAGGATAATGAGGAAGAAAGTAAGAAATATTAAGTAACGGAGGGGTGATTTACTATCTCTTTCACTCTTCCGGAAGGCGGGAACTTGTGTGTTGGCAAGTAAGGAAATTATTTTTAGTCCTTTAATAAATAAGCTCTGGTGTATTAGAGATAAACTTCCTTTATCCTGTTAGTGAACTTCTTTTGCCTTAATAACAAACTTCCTTTTCATTAGTCATAAACTATAATTGCAAGTTTTGTTTTTATAAATGAAACTTGCAATTATAAAAACAAAGCTTTCAATTTTATAAACGTAACTTGCGTTTATAGATTATCCTTAGTCAATCATAACTTTCCTGTTAGAGAAGAACAAGTTTACTATTAATACAACGGAAGTTTACTATTAATAGCTTGGACGTTAGGTGTTAACACTTGTAATATCAGCTGTTAATGGTTGAGATTTCAGGTATTAATACTTGGGTTGCTGTATATATATGTTTGGGATATTGAATATGTGTATCCTTTAATGATGGTGATGATGTTCCCCTAAAACCCGATGAGGCAGTGTGCCGTGTCCCAATAGCTCGATGGGGCAGTTGAAGTTTCTTTCCAGCCATTCGGTAGTGACGCCCGTGTCCGGATGGTAATCCAGTGTTTCATTGACACAGGCGATGGATTTTACCTGTTGCAATACAGTGCCGATGTCGTGACTGACAAGGATAATGGCACATTCTTTATTGATTTCAGCTAATAACTCATAAAGGCGTGCTTCGAAACGCTTGTCGATATACGTGCTGGGTTCATCAAGAATCAACACTGCAGGATCCGAGATGATGGCACGTCCTAACAGGGCACGTTGCAGTTGTCCACCGCTTAATTGTCCGATAGAGCGGCTTTCAAGCCCTTCAAGCCCCATGCGGGCGATAATCTGTTTGCCTTTCTCTCTCTGTTCGGGAGTGAACCGGGAGGTGAGCGACTTCTGTATGCTCAATCCGGACAGGATCACTTCTTCCACGGAAATAGGGAACTTTCGGTCTATGGTGCTATATTGCGGTAGGTAACCGAGGAAAAGCTGGGATTTTGCGGAAGAACTTTGGTGGGAGTTTTTGGCAGATGTTTCTGTCGAAGTCCCTTCCGTAGATGTTCTTATGGGAGCCTTCTCGGGAGTATGGAATATAATTTCCCCTCCGGTTGGTTTTAACAAACCGAGGATGCACTTTATAAGCGTTGTTTTGCCGCCTCCGTTCGGACCTATAATACCTAGAAAATCCCGTTCGTAGATGCTTAGATTAACATCGTGGAGAACAGTGCGACCGTCATATCCGGCGGAAAGATTCTTTATTTCGATTATTGGTTTCATCATTGGAAAGGGCTTGATTGGTTCTTTCTTTATACGTTTATTTGGTGGCAGCTTGCGGCGCAAGGGCTTTGGCTACATTCAGCATCTCTTCCTCCCAGTCATAACTTAACGGGTTGATAGGGACCACTTTCGTTCCGGTTTGTTGCGCGATGGTTTCCGCATTGCGTTTGTCAAACTCCGGTTGAACGAAGATAACGCCTACATTTTCCGCCTGACAGACGTCTATCAGATCTTTCAGATGAGCGGGAGAGGGTTCTTTGCCTCCTTCTTCGATCGAAATCTGATGCAATCCGTAGTCGCGGGCGAAGTAGGAGAGGGCCGGATGATAAATCATGAAGGCTTTGGCTGCTTCGGGGACAGAGAGTTGTCGGCGAATCAGGCTGTCGGTGTGCTGGATGCGCTGACAGAGAGAATCGTAACGGTTTCTATAATATGGTTCGTTTGCTTTATCCAGTTGGCTAAGGGCCTTGTAGGTGTTTCCGGCGATGATTAAAGCATTACCGGTAGAATTCCATACGTGTGGCTCTACGGCGTGGATATGGCCGTCGTGACTGTTGTGGCCGTGGGCATGGCCATGGTCATCATTATTGAGTATGAGGTCGATTCCTTTCGAGGTGTCGAACACTTGGATATGGGGAGTATTGTTCATCAGGCGATCCATCCAGGTTTGTTCGAAGCCGATGTACCCGATGCGGAAATAGGCTTTGCTGTCTCCTAAAGAAACAAGTTGCTGGGGGATAGGATCGTATGTCTCCGGGCTGGAACCTTTGGGTACCATGCTGACTACTTTGAATTTATCTCCGGCAATAGCTTCGGTGAAATAACGTTGCGGTTCCAGTGTGACGGTTATCACCGGCTTTGTCTCGTCATCGTTACTTGCTTGGGAGGAACGTCCTGTGCAGGCTGCCATCAGGAGGCAGGCACCAAGAAGGAAAAGTGTTCTCATATCTTTTAGTTGTTGTTTCATGATTTTTTCTGTTTCGGGGTTTCAATCTTATCTTGTTTCTACTCTTGTTTCCGGGCCCGTAATATTTCCCGTTTACCACCCGGAGGCCCGGGGAGACGTTCTACTGTGAATCCGGCTGTCTGCAACATTCGGCGTACTACACCTTTGGCACAGTAGGTAGTCAGAATTCCGTCTTTATCTAATAAAACATAGAGACGGTTGAATAGTTCTTGCGACCACATTTCCGGTTGCTTTTCCGGGGCGAAGGCGTCGAAATAGATGGTATTAAACGGAGTATTGGAAGTTGAGTATTGAGAAATGACTGCATTGTTGTTGGTGCTGTTCATTTTTGACTCTTCCTTCTTTCCCGTTATCCATTGATTGACGTCCGTTTC
>ERZ773194.3776-NODE-3776-length-12654-cov-5.087785_pt1 | contig 12654 bp, 10 predicted proteins | sample MGYA00511240_ERZ773194 | MGnify/ENA primary metagenome ERZ773194 (study PRJEB29015, sample SAMEA2737774) | human gut metagenome | biome: human gut; feature: human-associated habitat; material: faeces | place: China | collected 2012 ... | reverse complement strand
ATCACCACAATTCCTCTTTTGCATGGATGTTATCGCTCCCGGCATCTCACATCAGACAGATCAATCAAAAAAAATACCTGATAAGCTATCTCCTTTGTGTCTGTCCTACCGATCCTGGCGCATCTGCGGCACGGCGCAATGCGTAACTGTTCCTTACGTCCAGTGAAATCATCGTATTCAGTTGTCCGTGTCTAATAGGATTATTTCCTGTGGACACATCTAAATTATAAAAGCGGATTTTGAAAAATGGTAGACTATTTGTTCCGTTGCAAATATAACGGAATAACAAGATATTCTTAAGAAACCCCTGAAAATATAATGAGGCAGCATACCTGCCACCTCATTTCATTTTCAAGAAATCTTGATTTTTTCTTTTATCTGTGCAGGAAGATCCAAATTTTCTCTTCCTGCGCAATATGTTATTTGAGAATAATATTGCTCATTTGTCCCCTTTGAAAAAATATATTGTACTTCATGTAGTTCTTCAAAGCGGCTGGCACTAATATCTTCGACTCGAAAAGAATACGGCACCAAACAATCATCTATCAACTGTCCCGTTGTATCTCTGTTTGGTCCACATAGAAGAATAAATCGAAAATTTGTAACTCCCACTTTATACACTGCGCTTATCGTCACAATGTCCGTAGCAATCATTACATCACTACAAGTAACCTTATATAAATCTCCTAAATAATCCATTTTCTTTTCTGCAAGGTCATACGGATGCGTTTTGTCGAACATTACTTCTCCTGGTCGCAAACCATTTTTCTTCTTTGCATGAGCATAGAATCCTTTTGCTTTTAAATTTGTCTTTACTCCTGTCAAATGTTGAAAAGACGAGCTCTTAAAAACAATTTCTACAACCGAATCATCATATACATAAAGAAATGTCCTTCCTGCAAGATATTTCTGATAGTTAACTGCCGCATTATGTATCTTTTTAATCAATGCTGATTTTCCCATTTCAATAATCCTCTCTTTCTTAGGCAGAAAAAAAGGGAAGCTTTCGCTTCCCTCAGAATCACCACTGGCAGTTTGCTTAAGCTGTTATACTTAAACCAATCACATATGACCTAATCCTCATATTGGATATGACAATTTCCTCCAGGATACTGTGCCACGCAGTTTGTCATAACCGAAATTGACTATGACATAGCCACAAATCTTTACATCCTTTGTGTGGATGTCCAGTGCTTTCTACTTATTATGATATGAAGAAACTCTGGTTTTGTCAATCTCATTTCTCCACATATAATGCCGTCTATACTAAGTGAAACATGCTTATAATTTCTTGTCGTCTGCAATCTTTCGTAAACTTTGCAGATACTCAAACAAGATTTTCTGATATTGCGATGGGAGCAATCTTACTTCTTGTATCAACATTATTTCTTGCATATTTTGTATTACAAGAATTTGTTCGTTTGTCTGAAACAATTCAAAAGGCTCCATACTCATACCGCGACTTACCTTAATGATATTACTTTCACGAATATCATAATCTTCTTTTTTCGCGATGTCATACAATGTGCTAAGTGGCATTCCACTCTTCTGTGCAAATTTATACTTTGACATCTTCGTTTGTTCTAAGTAAAACATCAATTTTCTCCGGACTATGCTCTCATACATTCTTCAAGCATTCACATCCTTTCTGTGACCACAATTGAATTATATAACAATGCCCAAAAATGAAAAAGACTAATTGTTCCACGATAGTCATCACGGTTTTCCGTAATAATACACTGTCATTTTTCATTACCATTGTCAGGAATATAATATAATGTGAAATTTCCATTATTTTGGAATTTTCGGAGAATCATGTGATTTTATTTGTTTTCTGATAATTTTCTATAATACACTGTGCCTTTTGACACAACTGGTCGATGATGGTCGGATCTGATGTCGTTTCGATCTTGATATGTTCACTCAGGTTTATGATCCAATTACAGATTGCCGTCTTGGTGGATATGATTCGTATTCGAAAAAGATGCTCCTGTGTCTTTATCTTAGAGGTGGTCCGAAATTCCGTTTCCACTGCTTCAACAAGATATTCCTCTACCATAAGTGTGGCACTCACCGGCTTTTCATAGGACATTCTCGGATGTTCCTCCATATATCGTGAGATTTCAAAGGAAGAATCGACACCCTCCAATTGACTCATACACTTTCCCTGCTCCATCGGGTGCATCGCCACCTGCTGCATTCGGTCAATTCGATAATGAGACAAATTGTCTTTTCCAGCCGTATTGCAGATAAGATAATACCAACCGCCACTAATGACCATGAAATATGGTGTTACTGTATATACTCTGTCCGATAGTTTCCCGTTTTTCCGATACCGGAATGTTATTTTTCTGATTTTCTTGATTGCTTTTCCGATTTCCATTAAATATTGAAAAAGCCGCTCACACTGGCATCGCTTGAATGTCTCCCGGTATTTCACATATTCAAACCAGCTTCCAAAATATTTGCCTGCACATCGTTTTAATTTGTCCAGAATCCGACTGGCACATCCATCGTCCACGCCGGGTGAAAATAATATGCTGTCATGCAGCATGCGTATCTCCGTATCTGAAAACAATCTGTCGTTCAGACAATATACCTTAATGTAGCCGCCGGGCTGCTCCGGGTTGGCAATCGCTTTCTCACAGATCTGAAGTTCCTCTCCCTCATTCAAGCACCACTGCGTTTCATGGAAAAAAAGATTGAGCTGACGAATGTTAGAGGATACCAGTTTCCGCAATGCCGGTCTTCCCATCCTTCTTTCCGATTCAAATTCATCCTCCAATCTGTCACATATATATTCCATCGAGATCATATGATCCTTATCTGCATGGATCCATAGTATTCTAAGCAACAATAATGGAATCATCTTTTTGCTGGTCGTTCGCCCCATCTGTGTTCTTCTCCCTTCTCTCCACCAGAACACAGCCGCCTCTTTTCTTTTGTGCAAAAAGAAAAGAGGAGCCATGTTCCTGACATGTTCCTCTAATTCTTTACTAATGATTCATATTCATTTACTTTCCAGGTTTGGCGGTATGTACTCTGTCAATTCTCCTAAGTCTACCTTCAAGTACAAACACAATTTACATAAAAACTTCAAGTCCCATCGTGTCTGTTTGTTCTGACAATATCTGTTGAAATTTGTATGTGGAATGTCCAGCTCTTTGCAGACCTTCGTCTTGCTTATTCCACGGTCTTGTAAAATTTCTTCAATGCGTAAATGAAGATGATCAAAATCAGTAACATACTCATTCGTACTTTACATGTGACTAATCCTATAAAAGTATACTTTTATAGGATTAGTCACATGTATATAATTCCCACTTATGTCACTCACAGATGTGTTATGTTCTTTAGTATAAAAGCAAATATTGATTCTCGCTGATGAAGAGTGATGAGGTGGTCAATGTTGGAAAAATACCGTCCGATTCGTCGTTGTTCCTCTTTTGTGGGAAATAAATTTTCTAACTTAACAAGCTTATTTACAGCCAATCCAGGCTGCGCAGATTGATCTGAATATTGTCCTAAATTCATTGTATCCAACATGTAATACAAGAACTTGATATCATTGTTTATATCCGCATCTACAACTACTGCGTGTTCAGTAAAATAAGCCTTTCCAACAGAGTAATTCATATTTCCACACAAAGCCCCCTGCCGACCAATCAATGCAAATTCACCATCATGATTGTAATCCGAAGTATACCCTCTTAATCCATTTCCTCCATAGACGGGATAATCTCCTGCTGTATCTATCTGATCTGCCTTCAAAGAAGTCCCACTTTTGAATTCTTGGCATACTTCACCCAACTTACGCTGTTCCCAAGTATCTACAAACATGTCCATCATACATACCCACTTATCATATAAAAAACAGTATTTCCAAAGTAAAAGTTTTTTTATTTGCTCTTGCTTGTAATTTCTATGTTACTAATTCGATAATAATTATAATCATTCATCGACATATAAAACCATTTTGAAAGGAGTGCTTACATATGCAAACAACAGTTAATAAAAGTAACATGTTATTTTGCGATTACTATAAACAGTGGATTTCTGTCTATAAGGAAGGAGCCATCAGACCGGTAACCATGAATAAATATAATATGGCTCATAATTGGTTAATCAAATTAATACCTGACCTTATCATAAGTGATCTTGATCGCATTACATATCAAAAACTGCTAAATGATTATGCAGCTGAACACGAGCGACAAACAACAATGGATTTTCATCATCATCTGAAATGCGCAATTCTAGACGCTGTGGATGAAGGTCTTATTTTACATGATCCAACAAGAAAGGCTATCATTAAAGGCAAGCCGCCTCGCGAGAAAAAGCCAAAATATTTGAACCAATATGAACTACATAAATTATTAGATGACCTTAATCTTTCAGAAGAGATCAACCTAGATTGGCTTATTCTGTTGATTGCTAAAACAGGTATGCGATTTTCTGAAGCCTTGGCGCTTACGCCAAAAGATTTTGATTTAAGCCGACAATTACTTTCTGTATCAAAAACCTGGGATTATAAAGGAGAAGGTGGGTTCTTACCCACAAAAAACGAATCCTCTGTAAGAAAAATCCCCTTAGATTGGCAGACGGTAATTCAATTTGCCGAATTAATCAAACATCTTCCAGAAGATAAACCAATTTTTGTGAAGAAAAAAATTTATAACTCTACAGTAAACCATTTGCTTGCTAGACATTGCCGCAACGCAGCAGTACCTATAATATCAGTTCATGGATTACGACACACTCATGCATCACTCTTGCTCTTTGCTGGGGTATCTATTGCAAGTGTTGCCCGAAGACTAGGTCATTCAAACATCACCACTACACAAAAGACCTATCTTCACATCATCCAAGAGCTCGAGAGTAAGGATATAGATATCATTATGAGATCATTATCTAACCTTAATTCATAAAGATTCATTTATATGTCGATGATGGATAAAATAAAGCTTGCAGCCTTTTTAAAATTACTGCAAGCTTTATCTAAAACATGCTTCCTGATATTCTGTTAAATACCCAGCAATTTAAATTGCTCCTCAATCTGTTTTTCTAACTCTTCTATCTCTTTCCGATCTTGAGCCAGCAGATTTCTAACCTCATTTATATCAATTTCCTCTTCTTCCTCAGTAGTATCTACATAACGAGGAATATTTAGATTATACTCATTCTGACGGATTTCCTCAATGCTTGCTAAATGAGCATATTTAGGAATATCCTTCCTTTCTCGATATGCTGAAATAATTTTTTCAATGTTCTCAGCAGACAGTTTATTTTGATTTTTACCTTTTTCAAAATCGTTAGAAGTATCAATAAACAAAATATCCTTGGTACTGCGTTTTTTCTTCAGCACCATAACTATAGTAGGAATGCCCGTACCATAAAAAAGATTTGAAGGTAAACCGATAACAGCATAAATGCGATTTCCACATCGATGTTCAATCAAATTCTTCCGTATAACACCCTCTGCTGCTCCTCTGAAAAGCACTCCATGCGGAAGAACAATTGCCATGGTTCCCTCTTCACTAAGATGATATAATCCATGAAGAACAAAAGCATAATCTGCCTTTGTTTTCGGGGCAAGCTTTCCTCCATAATCCTTAAACCTTGGATCTTTCAGTTTTGATTCACAATTATCCCAATGTGCCGAGTATGGTGGATTTGCAACAACTGCATCAAATGAGCATCTAGGCTGATCAATTCCCTTTGCGTCCAAGCCATCAGGCCAATCACTCTCTAATGTATCAGCATTAGATAAATTCATATTCTGATATGCCACCCCGTGCATCATCAAATTCATTCGAGCCAAGTTATATGTAGTCGTATTAAGTTCCTGACCATAAAATTTGACAGCTCCCGCATTGCTTCCACCCGGTATCTCATCTTGAACTGTCAAAAGCAAAGACCCCGATCCGCATGTCGGATCATATACACTGAATACACTGTCTGATTCTTCGACATCATCAGTAACAACCTTTGCCAAAATCTTAGACACCTCATGCGGGGTATAAAACTCACCACCTTTTTTGCCGGCAGAGGCAGCAAACTGTCCAATTAAATATTCATAAATCTCACCAAGAATATCTTTACCATCATCAGACCTATATTCAACACCATCAACAAGTTTCACAATACGATTTAATGATTTTGCGCGCTCATTGGTGGATGATCCAAGTCTCGAATCACCAAGATTTATGTCATTGAATACTCCTCTAAAGTCTTTTTCAGCCTCTCTGTTCAACTTTGCATGTTCATCAAAATTAACAAAAATTGTCTGATAATCACTTGGAATCACTTCGCTGTTCTCAATCTTCTCCACAAGAGAAGCCCAAGTATCGTTTGGTTCAATCGCATAGCCAAGTGCTGATGAAATATCTTCAATATAATCATTCAGATCATCCCCACTCGCCTGTTCTTTGTACGCCTCATTTATTGTCTGATTTGTTTCAATGTCAATTACATTTTGAGACACCAAATACTGCTCTTGATGTTCTGATAAATATCTATAAAACATAAATGCCAAAATATAATTTTTATACTCTGAAGCATCCATATTTCCTCTTAACTCGTTAGCCATTGCCCATAATTGGGATGTTATTGTATTTAAATCACTCATTTCGTTATCCTCTCTTTCTTTTTATATAAACATTTGTTGTAGCATGCCTTTTTTTAGTAGTTGCAGGTGATCCAACTCTCGCTGATGAAGAGTGATAAGGTTGTCAAGGTTATCTAACGCCTCTGCAATTTTCTTTTGTTCAGGCACTGATGGCATAAGCATTTGACATTCGCAAAGTTTATCATAATAAAAATATAAGCGAACACTTCCTTCCTGTAATCGTTCAATCCATTTTGGAAACTCATCGGACTTAAACCAGTGCCAAAGGAATCTATCATCTACGTAATCAGCTGTTTGAAAAACCTCGTAAAGCGAGCTAACTATTACATTTTCGGTCCCTTCATAGTAGCCTATTGAACCAACATTAATTCTTGCCGGATTGTATGCGAATGAATTAGGCATAACAATGTTATATGCTTTTCTATCTGTATCTTTCATATAGCCAAAGTCATCATGGGCTTCACTTTGCTTTATAAATCCATGCTCATTTGTGATGGCATATGGCTCTAAATCAAGATCCTCTTTGTTCCTTTTTCCCGCATTCCAAGTAAACTCTGAGAACTTACGCTGTTCCCAAGCATCAGTAAATCCAGGAAATCTGACCTCGGGATACAACTGATTTTTTTTCGGAAACATTTTTTGAAGCATTGACTTTTTCATTTTTTTCACATGCTCCAACTTACGCTGATGAAGAGTGATGAGGTTGTCGAGACTTTGAAAATATTCCCCAACTTCTTTCTGTTCATCAAAACTCGGCAAGCAAATCGGTGTATCCGATAATTGTGTAATCGTGTAATGTGCTATAGTTCCAACATGAGAAATACTTCCCAAATAATTTCTAAAGGTTGGAGAGAAGAAAAATTCATATAAAAAATATGGATGAAATTTCCCTTTGTTTTTTATCCATAACAAATCTGCATCTTTTGTGTATAATGGCTTATTATTCGTCACAATATAAGGATTTCCAACTGATCCTCCACCTGTAACAAGGATATCTCCTTCTTCTAATTTTCCTGATACTTTAGAAAGTTTTTCATACAATTCTTCTGAAATAAACGCTTTTTCATTTTCAGTTCCATTTATTGCTGCCATTACATCACTCGATCTATAAAAAGGTACTCCATTTGATGTCCATTCATCTTTATGAACTCGTGATGCTGACTTTAATTCTGTTATTTCACCGAACTTACGCTGTTCCCAAGGTTCCGTAAAACCTGGGAATCTAATTTTAGGTACATTCTTTTTGTCACTCATATTTTTCCTCCTTTTCAGTTTTCGGCCATCTTATCAGCCAACTTATAAATTGCTTCTCTTAAACCGTTACGATATTTAATTCTAGACAAAGCCTGTACTTCTTCATCTAGAGCCATCGTCTTATACTCTTCACTAGCACTCTTTATAATGTCGCTTATTTCACCAGCATCATCTAAATCTTGTTTGCCATAACGATGCCGACTAAATAATGCACACATTTCTGCACTTGTTATCACATCGGTAATCCCCCACTTCCCTCGAAAATTAAGGAACACCCTGTTAATGCTTATAGTATTTGCAGCACGAATTACCTTTTCACAATCCTTAAGATGTGCCGGATATCGGAAATCCGAACCTTTCGGTGGATATTCACCTTTTCGAATGGCATCCGCAGCATTTAAAATCTTTGTGGCATAAGCACGATCATCCAGTCCATTTGCAAATTGATCAATTTTGTCTTTCGTTTCATCAGCTTCCTGATCATTACCATCATGCACAGCATTTAACAGCTTATTAACCAACTCCGTAAGATAATCATAATCAATCTTAATATCTTTAACATGAGTCATACGAAGTTCAATTTGATATACAGGAATATCTTTTTTCTTTGAAATATAAGCCTTAAGTTCATTTGTAAGAACAGTTGTCAACATTACTTCCTGCTCCGGCGTCATCCCGACTTTTCTAATCAAGTCATCTGGATTATTGTAATCAAATCCTTCATCTGATTTATTTTCCGGATCATAATCATATTGTTTTAATTTTGCCATTCCTACATTATATTCGCGAAGTCGTTCAAGCATATTTTCCTTCTGCTTCTCAGATGGTGGCAACTGAATAAATTCGCATGTCATATCAGACAACTTATTTACTACTGTTTTAACTTCACCTAGAACATCATTAAATTTAGGTGCTGTAATCCCATCATTGACATTTTGCCTTTCTCTTTCTTCATCAGATAAAGTGGCAGAATCTTTGTTAGCGTATATCGCAAGAGCCCCATTCATGAGTTTTTCATTCTCTGCAGGCCAACGATAATTAACTACACGTCCCCATGGTTTTTCCTGCATATCAGCCACTCGGTTTGTCCTCGAGTAAGCCTGTATCAGTCCAGCACGTTTTAATGTTCTGTCAACATATAAGGTATTTAATTCCGGTGCATCAAATCCTGTAAGTAGCTGATCCACAACAATTACTAGATCCAGAAAATTGCCATCACTAGCAGTTTTATTCAACCTAGAAATTACATCTTGTGTATAACCGGAAACATCTCCCATAGTAAAAGCTACACCAAACTCCTTATAATAAGCATCCATTGCTCTATGCAACCCATTATTAGTTACAAGCATACTGTCATTATTTGTATTATTAGCACTAAATGTCACTGCCACCTTAAGCGTAAATAGTCCCTGTTCTTCACGCTCCCGATTCACTCTTTGAAATTCGTCAAAATACATCATTGCCATTGGGGTACTTGCTTTTCCTCCGCCAACATGTGTAGTCAAAAGTGCGTTATACCTTCCATCATTTGATCGATTTTGCCATTTATCATATATATCTTTTACAACCAGTTTTATATGATCTAAGTTTTCGTCATAAAAACTAGGCTCAATCGCATCATCCATGTCCTCCATAGTTAAATTATTAATTTTGTCCTGAATTTTTTCTTCCGACCATTTGGGATATTTTTCCTTATAAAACTCAGGAAGATACTTCTGTTTCATTTCATCTTCCGGAATCGTAGTTTCAAAATCCACCTTAAATCCCAATACATTTCGATCAGCAATTGCTTCCCGAATCGTATAAGCATGAAGCAATGGTCCAAAGATATCCTCCGTTCTCAATCCCTTTGTTGTTTCATCAAACATTGGAGTACCTGTATATCCTACCCATGCTGCATGTTTAAACGCCTTTTGAATGTTTTCAAAAGATTCTCCACCCGTAGAACGATGCGCTTCATCAACAATAAATACAATATTCTTTTCTGGCGTCTTAAAGGATTTCCTCTTAATTAGAGAATCTAGCTTCTGCACAGAAGTTACAATAATTCCATTTGACTTCGATTTCAGTTTACGGCTCAAATCTGTTGTATTATTGGTATCCTGTACAATACCATCAAATTGATCTGTTGCATCTGGATCGTAAGCCCTATAATTCTCATTGGTTTGTTTCGTCAGCTGAATACGGTCAACTACAAAGACAACTTTATCAACTTTAGGCATACGGCTAGATAACCAAGCTGTCTTAAACGAGGTAATCGTCTTTCCTGATCCGGTAGTATGCCAAATATAGCCCACCTTATTGTTTCCAAAATCAAAGTCAACTTTTTTAATCCCCTCTATAACTTCCTGCGTTGCATACACCTGGTATGGACGCATCACCTTTAACGTCTGCTTATTCGGCGTACCATCAAGAATCATATAGTTTGTTGCCATCTGATGCGCCATAGGTATTGACAACATAGAATCTGCAAATTCCTTCCAGTCTCTTACAATACCATTATCACTTCTTCTCTGCCAGTGAAATGCAAAATCCTTATTAAACTTCTCCGAAGTTGTATTTGCCATATATTTTACATTATTTGGCGTCATTGCAATCAGAATCTGTAATGCTGAAAAAATGTCGCCATACTGCCCTTCATCAATGTACTGATGCATCTGATTTAAAGCCTCATTAACATCATGAGTGTCTCTTTTTTCTTCAATTTGAATAATAGGAAGTCCATTAATTAAAAGCGTTGTGTCAAAGCGACGATTCATTTTACCATTTATGACCGCTGGACGCTCAATTTGATTTACAACTTGATAAACTGTATCTCCTGCACCAATCTCTTTTTGATCAAATACAGTTAAAAATACATGGCGTCCATCATCAAGATCTATCTCTATCTGAGACACACCATTCAACCCATAAAGAAACTGTCCTGCTTCATACGGAGTGTGTAAATCTGATATGATTTTTTTCACCTGATTGAACTCCGCTTCACTCATAGGATGCTCTAACACATTTTGATTATGTTGCTCCAGTATTGTCTTGAAATTATTCCAAAGTTGAGGGGTTGTTTTGATATCTGGTTCATATTTCCAGAGTTTTGTTTTAACAACTTTGTTTCCTAAACCTGTAGCAGAAAATTCAGGGATTCCTGCTAAACATTCAGGATTAGTAACAGTTCCTGTAGTAATATACTGAATCAACTCCGTCTCAAACATTTGCTCATTCATCCGTCTACCTCCTTAAGTTTTTCTATTGTTAATACTTTCTCCAACTCAGCAGCCCGCTTTTTTAATGCATGTAGCCGTAATTGTTTAAAATAAATATCACCTATGATTTTTTGCTTTTCATAAGAATGCAACTTTGGTAATTCCAATCTTCTTAGCTGTTTTACTGTATGTTTTAAAACTGCCGAACCTTGAAGTTCTTTTAGCCATTGCTTCTTTATAAATTCACTTTCATTCAGTAAATACACTAAATAATTACCATCTATTCTTTCTTGTGGAATCAATTTAGCATAATTTTGTGTATACAAATATCCTTGATGGCTATGCCTAACAATTGTTGCTCTTCCCGAAATCAAGCTAAATAGAATATCGCCCCCTTTTATCAGACTTAAATCATCCAAGGTCGATATAGTCTTCGCTTCCTCGCCACCTAATTCAATCCCAACCAAATCATTCTCCAGCTCTTGTTGCCCGTAAAAGTTGTAGGTAGGCGCCGAATCCAGCAATGACTCCTTTATTCTAAATTGAGGAGTTCCCATTGTAATTGTAATAACATCTTCTATTCTCATTTTGTGCCTTTCCATAATTACATTTTCATGTTGCATCTATATAATACTCTAGAAATCAAAAGTTGTCAACCCATATTTTTGTAATTTTCCATAATTACAAAAATATGGGTTGATTTCTACTTGGGAACAGCGTAAGTTCTCTGAACTGGTGACAATTGAACGTGGTGGATCTCCAAGACCAATAGATAAATTTATCACAAATGATGAAAATGGATTGAATTGGGTTAAAATTGGTGATGCCCCAGAACAGGGAAATTATATTACTCAAACGGCAGAAAAAATCAGAGCTGAAGGACTCTCTAAAACTAGAGAAGTTCATCCAGGAGATTTGATTTTATCAAATTCGATGAGCTTTGGAAGACCATATATAATGGCGATAGATGGCTGTATTCATGATGGTTGGCTTGCTATTAGGAATACCCAAAAGAACTTCGATTTAAAGTTTCTTTGTACTTTACTCGGAACAGATGGCATGCTCAATCAATACAAGGCTATGGCAGCAGGAAGTACCGTTAATAATCTTAACAAAGAACTGGTGGGTGGCACAACAATTGCATTCCCAATAATGGAAGAACAAATAAAGATTGGCGAGTATTTCTCCAACATTGACCACCTTATCACCCTTCATCAACGTAAGCAAAATGGACGTAATCTTAAATAACTGATTTCCTATAATCCATCTGATAAAATGCAAACTCTGAATATAATCTATGCAAAGCGAAATCAGCTCAAAAGCATTAAAATACTGAATCTCAGAGTTTGTTTAGTTCTCTTTCCCCCTCATCTCCAGCCACATCTTCTTCTGCAGTACCTGTCCTTCCTCAATCTCCGGACGAACGATGGACTTAATCACCTCTTCCTCTGCTCCTTCCTTCAGCAGTTCGCGGATTACTTTTCTTCTCGTCTCGCTCGTCCACTCGGAAGCATAGGTATCAAGCAGTGCGAGTTTATCAAAGTTTTCGATAAACCATGCTTTGCGCTCTTC